>JAAUYD010091497.1_pt1 | contig 11235 bp, 8 predicted proteins | sample 7278101 | NCBI WGS metagenome assembly JAAUYD01 (sample SAMN14350128, study PRJNA611818) | marine sediment metagenome | isolation source: surface marine sediment (0.6m) | place: French Polynesia: Moorea | collected 2018-08
AACCATAGGTCCGGAAGATCACGTGCTTCAATTTTATGTATATTCATTAGCATACCTCAACTTTAATAAAGTGACCGTTGCAGGAGTTGTCGCCTTGATTTTTTCAATCCTTGAGCGCCAAATCAGGTTATCACTGCATTATCTTAAAAACCCATTGATTTTTTTCTTGACAAACTTTACTTAATCATGCGATAGGGTCTCTGCGCTTAAAGTTCCAATGTATATCTTCTGTCCTGATCCTGAACTCTTATGCTGGACTGAATCCTGAGCTCCAATACTCTATAACTCTCATTGAAAAAAGCGCACCCAATTTAGAACCCCTAAAGGTAGGCCGCAACCTTTAGGGGTTCTTCTTTTACCCCTTTTATGAAAACCTTAAAGTTTATATATCCAACGCCCCTACTTCCAAAGCGTTGTTTTGAATAAATTCTCTTCGGGGCTCGACTTGGTCGCCCATCAAGATGGTAAAAATTTCGTCGGCATCCAGTGCATCCTCTATTTTTACTTGCAGTAGAGTACGTTTTTCAGGATGCATCGTTGTCTCCCAAAGCTGATCCGGATTCATCTCACCCAGACCTTTATAGCGCTGGACATTGATTCCCTTTTTTCCTTCTTCGATAAGATGATTCAGAAGTTCTCTTATTGTTTCTATCTTAACACGCTTACTATCGTCTTCACCGCTGATAACTTCAAAAGGCGGTAAATCGTGCGGAATTATATTCTTGCTGGCTTGGACGCATTTTTGGTAATTGGCGGAGTAAATAAATCCACGGCCGATCTTCAAGGGTTTGGGTTGAAGGATGTTGAGTTCGAAGACATTTCTTTCCTCACTCCAGTGAGGATCTTCGATGACATAGCCCAATGCTTCTATAGCATCCCTTAGCAGCTTTATTTTTTCTTCATCCTTTAAGAAATTTTTATCTTCTACGCCATGCCTTGTAAGAATTTCGATAATATTTGTAGGTATACCTTGAGATTCCAAACGATCCAAGGTGGAAAAATACTCTGCCAAGCTACAGACGAACATGTAAAGCCGAATGTCGGACAATTCTTCTTCCTGGTCGTCTAACTTGAGTTTTACTTTGTCGCAAATTTTCTTTAGAATAAAATCATTGTAGCTGGTTTCATCTTTCAAGTAGATCTCATTTTTTCCTTTACCGACTTTAAACAACGGTGGTTGGGCAATATATAGATATCCTTCATGGATTATTTCGGGCATTTGCCGATAAAAGAAGGTCAACAGCAATGTGCGTATATGGGAACCATCCACATCCGCGTCCGTCATTATGATGACCTTTTTATATCTTATTTTTTCGATATCATACTCTTCTTTGCCGACGCCGGTTCCCAGCGCGGTGATCATATTCTTGATTTCTTCACTTCTTAGTATTTTATCAAACCGTGCTTTTTCAACGTTGAGAATTTTTCCTTTTAACGGCAGGATGGCCTGAAATTTACGATCCCTGCCTTGTTTGGCTGAGCCGCCCGCAGAATCGCCCTCCACGATGAAAATTTCACGTTTCTCCGGGTCCGAAATCTGACACTCCGCCAATTTACCCGGCAAAGTGGAATCCATTAAAGCACCCTTATTGCGTGCCAAGTCTCTGGCGCGTTTAGCGGCATCTCTGGCCCTGGCGGCATCCACCGCTTTGGCTATAATTTTTTTAGAAACGGATGGATTCTCTTCCAGAAAGGTGCTGAGTTTTTCATTGACCAGGGACTCCACCAATCCCTTTACTTCACTATTTCCCAATTTTGTTTTGGTTTGACCTTCAAATTGAGGGGATTTGATGCGAACACTGATAATGGCGGTTATACCCTCACGGACATCGTCACCACTGATTTTAGAACTGAGATTCTTGGATAAATTCCCATTGCTCACATACGCATTCAAGGTTCTTGTCAATGCTGCCTTGAACCCGATCAGATGAAATCCGCCTTCGACCGTGTTGATGTTATTGGCGAAGGAATAAATATTTTCTTTGAATGTATCATTGTATTGGACGGCAACCTCTATTTGAACATCGTTTCTTTCCCCTTTAATATAGATGGGCTTATGCATTGGCGTATGCCGTCTATTGAGATATTCGACAAAAGAAACGATTCCACCTTCGTATAGAAACTCCTCTTTTTTATCCGATCTTTCATCTTCTAAAATTATGCGTATACCAGCATTGAGAAAAGCCAGTTCTCTAAGCCTTCTGGCCAATACATCGTAAGTAAACTCAATGGTATTAAAAATGGTATCATCCGGAAGAAAATGAATTTTTGTTCCATTTTTATCTGTTTTTCCAATAATATCCAATTCGGATGTTTTGGTACCAGTTTCAAAGGACTGATAGTAGATATTCCCATCTTTATATATCTCCGCTTCAAAATGGGACGAAAGTGCGTTAACAACCGATACGCCCACGCCATGTAAGCCACCGGAAACCTTGTAGGTATCGTTGTCAAATTTACCGCCTGCGTGCAGTTTGGTTAAGACAACTTCAACAGCTGGAACATTTTCGGTTTTATGAATACCTACGGGTATTCCTCGACCGTTGTCTTCTACACTTACCCTATTGTCGGGATGAACTGTGACATGAATGGTATCGCAATGCCCGGCCATGGCTTCATCGATGCTGTTGTCTACCACTTCATATACCAAGTGGTGAAGCCCGGCCACATCCACATTCCCAATATACATAGAAGGACGCAGCCGTACAGGCTCCAATCCTTCTAAAACATCAATACTACTAGCGTCGTAATTAGATTCCATTATACTCTCATCGGCATGATTGCACTTAAATATGATTTATCACCGGACCCTTCTATTAGACAGGGTTTATCGTCGCTTATTAAATTAATGATCAACTTTTCATCATCGATACAATTCAAAGCATCTATAAAAAATTTAGGATTAAAAGCCGCTTCAATTTTGCCCCCTTTATACTCGATGTTCATGTCCTCTTGGGATTCTCCGATATCGGGATTCGTGGCATTGATGACCAACTCATCGGCATCGAATGTAAAAACTGCGGCTCTATAACTATCATTGCATAAAATGGACATCCGTTTGAGCATGTTTAAAAATTTCTCTTTTTCCATTTCTATGCGATGGCCGTCTTCTCTAAATATGATATCCTCATATCTCGGAAACTGGCCTTCCAACATACGAATATAAAGCTTTTCGCTATTGCTCTCGACCATAAAATAGCTGCCTTGAACCGCCATTTTAACCACGCCGGTGGTATCTAAAAATTTGCTGATTTCATGGAGCCCTTTCTTGGGAACCAAGACACTCTCACCGGCTGGCAGTTCCACACCCTCGTCCGGCGTCAAGTCGAATTTGGACAGACGGCTGCCGTCTGTGGATACCATGCGGACGACGACGGGATCCAGGTCCGTTAAACGCTCAAAGTAGATGCCATTGATGTGGGCTTTCTTATCCTCACCGATGCCGCTGACCACAATGGTTTTATCGATCATCTTTTTTAACAGAGACGATTTGACCTCAAAAAATTCAGCAGCCTCCAATTGGGGGGTATTTGGAAAATCTTCGGGGTTCATACCCTTCAAATGGTATTGCACCTTTGAATTGCTGATATCGATAATGCGATTGCCTTTTTCTTCAATTAGAATTTCCGAACTCGGAAATTCTCGTACGATCTCATAAAATTTACGTGCACTGATGGCAATGGTGCCGGGTGCCTCCACAACAGCTGAAAAATTACCTTCGTAACCGGTTTCCAGATCTGTGGCCACTACATGGATGCCGCTGTCATCGGCGTTGATTAAGATACATTCGGTGATCGCCAGACTGCTGCGTCGCCCTGCCAGTCCCTGAACCTTGGAAAGAACATCAACAATGTCACTCTTTTGAATTGTAAACTTCATTTGTCTATCCCTATCTTTATTTTATTAAAGTTTATTATTAAATAATAGGGTCTGTCGATATGTTAGAAATCAATTTATCACTTTGAATTTTAATACGATATTTTTCCAGCCGGCTGTTAAAATGATTGTTTAAAACTTTCTCAAAACAGTGATGTTATGAACAAGGTCTAAAAACCTGTTCATAACTTCGGGTTTTTGAACATTTCTTTGGAATCGATCTGAACATGATCCCAACTTTTTTAGAGCGCTTCCCTCCATCATCGATATATTGATTTTATGTTGCCGCAGATTGAATCCACTTCATCATTTTTGATTTGGTTGTTTGCCATTCATCGGACAGGCGTAACACCATAAAACTTCGATAAAGCGCATCGATAAATTGAAACGGTTTTTCATACAGGTACAATTTATCCAGGACCAAACCTTCCATATCTTCCTGTTGTTCTGCCGCAGCGGTCTCAGGCAGCTTCATTCCGGTAAAGTTCAAGCTCTCCCCTTTTATGGAAAATTGCCACTGCAGCGAACCGCTTTTGAAGACAAGGTTGATATCCGTCACCTGGGCACCTTTGCTCAGTGCCAGTAATCCCTCTTCCAATCCCACTGCATCACCCTTGATGGTAATGGACTCAGTACCGTTGGCCCACCGATTAACGAGAACCATTCGATTCCCGACTGAGAGATCTATGGGGTCCTCTCCACATCGTTGAATGGTTTGGCCATCGTTTTCAATGAGGAACCAGATCCAGGTTAGAAACTCATTTCCAAGGAAGGTGTAATTGTTGTAGGCAACCGCAATATCTAGCATAACGCGTTATTTATCTTGTTGGCCGGCAGAGAGTTTATGTAGTAAGTCCTGTTCCTTGGCAGACATGCGCGGATCCATCATAGCCATGGTATAGGGGATCGAGCGCACAAGACTCACGCCGAAGGATTTTATGAACAGGGTTTCCAAAGCTTCATTGGCGCTTTTCAAATTGCTGAAGAACCATAACTCGCCCATTTCGTACTGCCACACCACATCATATACATTAGGGGTGCTCGGCATTTTAAGGTTCAGCAAATTGATCACATGATCTTTAACGATTCGTTTTTCATTGGCCGATAGGAAATCTCGTCCGGTCTCTTTGAGCCGTTTGGCTGATTCGATGGCAAAATGTTTCTGGACCATCTTGGTGGGAACGGATTTTTTATCCACTCGCAATGCAAATACGATGGAGGTGCCGATCATGAAACTGGAACCTTCAAAATTTGAATTGAAGGGCTCTTGAAAACTGGCCCAACCAGCTGCCTGATCAGATGGATTGTCATCAATATCTGAAATGGTATTTTTTTTCAGTCCCGCCGCAATAGTATCCAGAATCGGATCTTCTATTTTGCCATCTACTTTGTAACGGGTCAGCGATGTGGTTGCCGATAAGAGGCCCATATTGGTTCCTAATACAACATGTAGTGTCTATATCATCTAAAAGTAGGTAAATATAGCTGTTATCCCCCTATAAAACAAGGCATTTTTTGATGTTGCAGCGTCCTTTTCCGTATATCTGTGTAATGCGTTTAACTGTTTGAATTTTATTGTTTTAATTGCAAATTAGAGAAAGGCTGAGGCATTATAGCTGATAAATTCATCATGTTTTGTTTTAAACTATTGATATTATTTACAATATAGTGTTTTATAGCAATAAGCCGGGTCCACCCAAGGTTTTGTATTGATCTTCCGGCTGAAAATAGGGAGTTTATCATCATGAAATTGCTACTGCTCTTATCAATTGTACTCTATGTTGTTTGCACCCATTTGAACTCCCATGCCGGCGGCATTCAGTCCGGTGCCAAATCCAAACGGCCCAATAATTGGGCATTGCCGATGCAATTGAATGGCGTTCCCAACTTACATAAGGTCAACGATGGGCTCTACCGCAGCGCCCAACCCAGCGCTGAAGGAATGATGAATCTCAAAAAAATAGGGATAGAAACCATCGTCAATCTACGCTCATTTCATTCCGACCGGGATGAAATTGGGGAAATCAATCTTGCTTATGAGCATATCTATATGAAAGCCTGGCATCCCGAAGAAAAAGAAGTGGTGCGTTTTCTACAGATCGTGACGAACCCACGGCGCTTGCCGGTGCTGGTGCATTGTCAACATGGTGCCGACAGAACCGGGACCATGATCGCGCTTTATCGTGTTGCTGTTCAAGGCTGGTCAAAGGAGACAGCGCTAAAGGAGATGATCGAAGGAGGATATGGATTCCATGGTATTTGGCAGAATCTCATCAACTGGATCAATGATATTGATGTTGAAAACATAAAAAAACGTGCTGGTATATCGTGAGAGTTCAGCGGCTATATCTCATTGGAATCGAAATCGCTTTCGATCCAAGTGATATGTAAATATTCGACCCAAATTCAATCCATAAAAATTCGGACTTGAGGACGTAACCCGCCTTTTGATAAGTTGCCCGCTATGAATTTTATTGCGGATTTTCATATACACTCCAAATACTCTCGGGCTACGGCGCGTGATCTTGATTTTGAGCGTCTCTATATTTACGCTCAGATCAAAGGCATTACGGTCCTCGGAACCGGCGATTTTACCCATCCGGCGTGGTGGCAGGAGATTCAGGACAAATTGGTCCCGGCTGAAGAGGGGCTATTCCAACTAAAACCCGAGATTGCAAGGGTCTGTGATGAAAAGGTCCCGGCGGCATGCCGGCGGCCGGTGCGATTTATGCTGGTCACTGAGATCAGCAATATCTATAAAAAAAACGAACGCACCCGTAAAAATCACAATCTGGTGTTTATGCCTGACCTGGAGAGTGCCGGAATATTCAATCGCCGTTTGGACAGCATCGGAAATATTCAATCTGACGGTCGCCCCATTTTGGGTCTGGATGCCCGTAATTTGCTCGAAATCGTTCTGGAAACGGCTGATGCGGGTTACTTGGTGCCGGCTCACATCTGGACCCCCTGGTTCTCCTTGTTGGGTTCAAAGTCAGGATTCGACACCGTGGATGAATGCTTTGAAGATTTGTCCTCTCATATCTTCGCTTTGGAGACCGGATTATCATCCGATCCCCCCATGAATTGGCGTGTGTCTGCACTTGATCAATATACGCTGATATCCAATTCTGATGCCCACTCCCCATCGAAATTGGGTCGTGAGGCCAACCGCTTTAATACCGAACTCAGTTATGGCGCCATACACCATGCCATGAAAAAAGCCGATCCCGTAGAATTTTTAGGCACCCTAGAGTTCTACCCGGAAGAGGGAAAGTATCATATCGACGGACATCGAAAATGTGAATTTCGCTGCGATCCTACCAAAACCCGTGAATTGGGAGGCATCTGCCCGGTTTGCAATAAGCCTCTTACCCTGGGCGTCCTTTACAGGGTCGAAGAACTGGCTGATCGAGATGAAGGGGCCTGCTCCCCCAAATCCGCCCCCTATCGCAACCTGATTCCGCTGGACGACTTGCTTTCGGAAGTATTGCAGGTGGGGCCCAAAACCAAGAAAGTCGGCCAGGCATATCAACAGTTGATTCAAGCCCACGGTTCTGAATTTGATATTCTCTGTGATGTTCCCAAGGATTCATTGGAAAAAAATAAAATCCCTTTGCTGGGAGAAGCCGTCGTTCGTATGCGTGAAGGCCGCATCATTTTTAACCCCGGATATGACGGTGAGTTTGGCCGTGTCCGTATATTTGATCCCTCTGAGCGAGAGCGGCTACAAGGACAACAAAGCCTTTTTGATGTCAGTGATACGCTGGTGAGCCCGGCGGATGACTGGGTAAAAAAGGAGCCCACAACCATCAATGAAAATGGGCTTTCCAAGATTGTCGAGAGAACAGCGGACAACGATGTCCCACCCCTGTTTTCGGAACCTCAAACTTCCGGCTTTCAACTCAATGCGGAGCAACAATCAGCAGTGGATCATACCCGCGGCCCTTTGTTGATATGCGCCGGTCCCGGGACTGGTAAGACCCGCACCATCACCTGTAAAATGGCAGTGCTTATAGAAAAAAGCGGCGTCGATGCTGACAAAATTCTGGCCATAACCTTTACCAATAAAGCGGCCCAGGAGATGCGGCATCGACTCGAAGCCATGCTGACAAACCCCAAAGCACAGCCATTGGTGGCCACGTTTCACGGCTTTTGCTGGCAACTGCTAAAAGAGGTTTATGACGGTGAGGCCGGCACCATTGTGGACGAGGAGGGCCGTCGATCCATCGTTGTCGATGCCATTGATATGGCACGGGTATCGGGTCATCGGATTGACATCTCTTCAGAGTCCCTGGCGGAGATGATCGTGCAGGCCAAACAACGGCTGCTGGAATCCTCAGATGAATTGAATTTTGTGGAAAAGAAAGACCACCGCAGTCAGTTCTCGGCGGTTTATAAGTGTTATCAGGACCTGATGACCTTGCAGGAGCTATTTGATTTCGAAGATCTTCTTTTCCGAATTGTCCGCATTTTAGAGAAGGACAAGGCGTGGAGAAAAAGTATTCAATCGCGTTTCAGCCACATTTTTGTCGACGAATTCCAAGATATCAACGATGTTCAATACCGTTTGCTGCGGTTGTTGGCCCCGCCCAAAGCCAATATCTGTGTTATCGGCGATCCGGACCAGGCCATCTATGGTTTCCGTGGGTCGGATGTGCGGTATTTCGATGCTTTTGTAAGGGATTATAAAAATTCCCGGATCATACAGTTGGTGCGCAACTATCGCTCCACCGAAAAAATTCTTTCAGCCTCCTATCAGGTGATTGAAAACAATCCCGTAATACTGCCGATAAGCCGGAACAAGCGGGTCTATTCCAATATAGAGAGCACAGATAACCTTAACGTACTGGAAACGCCGTCAGCCCGGGCCGAAGCCGTGGCTATCGGACGCACCATCGAGGACATGGTGGGCGGCACGGGGTTTCACAGCATAGACTTCGATAAACTGGATGCAAGCAGCGCTGCAAGCGAGGCTGGTTTCGGTGATTTTGCCGTTCTGTGCCGAACCGGCGACCAGGTTCAAAACATTACCCGACAACTTACCAGCGGCGGCATTCCCTGCCAGATGGTCAGTCGCCGTATCTTGAGGCAGCCGGCAGTGGTCAAATTACTTGCCGCCTTTCGGGTGGTCTCCTCCCAGGGAACCTATGCAGATATCCATCTGATGACAGATCTGAGTGCTCCCGGCATCAGTAAAGAGACCCTTTCAATTTTCAAGCAGTGGGCCTACGGTCGGCAATTATCGTTAGCCACCGCTCTTCGTTCAGTGAACCGACTGCCCATACCCAGGATGTCCAACGCCCGGCAGCAGCGTTTGGCGAGGCTTGTACGGCTGCTGGATCAGCTTCAAAAAGCATGTGCTGATGTAAGTGCGGCTGAGACGCTTGTGCACCTGGCCAACGACACAGCATTATCTTCCAAGATAGAAAAAGAAGATTTGGAGCGGTTGAGGGCGCTGGCGCTGCCGTTTGGTAAAGATAAAAAGGCGTTTGGCGCTGCTTTGGCTATTGATCATGATACCGACTTATATCTGCCTGGAGTGGAGAAAGTTTCTGTGATGACCCTTCACGCAGCCAAAGGCTTGGAATTCCCAGTGGTGTTTTTAGCAGGCTGTGAAGACAATTTACTTCCTTATCAAAGGCCCGGTGGAGAAACGACCTCTTTGGAAGAAGAACGCCGTCTGTTTTATGTGGGTATGACCCGCGCACGCAGACAACTGTTTCTCACCTGGGCGAAAAGGCGATTGCTCTTTGGACAAACGCGGAACCAGAAGTTGTCCCCCTTCGTGAGTGACATAGAGGAGAAGTTGAGAGTCCATCAGGTGACCGGGACCCAACCCCGGAAACCCAAACAGGAGCAGTTATCCCTCTTTTAAACAAACCCAACAGTTGCAGATATGGGGTAACCTCCCAATTGAAAGGTGAGCGTCATGGAACCGAAACAGATTGCATCGATCCCGCTGGAAAATGGGCTGACCCTGGAATTGCTGGATACATCGCGTAAAGTTGCCGCCGACCGTTGGCGGGTCCGATTGATGGCGCGCATCGAGATTGCTGTTACCGATCAGGGATTCAGCAATGAACTGCCCAGACCTGCCACCGTTGAAGAGATGCGTGCCAAACTGGGAAACCAGGTCGTGTATGAATATCAAACAGAACGTAATTTTGTGGACCAGAACGAGGTCGCATCGGTGCTGCAAAATATGCAGGACGGGGTGCTAATTAAAAAAAATTACTATAGTCATCCCGATTTCGGGTCCCGGTTTATTATCAAACAATACACTTCCAGATGAATTTAAAGGAGTTGTTCACTTTCTCGGCCGCAGCATAAAGGCCAGCACCAGCCCGGCGGCAAATCCCCCGATGTGAGCAAACCAGGCAACGCCACCGGCTTTGTCGGATAATTCCGTGACCCCGCTGACAACTTGAAGTGCTATCCATAGCCCTAACAAAACCGCGGCTGGCAGCCTAACGATACGAATGAAAATAAAGATCACAAATAGGGTCGATACCCTGGCTTTGGGATAAAAAACCAGATAGGCGGCCAACACCCCGGATATGGCGCCGCTGGCCCCAACACACGGCACCGAACTTTCCGGGAAAATAAAGGCGTGAACAACACTTGCGACGACACCGGCGACCCCATAGAAGATCAGATATCGTCCGTGGCCCAAGCGGTCCTCCACGTTGTCACCGAAGACCCACAAGTAGAGCATATTGCCCAATAGATGCAGCCACCCGCCATGGATAAACATCGCAGTGAATAGCGTTAATGGTGCCGCAATGGGGGTTGGCGCGCCGACGTCCGTGAGGCTGAACAACTCTTTGGGGATGACCCCAAGGGTATTGATCACGTGTGCCGGACCCTGGGGTGTCAGGAAGAACTGGTAAAAGAATACACCCAGGTTAATGGTGATGAGCAATAGATTCACAAAAGGTATGCGCCGGGATGGGTTGTGGTCTCTAAGCGGGATCATGGGGGGTAATTAACCAGGATTTGGTAGCGTGGGTCAATCAGATTCAGCCATTATCCGCGGTCAGGTAGCCTTTATCGGTGCGTTCTGGGATTTACTGGCAAGTTCTCCCCATTGTTGCAAAAGTTGGAGGGCTCCGCGGTTTATCCCTCGAATGTATCTCCAGCATACTGTTAACACAGTGCAGACAATGACTTTTGTCCTTTTTGCCATCTTTTTTAAGCAACAGTGGGGTTCACCCTGGACAAATGGCTTTGGACCATGGCATGATGGGATCCCTTCCTGAGGTCCGTGATGGTGACAGACAGCTTCTGATGCTCACCCAATCAAGGATTCGTAATTCGGCAGCCGATCTCTGTCGTGAGGTATTGTACCAACCGGGAGAC
>JAAUYD010136726.1_pt1 | contig 11235 bp, 13 predicted proteins | sample 7278101 | NCBI WGS metagenome assembly JAAUYD01 (sample SAMN14350128, study PRJNA611818) | marine sediment metagenome | isolation source: surface marine sediment (0.6m) | place: French Polynesia: Moorea | collected 2018-08
AGCCCTGTGACGACGACGAACTCAAACTCACCATCCGACGCGCCCTGGAATCCCTCGCCCTGGTCCGCGAACGCGACGCCCTGCGCGTACGCGTCAAATCCCGGGACACCCTCCTTCAATCTCTCGAAAAAGAACACCCCGGCATCACCCAGGTGGACAAAGACGAAGACGGTTACCTGGTATTAGAGTAGCCAATGCTTTACACACCCGTGGCATCGACAACGGCACCCTGCCGCAAAGCACGGTGAAGATGCATGGTATATACCTGCCCTCTGCATTCACCAAAAACCTCTTTTAAACCAAAAAACATTAAAAAAACAGATCGTAGCGCCCAAGAAGGAAAGGTTAGCAGGAAGCCAATCTATTTGATAATTCAACAGAATTATGATCTAATTGAATTTTAAGCTTACCAGCCCCGACAAAAAAAACAAAAAAACGAATCACTCAAACTCGTCGCCAGCACAAAACAAGCGCAACCAATATTGCATTAAATAACAATTGGTGAATAAATATTTTGATCATAAGGCGACGCGCAGCCGACTGGACAAAAAGCCACGTCCGCATCATCTATATTTTTAATTTTATAGAAAAAACAAATGGATGCGGCACTGTTCAGAAATATAGCTCAGGACGCACATGCCATATCGAAATCACCTACAGTACTGGCAGGAGAGATTTGGGGAGTTTGTAAACTGCACGGCAGAGAGCTTGAGACGGCAAAATTTGAAGCGTTAAAAACTAAGGCTGAGTTTGATAAAAAACCCATATTATCTCTGCCTGTTATTAGAAATAGCAACAGATATCTTTACGGATGATAGGAGGGGCGTCATGGAGAAAAAAATTTACAAGGCATTTGTCAGTTCCACTTACACCGATCTGTATGACCACCGCGCACACGTCATCAGTGCCCTTCAGAAATCCGGGTTTTTTGTGGATCCAATGGAAAATTGGACGTCCGATTCTGACGAGCCTAAAATTTTTTCCCAGGAGCGTGTCGAAGGTTGCGACCTCTTCATCCTGTTGGTTGCTTTTCGTCGTGGATTCGTTCCGGAAGGGGAGGAATACAGCATAACTCAGCTCGAATATCGTCACGCAGTGAACGAAGGGATAGATGTCCTTGTATTTCTGCTCGACGACGAAGCTCCATGGCCGCGGCGCCATGACGAAATGACCACAGACGAAGGTATTCATCAGTGGCGGCAGTACTTAAAAGCACAACACGGTGTGGGCACTTTTAGCTACGAGCCGAATTCTCTGGACGTCGGACCCGCCATCACACGCTGGTCAATCAAAGTCAATACTCAGTCTGTTCCCAATGCAACAATCGTGGATGAACCTATTTTACAGAAACCAATAGACCTCAGAGCTCCCGTACAAGAGGGCCAATTGATGCCCTACTTGCCAGGGGGTGAGAGCCCATTCCCTGAAGAGTTTTTTCAATACTTCGAACCTCAGCTAATTCAATTCAATGCGAAAGGTTACTCCGGAGGGTTTATGCCCACCATGAATTTCGCAAGGCAGCCTAATCCACTTCCGCTCCTTAACGTCACGCTTTCAGAGTTCATGGAAGGCGTTCATTCGATAACGGGTGGGATATTTGAGCTTCTGGGAAGTGAGGCGTTCCAAAGCAAAGGCCAGCGCCAAGTAAGGTCCGGTAAGGATGCAGCGGTTCAATGGTATACGATTGATTTTGTTGCGCCGACACCAGAGAAGCCAGATCACAAAATTGAGCTGATTCAATTCCAAAAATATGTTGTAACTGGAGATCAAATGGGAATCATGACGATCACCTATGCTACCACCCAAACTGATCCGGAGCACATCAGCTGTCTTCACAAGCTGTTATCTGATTTTGGAGTCAGAAAAATTGAACAATAATGCGAAGGCGTCTCGGGGTCGGGACGATTTTCCCAGCAAAATTGGCTGGCACGCCATGACGTTGCCAGCTATTATCGGCGACGGTGATCCTGTAATTCATGGAAACGCAAAAGATCCATCATTATCAGCACCTGAGCCTCAAATAGTTGGACCACTCCTTCGGCCAAAAGGCCAGGATCATCAATTCCGGCTTAAAGATTACGAAGGCGCCATAGAGGTGTTTGAGAGAGTCGAAATTGCAAAGGATTCTCGTAAGAGGCATGAAGAGACCATAGACTGGTTAAACAACGCACTAGAATCAATGACCTGAGAAAAGGCCAACATTGGTCTGCAACTGATCCCAAGGACCGTGCGCCAGCTGAAACAGGCTGCGTCCTTGTCCGGTTGATTATCATGGGTGGGGCTACCCGCTTTAAAAAAAGGAGGCGTGAAGACGATGAAAAAAATCAAACATTCACGGCGTGAATTTTTAAAAGCCGTCGGTGCGCTGAGCGCCGGTTCGGTGGTTGCGGCTGCGGGCTCAGCGGCACATGCGGCGCAAAAGGAAGGTTCTGAAAAGAAAAGGATACCCACGCGTCCATTCGGCAAGACAGGCGTAGATGTCTCTATCCTTTCCCTCGGCGGGGTCTTGGGTATGTCCGACCAGATCGTCTTCCGGCAAGCCTTCAAAATGGGCGTCACCTACTGGGATACGGCCGACAGCTACGGGTGGAGCAAAAATGAAAAGGCCATTGGAAAATACTTTTCAAAATTTCCTCAGGATCGCGAGAAAGTGTTTCTGGTAACCAAAGCCGCTACCACGGATCCAAAAGAGTTGACGGAAAAACTAGACCGATCACTGGAGAAAATGAACACGGACTATGTGGACATGTATTTTCTTCATTATGTTAAAGACGTGACCGAGGAGTTGACACCAGAAGTGAAGGCGTGGGCTGAAAAAGCAAAGTCACAAGGCAAGATTCGACTTTTCGGGTTCAGCACCCATAAAAATATGGAAAACTGCATGCTGGCCGGGGCAAAACTCGGTTGGATCGACGGCATCATGATGAGCTACAACTACCGGTTGATGGGCAAGGACAAGATGAAAAAAGCGGTGGATGCCTGCGTGAAAGCCGGCATTGGCCTGACGGCCATGAAAACACAGGCCGCCTTTACGGCCAACTTCTACGCTTCCATCGGATCGGAAACCGATGATGCATTGAAAATGACCGAGAATTTCATCAAGAGCGGATATACGGCAGAGCAGGCCAGGCTCAAGGTGGTATGGGAAAATCCAAACATCGCGAGCATCTGTTCTGCGATGTCCAACATGACCCTTCTTAAAGCCAATGTCGCCGCCGCGCTGGATCAAACCCCATTGTCCCAAAAGGACAAACAACGGCTGGACCTTTACGCCGAGCGAACCGCGGCCGGTTACTGTGCCGGTTGCGCCACAAATTGCGAATCGGCCATGGAGAATCCGGTCCCGATTTGCGATATCCTGCGCTATGGCATGTACGACTGCAGCTACGGAGACAGGGCTTTGGCCAAAACACTATATGACCGACTACCGGCGTCATTAAAGGCCAATATACTGCGGGCCGATTATGCGATGGCGGAGCGCAACTGCCCGCATGGCCTTCAAATCGGCCGAATGATCAAGCAGATACACACGGACCTTGGATAAATCTTGCGCTTTGCGGGTATATCCTTCAATTAAGGGGCGTCCCTTTGACCCAAACCCATGGAGGGAACCATGCATGACAGACCCGATCTCATCGAAGGGCTGAGGCGATCGGCGGCAATACTGTCCGGTTTTGTAAAGACGATTCCGGAAAACAAATTGGACCTGAGAAGGGGCGATGGTTTCTGGACCATCGCTGAACACGTGAGCCACCTGGCCCAGGTCCAGCCCATGCTGCTGGAACGGATCAAACGGTTCATCAGCGAAGAGAGCCCGGAGTTTATCCCTTATATCCCGGGCGACGATGAGGACGAACCGGATACGCCGGAGCGGATGGAGATGCCGGTGGCGCTCGAACAGTTCGCAGCCGTTCGAAACGATCAACTCAGTATTCTTGCAGAGGCAGGAGAAGAGGTCTGGGGAAGAGAGGCCAAACACCCGGAATATGAGCGATATACCCTCCATATTCTCGCCCGGCACCTGTTGATGCATGACCACTGGCACATGTATCGGATGGAAGAGCTCTGGTTAACCAAGGATGTCTATCTGACGACCATGGCGTAAACGATCACTTGCAAAACAAGCGCACGACGGTGCTACAAGGTTTCACTTGCAACCGGATGCATAGCGCCCGGTTTGAAAACAACTCATAAGGGTGACCCATGAAATTAAAAATGTACCAAGTCGATGCTTTCGCGGAAAAGCCCTTCGAGGGCAACCCGGCTGCGGTAGTACCGCTGGAAGCGTGGCTGCCGGAAGATGCGATGCAGGCGATCGCCGAGGAGAACAACCTTTCGGAGACCGCCTTTTTCGTCCCGACCGAGACCGGTTTTCATATTCGGTGGTTTACGCCCAAAATGGAAGTCAAGCTCTGCGGACATGCAACCCTTGCATCGGGATTTGTCCTGTTCGATCTTCTGGGCCACCCATCTGATACCATTTCGTTCGACTCTTTGTCCGGACCTTTAGCCGTATCTAGAACCGGGGGCCGCTTGACGCTGGATTTTCCGGTCCAGAAACCCGAACCCTGTGACGCGCCCAAGGACCTTGTCCAGGGGTTGGGTCAACAGCCGCAGGCATGCTATCGAAACGATGACTACCTGGCCGTGTTCGAGAGCGAAGAAGAGATCGCCCGCATCACCCCCAACCAATTCGCCCTCGCCAAGCTCGATTATCGCGGCGTCATCGTGACAGCCCCCTCATCGGAATTTGACTTTGTCGCACGGTTTTTCGCCCCCAAGTACGGTATCCCTGAAGATCCGGTGACCGGATCGGCCTATACCCAGCTGATGCCCTATTGGGCGGAGAAGCTCGGCAGGTCTGAACTCAGGGCAAGACAACTGTCTTCAAGGGGCGGAAACGTGTACTGCGAACTCCAGGGCGACCGGGTATTCATTTCCGGATCGGCCGTCAAATATATGGAGGGCCATATCGAAGTCCCGGTTTGAGACCAGGGCAAAGAACCGCCGGATAAACGGTACTTGTGATGGCTGAAACCGCCATTGGCACTTTGAGTTGAGGAGTTCAAGTGGAGATAAGGCCCTATAGAGACGCAGATGAAAATGATGTCATTCAGTTGTGGCAGATGTGCGGGCTCACCGTGCCGCACAATGATCCGGTGAAGGACATCCGGCGCAAATTGACGGTGCAGCCCGAACTTTTCCTCGTCGGTGTGAGGCAGGAGCGCATCATTGCCACTGTAATGGCCGGTTATGAGGGCCACAGGGGATGGCTGAATTACCTGGCCGTCTCACCGGATATGCGTCAAAGTGGAATTGCCCGTCAGTTGGTGTCGGAAGTTGAGAAGCACCTCCGGCTGATGGGATGCCCCAAGATCAACCTTCAGGTCAGAGGCACCAATACCGGTGCAATCGCCTTCTATCGAAAAATCGGTTTTGTCGAGGACGATGTCATCAGTCTCGGAAAACGACTGGAATTCGATTGATTTGATCTACCCCGCCGTAAAAGCGAAAAGAACAGGTGGAGGGCTGTAATATCGCCCACCTGGCAATCATTGGATTGGATCCTTCCTCACAAAGGGCTCTTATGAAATAGGTTTTAGGCGCTTTCGGCGAACTTGGCCATCAACTTGGCCTGCATCTGTTCGGCGACCTTCATGCGGTCATGACCGTCGCGCAGGCGATCGCCCAACATTTTGCCGGCTGTTGCAGCGGCTGCCATCACGTCGTCCTGCTTGGCCACATTCGGAATCATATCTGGGGTGATCTTCACCCCTTCACCATGGAGCAAGGTGGGCACACCCACCCTGCAAGTCTCTCCGTAGCCACAGCTAAAGCAGGAAGCGGCTCCCTGTCCGACCACCTTTGCAATTGTCTCCACGAAGCTGTAAAGGAAGAATTTTTCGATCTCGTCCGCCGGTGGCTGGCCTGATGTACCGCCCACCCCCACGGCCACGCCGAGCTTGCCCCATAGGGTGTTACCCTCCTGGTGCCGGAACTGGTACCAGCGCTCTACAAAGGCGTGGGCCACAGCATTGAGGGTGGTGTAGTAATTGGCGGCACCGAAGACATAGGCATCGGCTTCGACGATCTTCTCCCGTAGCGGGGCCATATCGTCATCGACCTTGCACACATTATCTTTGACACACCCCAGACAGGCGATGCAGCCCGAGATCTGCTTGCCTTTCAAATGAATGAGTTCATAATCGCATCCGGAGTTCTCCAATACGGTCTCCACCAATTTGTAGACGCCGCTGCGGCCTTCTTTGCGGGTGCTTCCTGCAATGCCCAATATCTTCATTCCATTATCTCCTTTGTGGGTTGATCAGATAAATATCATTTGGGGGACGCTTCCAGGGCTGCATGGGCCAGGTGACCCACGGTTAGCGTTTTCAATTGTTGGTTTTCATAAAGGACAATGGTGTCGGTATGGCCGATGAGTGAGGTTAAGTGGTCGACCAGCGCAATGCTTTGCAGGGGTTCAGCTGCCCAGGCCGCCAGCCCCTGCAAATAGGGTTCCGATGATGCAAGGTAAGGCACCAGGAATTCGGCAGATGGCTGGAACAGTTCCGGGCGTTGGCGCGCCAGGCGGCCCCAGGCCCACAACACGCCCTGCTGCAGGACAGGGTGCTCCAGATAGTTGCCCTCCGGGTTGGCATAGGAGACGATAAGACAGCCGAATTCATCGGCCAGCCGTGCATGCCTGGCCATGATCTCCCCCATGGATTCCGGCGACCCCCAACCGATGCCGCCGGATTCGTCGTTGAGGTTCCACATGAACCGGCGCATGATAATGCGCGCCGACTCGATCTCATCCTGCGCCAGCTGAGAAACCACCGCCCCCATTGCGGTTACCGCCCGCCAGCGGATCAGTGGTTGTCCATGGTAGAGCAGGCCAAACAACGGATTGACGATCTGCCGAGCCGGAAAGGCACACAGGGCCGCCAGGGCAGATTCCAAATTATCGGACCGCAGCAAAGCGAGAGCTTCTTTTTTAAGTTTGCGGTGGGTCAACTTTGGCCTTGTCCAATGTTTGAGGTTGCGGGGGAAGATGACACAGCTGCAAGCGATCCGGTCTGGCGATCATTAGAAAGGAGATGGTTCAGAAGAGATCGAGCTGTCGTCCGAGGTGTGCCACCATCAATATCGATGGATGATGTCATAGGGCGCTAAAAGGTGATCATCTCGTAACCCTGCTCCTGAAAACCAGCCATGGACGGATGTCCGTTCATGTCATCCAGCAGGGCCAAGCCCTTCTCTTTAACGGCCTCCACCGTCCCCATTTTCTGCGAGCAGGCTTTACATGCGCCATGCACCATATCGGCTTCAAGGGTCTTGCGCCACAGCTTGTGCAGTGGATGATCCTGGCCTTCCAGCGCCGGAATCAGCTGGGTGGCCGCCCCTTCAATGACCACCCGACAGTCATACCCTTTGGCCTGCATGTCCAACGCATTGAGCAGAACATGAATAAAACACATGGGATCGCCATTAAAAACAAACATCGCGACTTTTTTCATGCGGATACTCCTATTTTGGGAACACTGAAAAAGCCCTGGAAATCGGCTTTCGCCGGGATGAAGATCCTTAAGTTACGTTGATATAATAGCAAAGCTAGATCTTCACGCCCGGACACCGAACAGGGTAGACGCCGGAGGGCTTCATAGCCAAGGCGACCAAGGGTGAAGCCGTAGTCCATCTACTGCGAGCCCTTGGCAACGCAAGATACGGAGGCCTTAGGCTTTTTCAACAGGGTAGGAGCCGGAGGGCTCCAGAGCCAAGGCGTCCAAGGGTGAAGCCGTAGTCCATCTACTGCGAGTCCTTGGCAACGCAGGATATGGAGTCCTCCGGCTTCTACCCCCCGGACCATTCGATTGCGTCTTCGGGGCAGTACTTTATCGCTTCATCCACCGTATCCTGGGGATAGGTCCCCAGATCGATCACCTCGATCACGCCGAGGTCTTCATTCATGCGAAAAACCTCGGGGCAGACCTCTACGCAGCCCATGCACAAGGTGCATGCGACGACATCGACAACGGGCATTCTCATTCGGGTACCTGTTCGTTGATGGCACGGCCAACCGCCCGGCCCAACTCAAAGGAGGCCTCCAGGGCGTCTCCGTCCGGAATGTACTGGTGGCGGACCGGCTCGACGATGTCGAACTTCATCTTTTCCAGCGCCTTGGTGATCATCTTGGGTGCCTCGCCGCTCCATCCATAGGAGCCAAAGGCGGCACCGATCTTGTTCAAAGGCTTGAGCCCCTGCATGTAGGTCAGAAAGTCGCTGATCGTGGGAAAAAGGTTGTTGTTCAGCGTGGGAGAGCCGATGACCACCGCCTTGGCGTCCAGTACGTCGGTCATGATATCGCTGCGGTGCCATTTGCGCAGGTACATGGGACGCACGCTGATCCCTTCGGCGTTCAGTCCGGCGGCCACGGCATCGGCCATCTTCTCCGTGCTGTGCCACATGGTGTCGTAGACCACCACGGCTTTGCGCTTGGGCGTCTGCTTGCTCCACTCCACATAGGCATTGATGATCTTTGCGGGGTCTTTGCGCCAGATCACACCATGGTCCGGGCAGATCATGTCGAACTCCAGCCCCAATTCGGTGACCTTGTCCATCAGTTTCAAGGTGTGGGGTGCATAGAGCATGAGGATGTTGGCGTAGTACTTCTGTGCGTGAGGCATGATCATGTCGCCGGCCACGTCGTCGAACTTTTCAAAACCGGCGTAGTGCTGACCGAATGCGTCACTGGAAAAGAGAATCTTGTCCTCTTTGAGATAGGTGAACATATTGTCCGGCCAGTGCAGCATGCGGGTTTCCAGAAAGGTCAGGGTACGGCTGCCCAGGCTCAATTCTTCGCCCTCTTTGACCGCATGATAGTTCAGCTTCTGGGGAAAGTGCTTGGCCAGACTTTTGGCGCCCATCTTCGAGCAATAAACCGGCTTGTCTTGTCCAATGCGGTGCATCACCCGGGCCAATGCGCCGGAGTGGTCCATCTCCGTGTGGTTGCTGATCACATAGTCGATCTTCTTGGGATCAATGATCTCGGTAATGTTCGCGATCAGTTGATCGGTGAACGGTTTTTTCACCGTATCGATCAGAGCCACTTTTTCGTCCACAATCAGAAAGGCGTTGTAACTGGTCCCCAGCGGAGTTGAATACCCGTGGAAATCTTCAATGTTCCAGTCGTTTACGCCAACGTCATATATGCCTTTTGCAACTTCAATGGGTTTCATGTGTCAATCCTCTTATTCAAGTATCTTTATTTTGTTTTAGTAACCTTATCATCCATTTCAGAAAATCCATGGGCCGGGGTTTTCTCGAATCGATGATAAGATGGGTTGGTATTGTAGCATCGATGCCCTTTTTGCGGATTCCAATTGCAAAAAGGGCATCCAGAATCATTGCGACGGAAGATTACTCTTCTTTTTCAAAATCGTCTTTGCCGGCACCGCATACCGGACACTCCCAATCATCGGGCACGTCTTCCCACTTGGTTCCGGCAGCCACGCCGTTGTCCGGATCGCCCTCTTCGGGATTGTACACATAACCGCAGATGGTGCATACATAGCTGTCCATAATCGCTTCTCCTCCTTGTGATAGGTTTACCTGTTATACGTTGTCGACATAAGCCATAACCCGGCGTTCGATTCGGTCGCGGACATCACGCATGAATTCGATGGATTGGTCGGCCGGATCGGGAAAATCCCAATCGTGCACTTTGGCGCCCGGTACCGCAGGGCACTGTTCACCGCATCCCATGGTAATGATCTCATCCGGTGGTTCAAGCTCTATGGCAGCTTCAAGCGCCAAGGGCGTTCCAAAACCCATGTCGATGCCTTTCTCCTGCATCACCTCCACCATCAGAGGATTCACCGATTCGGCAGGCTGGCTGCCGGCGGAATTGACATCGAGCCTGTCACCGCCGTGCCATCGGGCGAAAGCGGCCGCCATCTGACTGCGGCAGGCGTTTTCCCGGCAGGCGAACAGCACTTTGCGCCGGCCGGCAAGACCGTCTATCAGTTCGGCTGCGGCACGCTCAACATCGGCCGCCATGTCTGGATGGTTCAAGATGTCTCCTCGGCCCTCGACCCCTCGGAAGGTCAAGCTGCCGCTGTATTCGGCATCGACACCATCATAGAAATATTTGGCGGTCAGGTGAAACCCGTCAAAGAGCTGTTTACCGCTGCTGGCGCCAACGGCCAACAAGAAGCCCCTGCGCATGCGGTGCCCGGGGTCCCTGAGTTTGAGCATGTATTTTCTGGCCCAAAGCGCTTGGCATCGATCGATGAGGGCTTTTAGTTGGGCGCTCACATTATAAAAGAAGACCGGTGAAGCTGCAACGATGATGTCGGCACGCCGCAGCAGCGCATAGATGTCGCGCTCCATGTCGTCCTGAATGGGGCAGGTGCCCTTTTTCTCGCACACCGTCAGTTCCTTGCACGGTTCGATATGCTGACGGGTTACCTGTATGGTATGTGTGCGGGCACCCTTTTCCTCAAGGGCTTTCATGAAGGCCGCGAGCAACAAATCGCTGTTGCCTTTTTTGCGTGGGCTGCCTTGCAGTCCTAATGCGAGCATCTCATTCCTTGCGGGATGGGTTCATGGGACAGAGCGCATGTTCTCCTGTATTGATAACTATCCGCTATATATCAAATATTGGCTCGGTGTTGAACCCCTAACCAGGCCCTATTTGTTTTTCACATGACATTTGGCGCAGGTTGTGGGTCCGCTTTTGGCGCCACTCTTTTTGGTGGCCTTGTGGCACTTGATGCAGTGCTTGTTCATCACCTGCTTTTTGACCAGCTTGCCCTCTTTCTTGAGGCGCTCAATACCGCCCTGCTCCTGGGGGAAGAGGGTGTGACACGCCTGACAATCATTTAACACATTTTGATGCTGGTGGTGCGGAAAGGGCACCATGCCCCGGCTACCACCTTCAAGGGGAATTTGGGCCGCACCCTGGTTTTCGAGAGCCATGGCACTGAAAACACCGCACAGAATCATGAACAGCGCTACGAGTATGATCTTCTTTACCATCCAGTACTCCTACGAAAGGCCGGCCTGCAGTTAAGCGGGCCGGCCACCGGATCCATATGTTGTTTAGTATGCTTCGTCCAGGTCCAGATCTTCCTGGGTGACTTTACCAGTGAACATCGTATACGTCCAGATCTGATACGCCAACACCACCGGGATAAAGAGCAACACCACCATCAGCATGATCTTCAGGGTAAGAGG
>JAAUYD010042195.1_pt1 | contig 11232 bp, 10 predicted proteins | sample 7278101 | NCBI WGS metagenome assembly JAAUYD01 (sample SAMN14350128, study PRJNA611818) | marine sediment metagenome | isolation source: surface marine sediment (0.6m) | place: French Polynesia: Moorea | collected 2018-08
GAAAGGCTATTACTGCAACTCTGGTACTCCTCAAACCGCAGTAAATGCTCAAGGTCAAAGCCAAACCGCTGCTGTTGGTGGTGCATTTAACACCGTTGCTCAAGTTGGTTCCCAAGCTAGTAAAATCGCTCAAGCTAACATTTGCCATTAAGCATTTGTTTTTAAACTCAAATTAGTAGCGTTGCCTAACATAGCACAAAATTCTGCCTTAAATATATATTTTGGCAACGCTGATTTTTCTGAGATTATAGAACACATAAAACACAATACACAACACACACAATTAATCAGGTTTAAAATTATGTTCAACAAGTCTTTTACTTTCGGTTTATTGGCTGCTGGTTTAATGATTGCTCCTGGTGCAGCATTTGCTCAACAAACTGCAATTTCTGAACAAGATCAAAATCAAACAGCTGTGGTCGGTGGTGCTTATAATACAGTTGTTCAACATGGCGTACAGTCAGGCAAAATTAATCAATACATATTAGATGAAAAGGGCTACAGCTGCAAATCTATTACTCCTCAAACCGCAGTCAATGCTCAAAATCAAAACCAAACCGCTGTTGTTGGTGGCAAATTTAATACCGTTGCTCAACTTGGTAATCAAACTAGTAAAATTGCTCAGACTAATATTTGCCATTAAGTATCTGTTTTCAGACTAAAGTTAGTACCATTGGCTAGCTTAAATATCAATTTTGGCAAGGCTGATTTTTCTAAATTACAACAGACAACACACAAAATTAGGTTAAGCAAGATGTTTAAAATTAGCTATACCTTTGGTTTGATAGCTACCGCTTTAATTATAGCTCCTGCTGCTGCTTTTGCAGAACAAACTGGGGTGATACGACAGGAAATTAATCAAACCACTGTGGTTGAAGGTAAAGGTAATACAGTTGTTCAAAGTGGCTCCCAATTTAACAACCATAACCAAATCAATTTAGGAAATCGTTACTGTAAGAATCCCCAGGTACAAGCCACTATTCAAAAGCTTAACCAACTAGCTGTAGTTAGTGGTGAATTAAATACCGTTGCTCAAGTTGGTAATCAGTCTAGCCAAAGCAATCAAGTAAATGTAAATCAAAGTAAATACTGTCCGTAAACAAATCACCCATCGGCAGTAATTTCAATGATTTTGCATTAAATTTACCGATTATTTTCAAAACAATCGGTTATGTTTTTTTCAATAAGGATTCCAGCCATGCCTGTTAAAAAGTTTTGTTCGATTATGGCAATTTCTGCTTTGATTTTTGTCCCGTTAGAAATTGCCTCTGCTGGAGAAGTTAATGTCAGAAACGGTGGTAGTAGCGTCATCATTAAAGATGGCGCAATTGATGTCAAAAATGGTTCGCAAAGAATCTATGTTCCTCGGAGATTAAGTAATTATCAAAGACGTTGGAGACGTCTGAATCAAAATAGATTTCGCCGTTTTGGAAACCAACGAGGATGCAGAAGTAGTAATTCTACTTATCGAATTACTCAAAGAAGTCGTTCTGGTATTAATCGTTCTTACAGTTCCACACAAACAACAATATGTAGTAGATAGTTGACAAGGAGATTCACAAATGAAATTGAAATTACTGTCTTTGACTCTATTTTCCCTCTCAGCTGTATCACCATTATTTATTCCTTCTCTAACACCTTCAGCAATGGCAACAGGGTGTGTAGCAGCTTCTGTAGGACCACAGGTATCAGTCCGGGGTTCTAAGACCCCAGCAGAGCAAAATAACACTGTAAATCAGAATATTGAAGAAGGTTGTCTTGGTAATAGCGCTGTTTGCACGGGAGCTCAAGTTTTTGATGGTCCAGGAAGTGTTGTTCAAAACCGCAAATGCTCTCAAACTCTTAAAGGCAATCCTAACAATAATCTTCCTGATGTTGGCAACGTCGAATTTAATACCAATCCCAAGTTTGATGTCTATAACCCAGCAAAAGACCAGGGATATTTGAATAAGTTTATCAACAGATGAAACGATTTCATTAACTAAAAAGACCTTCATACTATCCGGAGTTTCCCGAGTGAAATCGAAAACTTCGGATTAATTCTTTTATTAACCATAATTACCTGTTCTCTGTTCCCCCTTCCCTATTCCCTGTTCCCTCTTCCCTCTCTTGAAAAGTTGCTCATGGGGGAAACCCCCAAGACCGCACTTTTCGCTGTTAAGAGTTCCCTGTTCCCTCTCTTGAAAAGTTGCTCATGGGGGAAACCCCCAAGACCGCACTTTTCGCTGTTAAGAGTTCCCTACTCTTAACAGTCAAAGTTAATTTTATCTAACAAATTGCACTTAATTATAAGCGCGATCACTATGAGGCAGAGCCTCTAAATCCTAGTTACCAGCGTGACACTGGTAACTAGAAACCAGTTAATTTTATCCGACTATTTAACTTTTTTATTTATTTTCATGAAAAATCCGTAAAACACAATATCCAAACTGATATTTATATACAGAGTTCCATTTTTTCACCTGCTGACAAGGGGCTAAATTGAGCGGTTTTTTATCAAGAAATAGGATTTAATCGTATTAATCATATATTTGATTAACACTCTCACCCAAGTTACCAAACACACAACCAAGTAGTATTTTTGAGGTTTAGAAATATGTTAAATAAAAATCACATCGTTGGTTTGCTAGCTGCAACTTTAGCCATGGTTCCTACTACAGCTTTTGCTCAACAAGTCCCCATCTCACAACAGCAACAACAACTAAATCAAGCTGGAGTGTCTAACAATTCTGGTAATATTCTACCTGGTGTGGCTGGAACTGTAGTAAATTCTATTTCTGGTGGTAACAGTGGTTTGGCTGGGGTAGCTGAGACTGCTGTAAAAGCTGCTTCTGGTGAACCTATAAATATAACAGATGTAGCTGGTACCGCGATTAAGCTTTTATCTCCTCAACGAAAGCAACAAAATAATGTTTCCCAAAATCCTGGGAATATACAACCACAAAGTCAACCTGGTCAGTCTGTGGGTGTGCAAAATCCTAATCCTACCCAAGTTCAACAACAACCAAATAATCAAAAATTTCCCTACGGATGTCAAGCAAACGCTCAAATACAAGTATCTATTGAGAGTCTTAATCCACTCAATGCTGTAACTTCTGGTATTAGTAGCGGTATTGCTCAACTGACGGGGAAAAAATCAGAATCACCAAATCAAATGAAAGCTAATGGAAATATGGGGTGTTAATAGAATTATCCCCAAAATCTAAATGTAGCTATTGAGAGAGTAATTATTTAGTGAATAACATCTGCGATTGAATATTCTTCATACCTGCTATGCTAAAGATAGAAAGTAAAAAGTAAGGACTTACTCCTAAATTTTTAGGACTTATGCAACTGGCATATTTATCAGCGTAGGATGTGTGATACTTTGATAAATACTGTATAGTAAAGCTTAAGTTTGTACTGTTACCCAGCAATCACCAATTGTGACAATATCCTAAGTCCTGATTTTGCTTGGAGTCAATATCCCAACTATCTTATCCATAGCTTACATTTGTGGTTTATCACAGGTTAGATGTTCATAAAAATTACTCTCTTAATTTAGTTATGAAAATTTCACTGTTTTTTGTATCCTGTACAGCTATCATCGTTACCCTGGGTGTAGCTGTTGCTCAAAATTTCATCTACACTAACCAAAGTTCTGTAATGCAAACTGAAAATAATACTAATATGAACAATTCTACAATCTTGACTAATTCTCAATCTAGCAGTTCATATAGTTATCAAGAAAGTAACATCAATTTGAGTGCAGACAATCTCAGGGAACCCCACATCCTGAGTATAAAAACTTCAGGTTCTAAAATTATAGGCACTATTACCGTTAATGGTAAGCTTGCAGTTCAGATGAACAACAATCAAATTGATATTAATCTATCCAAGTATTTATCAGTTGGAAACAACACAGTTATCATTTCAGGTAGTTACTTGCCTACATCATCTTCTGTAACTGTAAAATTTGATGCTCCTGGTACAAATATAAATCAGCAAATGAGTGGTAATGGTGTCATTAATTCCCAATTAAATATCATCATAAACTAATGTCTGTTGACAAATTTCCAGTCCCCAATGTCTAATCCCCAATCCCTATTTTCAATACAGTAATTAAACAACAATCAACTATATCTAGTTGCTTTAAATTGACTTTCAAGATTTGCACGCACCCATAATTCTTCCGCTGACCAAATCCAAAATTGATGGGTGATTTCCGCAAAGTTATCGTATTTGTGAGTCACAATGGCATCTAGTTTATAATAACTTGCAGAAACCGCTTCCACAGCAGATTCAAAATCTTGAATGGGAGAAAAACGTGCTTGTTGTAAAATTGTTAAATTAACTGGACAAATTTGGATTTTATCTTTTAACCAATCAATTACTACATCCGCAATTTGATGATTTTTTAAGCAACTTGTATAAGTATATATTTTTTGCCATCCTACATCTGTTACATGCATATGAATTAAAGGATGTACTTCATCCAAAAATTCCTGAAAATCTTCCACTAACCCGGTACGATTTATCAAAGCCTCTAGGATTAAATCAGCATCAACTAAAATCCCAATCACTTTCATCTCCTCTGATTTTCAGATGGATGTAGGGTGAGAAATTCAAATATATCTCACTTTTTTAGAACATATATATATACAACTTGAACTGATGATATTTCCGAATTTAGACATAAATTTTTATGGAGTTATATGCTGGAAAATCTCTAGGGGTTTTGACATTAACTTATATCAATAAGGTTGGGAATTGTTTATGAGGTTCTAGACACTCATCTCCTATGACTACTAAAAAAGATTTGTAGTTCCACACTCCAACCAGCTTAATTTTCCAGGGAAAATGCACCTAAACGATTAATTTTATCACTATTTTTATTTTGTGTATATAAGCGGACACAAAAATATCTAATCTTATAGATACTGAATCATAGAAGTAAGTACTATCATAACAGTGCAAATAAAAAAATAATTTATTTTAAAGACAATTACTATGATTGTGAATTTTTAACAAAAGGAAATTTTCAGATAATAAGGCATATAGAAACCCAATCATAAATTTGACTTCTTGGAGAAGTCGAGTTTCTTGTTTTTCACATTTCAGATATTGTTAAAAATTTTAATCACTATAGGAGTTGTAACAACACCCTATAAGAGTGTCGCTACAAGAACAAAGCCCACCTACGTGGGCTATGGAAAAATAAGGCTTACAGTTTGCACAGACAGGTCGTGGCTTCTGCAAGTAGCTGCTAATACATTCTTGTGGTACGGGCATCCTTGCCCGTCCTAATTTCGATTCCCTTTGTATTATATATCCTACGGGTAGACAGGTCGTGGCTTTTTTGTAAGTAGGCGACCCCTACAACCGAAAATCGCTATAGTTGTGCTATTTTAATAATAGATAGTATAATTGCCCCTTGCTGACGGTTACTCCAGCCCTATCCCCAGCAACTTTTCCTGTTCCTAAAAAATAATCTACTCTACCTGCACCTTTAATTGCACCTCCCGTATCTTGATCCAAAACATAGCGACTAACTACACGATGTTCCATTTTTCCATTATCTTGGACAAAAGGAAAAGGAGCGCGAATTAATGCTAAAGCACCAGGAGGCATCAAAGATTTATCTGTAGCAATGGAACGTTCAGCGGTTAATGGTACACTAATAGAACCTTGAGCTGGGGCACCTTTATTTTCCTGAAAAAATACGAAACTGGGATCTCGGGGAATATAGACATCTAATTTTTGAGGATACTTTTGGAAATAGTCGAGGATTTTTGGCATTGTCACCTCATGTACAGGGAAAATGCCATCATTAGCCATTTCTCGTCCAATGCTTTTATAATTATAAGCCGTATTTCCAGCGTACCCTACCGTAGTTTGCTTCCCATCTGGTAATACAAGTCGTGCTGAACCTTGGATTTGGATCAAATAGGGTTCTGTGCGATCGCGGAACCAAAACAACTCTAAACCCTGTAATTTCCCTTGAGAACCTTGCAAACCATCTATCCCTTCTAATTCTGCACGGGTGGGATGAGGTCTTTGCCAAGATTTGAGATTGGGAGGGAGACGATAAATAGGATAGCGATATTCTGGGGTAGGAGTGCGACTGGCAGCATAGAGGGGTTCGTAGTAAGCTGTGAATAAGACGGAACCGTTACCATCACTACCTACTGACTGATAAAAGACAAATTCCCGTGCGATGGCAGCATTTAATTCCTTAGCAGATTGAGATTTGAGTACTAATTGACGGAAGCGTTGCAAACTTTTGATAACTCTTGTTTTGGTAATTGATTTTATTTGATAACGTTTATAGGCAGCATCAGCACGGGGTGTTTGCAAATATTGGAGACTTTGATTAATAGATGCTAATAGTGCTCGTTTATCTGTCAATTTTTCCCCTTTACCCAATATTTGCATATCAAGACAAGAAATGTCTCCTTCGCAACAAGGTACGGGTGATTTTGGAATAGGTAATAATGGTGCTGATGTTTGGGTTTGTTGACTAATAGTTTCTGGAATTTGCCAACGTTTTACTCGACATTCTGGTGCAATTTGTCGCCAATTTCCCAAAGGTTGTATGGGAACTAGAAAAATTAAAGGAGTCACCGATAAACTCATGGTGATGTTAGTAAGTATTTTTTTAGTCATTTGTGATTTGTGATTTGTGATTTGTCATTGGTCATTGGTCATTGGTCATTGGTAATTGGTCATTTGTTATTTGTCATTTACCAATTACCATTACACACATCTTGCATCTGGGTCAGAAACCGGGTTTACCCTCGAATATTGACCTGTAAAAACCTTAATTTTGGGTTTATAAACCCGGTTTCTCTATGCTATTTGTCATTTACCAATTACCATTAATAATTTTACTCATTCATATTGTGGTAGGTAGCAACTGCGGAAGGGGATATACGATTCAAATAGCGGAAAATCCAATATTTGAAAATTGTATCTAAAATCACGGGAAAAGTAGCAATAAATAAGAAAATAAAACTGTGATTTGCTGGTAAACCCCAATGACGTGATACCCCTTCTAGAATTACTTCCCAGCCATGGGGAGAGTGGAATCCGACAAAGATATCTGTGAACAATATGATAATGAATGCCTTAGCACTATCACTTAAGCCATATACAATATTATCAAAAAAGTCTTTAATTACAGCTATTTCTTTCTTGCTGAGTACTAAATATATTATTAGAGCAATAACAGATAATAAATCTGCGAATACGTTTTTGATAGCATTGGCACTTTGTTTATGATATTTCCTTGCTATTTTTTGTGCCTCTGCTTCCATTTCTGCTTCTAGTTTCTCTTGCAACAAAGGCTCAGCATCTCTGATTAGATGTTCAAATGTAATTTTTTCTTCAAAGTGTTGTAGTTCAAATAGAGCTTCTTCTTGCATTTCCGTATTCACAAATAATATCTCTTCTTCAGAACCTCTCAAACGCTCTAATAACCCGAATTTATCAACTACTGGTCCAATCAAAAATGCTTTTGAAAGTTGATGGGTGAGAACAGGAATAATAATTAGTAATAAGATAAATCTGACAGAAATAATAGTTCTTCTTTGAGACTTACGAAAATTTTGAACAATGTCTTCTTCGGAATTTGGATCTAATTCAATTTGCAGACGACTGATAGTATTAAAAATAGAACGAGGTAAGACTCCGGTTGTATTAGTTTTACCTCGTTTTTGATTTGACAAACTTCTATTTGATGTCTTTTGCCGTTTATCTCGCAAGATTTCTGATTCCACCTGTACAATAGTTTGTGGTGGAATATTTGTTTGAGTAGTTTCTTCATAATTTTCAGATTTCGTATATTTTTCTCTGATATCATCAATATATCTAAGCCTTTGTAAAATTAAACTAGAATCTATATTTTCTAAACCTAATTTTTCCCTATTTTTCTCAATAGAAGCAGCAACAACAGAACGGCTGACTTGAAATTCTTTCAGTCTGATTTTGATGGTTTTTAATTGTTTATCTAAATCTGACTGGAAATAGTCCATGACACTGCTACTATAAATAGCTAAATCAGGACTGATTTTATTACCATTAAAATGCTTATCTTCTATCGCTTTAATTTGTAGGGCAGCTTTATAAGCTTCATCAAGAGAACGCTCTGGTGTTAGCAAATACCACCGATAAGCAGCCTGTAAGAAATGAGACATTTTTTGGCGAAAAATAGAATTATTCATCTAAGAAAAACGTCGAGCATTTGAGATTGCTTTTAAGCTTAATTTACCTTAGTAATAATATTACTAAAATCATTTATGATCGGTAATGGGTAATCGGTAACGAGTAATGGACAAAACATAATGGACAAAACAACTATCAATCAACAAAATCCACTAACCATATAGTAAATATAACTCTCTATTCCCTACTTTCTGTTCCCTATTCCCTATTCCCTATTCCCTATTCCCAACCTCACCCAATAAGTGTAATATTACCGGATTTGATATGAACAGTTATTCTCTTTGGATTGTGGGTTCTACCCGCAGCGGTAAGACTACCCGTTTGGTAGAAGAGTTTGCTAGCTGGGTTAACCAGAAAAATGAATCTAACAAATTATTTTATCCTAAAAATTTAAGACAAAAAAGTGATGCTACCTTGACAACAGATTTAGAACTTCAACTGACACAACCAGGAATTTTGGTTTTAGCTGCCAATAGTGACAATCGTCAGGAATTAGCAGATAAAATTGTTACTATAACCCAGGGAAAATATCCAGGACGTAGTAAAACACCTTTAGGTTTCTTTCAGGATGAAGTAATCTTATTTTGGCCCCTATTGATTGAGTCATTAAAATTAAAAGCACAATTTCCAGTAAGACTGCGTCCAGAAACCGAACAGGAATTAGCAACTAAAATTTGGAATTCCCAACTAGACGGAGAAATATTGCGTCGTGCTGGGATGAGTGAGTATCGTTTGGTACGTCGAATTTTGGACTTGCAGCAATTGGCAGCTTATAGTGGTATACCCTGCCAAGAAATTGCCAATGTGTTGACAAAAGCCTTTGAATTAGAAGATAACAGCACCAATCTCGAACCGGAATTTTTGCAGTCTTTGCTATTAGATTGGCGCAAATGGTGTCTAGATCGAGGATTTATCACCTACAGTATTATTACTGAACTTTACAGCCAGCACTTGTTACCAAATTTATATTACCAGCAGCAGTTACTCAAGCGCTATCAGGGAGTAGTAGGAGATGATGTGCAAGATTACCCAGCAGTAGCACGCCATTTATTCGAGTTTCTTTTGGATAAGGGTGCGGTGGGGGTATTTAGCTATAATCCCGATGGTATAGTCCGTTTAGGACTGGGTGCAGACCCCAGCTATATGGAAGGATTAGCAGCCTATTGTCAGATAGAAACCTTAACCCCTTTGAGGGAAAGTAGTCTGGCAGATAGCCTCAGAGAACCCATGCTGCAATTACTCACAGAACCCATACTTTCGAGTTTACCAGAGCAGGTAGAGACAATTCAAACCATCTCTCGTGCCCAACTGTTGCGACAAACAGCACAAAGGATTGCTAACGCAATTAAACAAAGACAAATACAGGCTAATGAAGTGGCGATAATTGCACCGGGTTTAGATGCGATCGCTCGTTATACCCTGATAGAAATTCTCACAAAACAAGGTATACCTGTAGATTCCCTCAAAGACCAACGTCCCCTGATTAGTTCTCCCGTCATCCGTGCCTTACTTACCGTTTTAGCATTAGTTTATCCTGGCTTAGGACGATTGGTAGACCGGGATGCAGTAGCAGAGATGTTGGTGGTATTGAGTCGGAGAGTGGAGGAAGAGGGGGGAGATAAGGGAGAGGGGGAAGAGGGGGAAGAGGGGGAAGAGGGGGAAGAGGGGGAAGAGGGGGGAGAAATTTCTTTGTCTGGTCGTTCTTATATAGATCCGGTGCGTGGTGGATTAATTGCAGATTACTGTTTTGTACCTCATCCTGACCGTCCCAACCTCTTAAGTGCCACAGCATTCGACCGTTGGGATAGATTGGGATATGCAGCGAGTATAGCCTATGGTGAGATATTAAAATGGTTAGAATTACAGCGATCGCAACAAGAATTGCATTCAATTCCTAGTCCCGTAAGCCTTTTAGATAGGGCAATTCAGCGTTTTTTATGGAATGGTAGCAATCTCTCCTATGACCAACTAGCAGCACTGCGGGAATTACTGGAAACAGCCCAGCATTACTGGGAAATTGATACCAGAATGCGGCAAATATCTCCTAGTTCTTTTTCCCAAAGAAAAGTCAACGCTACTATTGCGGAATTCATCGAATTGCTGCGACAGGGTACAATTACTGCCAATCCCTATCCTGTACGTCCTATGGGACAAGCAGCAAAGGCTGTGACATTAGCTACTATTTTCCAATATCGTTCTAGTAGACAATTTCACCGTTGGCATTTTTGGTTAGATGTAGGTTCTCCATTATGGGCAAAAGGTGGTGCAGCAACCCTATTTGGTGCCCCTTATTTTCTCCGTGATAGGTTAGGAGAACCTTGGACAGCAGAAGATGAAAAAATAGCAGAAGAACAACGTTTGCGGAGGATTTTAATCGATTTACTTGGGAGGGTATCAGAAAAAGTTTATTTGTGTCACAGTGAATTGGCTGTGAATGGACAAGAACAACTTGGACCTTTGTTACCTCTGATAAATGCTTGTGTAATAGGGAATAGGGAATAGGGAATAGGGAGTAGGGAGTAGGGAATAGGGAATAGGGGTTTCTTTGGATAATATCTAAACTTTTCCTAATTTTATATGTTGCACGATTCCCAATTAATTAAGCTCAAAATAGTGATGTGCAAGTTGCGTTAAGCGACAGTACAACCTAACAAAAAAAGAACAATTTGAGGTTGGGTTTTGTTATTGAACTGAGTAGTATTGAGATAAAGGGTGGAGGTAGCAATGTCTGTGCAATTACTAAGAAGAAAATTCACGGTTGAGCAATATCACAAAATGGGTGAATCTGGCATTTTTGAAGAAGATGACCGGGTGGAATTAATCCGAGGGGAAATTATTGAAATGTCACCAATTGGGACAAAACATGCAGGATGTGTAAATCGATTAGTTAGGTTATTTAGTCGAATAATGGGAGAACGGGTAATTATTGCCCCTCAAAATCCTGTGATATTGAATAATAATTCCGAACCACAACCTGATGTAGCTTTACTTAAACCCCGTGATGATTTTTATGAAAATGCTCATCCCCAA
>JAAUYD010293182.1_pt1 | contig 11231 bp, 11 predicted proteins | sample 7278101 | NCBI WGS metagenome assembly JAAUYD01 (sample SAMN14350128, study PRJNA611818) | marine sediment metagenome | isolation source: surface marine sediment (0.6m) | place: French Polynesia: Moorea | collected 2018-08
CTCGTGGCCGGCGGCACTGGCACCAACGGACGAGAACTGCTCAGCCAGAAATCCGCGAACGGCGTAAAGAGCCGCGCGCTGGTGCGCGACACTGCCCGCGCCGCCAGCCTCGCCAGCGACACGGTGGAACTCACCCAGGGCGACCTCGGAGACCGCGCATCCTTGTCGCGTGCCTTCGAGGGTATCGTGAGTGCCTACGTCGTGACCGCCGTTGCACGGGACACCGTGCCCTGGTTCGAGAACTTCTTCGCGGCGGCGAAGGCTGCGGGCGTGAGGCACCTGGTGAAGTTCTCAGGCTTCGGCGCCGATGCGGAGAGTGCTTCGGAGATCATCCGCCAGCATGCGCAGTCCGATGCGATGCTCATCGACTCAGGCTTGCCCTATACGATCCTGCGGCCGAACTCCTTCTATCAGAACATGCTGTGGATGGCCGAGGGCATCCGTGCCACGGGGAACTTCTACCTGCCCATTGGCGATGCGCAGCAGAGCCAGGTGGATGTGCGAGATATCGCCGAGGCTACGGTGCGCATCCTGACCGAGCCGGGGCACGAGAATCGTGCCTATGACCTCACGGGCCCGGAATCGATCAGCTATCACGACGTCGCTCATACGCTTTCCGAGGTGATCGGCAAGCCCGTGACCTATGTGCCCGTGCCGGCTGAGGCGGCCGAAGCGGCGATGCGCGAGAACGGCATGCCCGAGTGGGACGCCCGGGCCGTGGCGGAACTGCAGTCTGTATTCGCTACGGGCGCGTACGCGGCCGTGACCGACGATCTCGAAGGCCTGCTCGGACGGCGCCCGCGCAGCTTCGCCGAGTGGGCGCGGGATCATGCCGACGCCTTCCGTGACTGACCCTCCGTGACCAGCTACGTGGCGCTGCTGCGAGGGATCAACGTCGGCGGTCGGAACATCATCCGCATGGTCGACCTGCGCGACTGTCTGACGCGGGCCGGCTTCGCCGACGTGAGTACCTACATCCAGAGCGGCAACGTGCTGTTTCGCGGCAGCGGCAAGGGCGAGGCCCTGGTCGACCGGATGCGCCAGGCCCTGGTGAAGCGCTTCGCGTACGACGCGCCGATCGTCCTGCGCTCACGGCGACAGCTGGAGAACGTGATCAAGCGGGCACCGCCGTCCTACGGCGACGAGCCGAAGCGATACCGTTACGACGTGCTCTACCTGTTGCCGGGGCTCTCACCGCGCACGGCCCTGGCCCAGGTGCCGGCGCACCCCGAGATCGATACGGTGCATGCGGGGCCCGGCGTGCTGTACTTCTCGAGGCGGGTGGACGGCCTGTCGAGGAGTCGCCTGAGCCAGCTCGCGGCGCTGCCCCTGTATCAGCGGGTGACCGTGCGCAACTGGAACACGACGGTGAAGCTACGCGCGCTGCTGGAAGCGCACGATCAAGGTGACCCGGCTGCAAGATAGTCTTGAGCGATCATTAACTATTAAATAGTCGATTTCTCCTAATGTAGCGTTTCCTGCCATGCTGACAACTCAGCTGATCTACCCGTCACCGAAGAGGAGCAGAGTCGATGAGCAGCGCAGCCAAGTGTCCGGTCATGCACGGTGCCCAGACCCGGGATGACCAGAGCAACACCAATTGGTGGCCGAACGCCCTCAAGCTGGACATCCTCCACCAGCACGACCGCAAGACGGATCCCCTCGACGCCGACTACAGCTACCGCGAGGCGCTGAAGTCCCTGGACGTCGAGGCCCTGAAGTCCGATCTTCGCGCCTTGATGACCGACAGCCAGCCCTGGTGGCCGGCCGACTGGGGCCACTACGGCGGCCTGATGATCCGCATGGCGTGGCACGCCGCAGGTACCTACCGCACCAGCGACGGTCGCGGCGGTGCCGGCACCGGCAACCAGCGCTTCGCGCCCCTGAATTCCTGGCCCGACAACGGCAACCTGGACAAGGCTCGCCGTCTCCTGTGGCCGATCAAGAAGAAGTACGGCAAGCAGATCAGCTGGGCGGACCTGCTGATCCTTGCCGGCAACGTGGCCTACGAGTCCATGGGCCTTCAGACCTACGGCTTTGCCTTCGGTCGCGAGGACGTCTGGCAGCCGGAACAGGACATCTACTGGGGGTCGGAAGGCGAGTGGCTGGCGCCCAGCGAGAATCGCTTTGCCAGCGAAGACGCTGATTCACTGGAAAGCCCCCTGGCCGCGGTCCACATGGGGCTGATCTACGTCAATCCCGAGGGTCGCGACGGCAAGCCCGATCCCCTGAAGACCGCCCACGACGTGCGCGTCACCTTCGCCCGCATGGCGATGAACGACGAGGAAACGGTGGCTCTGACCGCCGGTGGCCACACGGTGGGCAAGGGCCACGGCAATGGCGATGCCGGCAAGCTCGGCCCGGAGCCGGAGGGCGCGCCGGTGGAAGCCCAGGGCTTCGGCTGGCTCAATCCCGACGGCACGGCCAGGGCCAGCGAGTCGGTCACGAGCGGCATCGAGGGCGCCTGGACCACGCATCCGACGCGCTGGGACAACGGCTACTTCAAGATGCTCCTCGAGCACGAGTGGGAACTGGTGAAGAGCCCGGCCGGTGCCTGGCAGTGGCAGCCCGTGGACATCAAGGAAGAGGACATGCCCGTGGACGCGGACGATCCCGGCGTGCGTCGCATGCCGATGATGACCGATGCGGACATGGCCATGGCCAGGGACCCCGAGTACCGCAAGATCTCCCAGCGCTTCTACGAGGATCCCGCGTACTTCACGGAAACCTTCGCCCGCGCCTGGTTCAAGCTGACCCACCGCGACATGGGCCCGAAGGCACGCTACATCGGCCCGGAAGTGCCGGCGGAAGACCTTCTCTGGCAGGACCCGATTCCCGCTGGCAACACGGCCTACGACGTCGACGCGGTAAAGGCGAAGATCGCCGCTGCGGGCTTGCCTGTGGGCGATCTGGTCGCCACCGCCTGGGACAGTGCCCGCACCTACCGCGATTCGGACAAGCGCGGCGGTGCCAACGGTGCCCGCATCCGTCTGCATCCGCAGCGCGCGTGGGAGGGCAACGAGCCGGCGCGACTGGAGCGCGTGCTGCAGGTGCTGGAGCCCATCGCCCGCGATACCGGCGCCAGCATCGCCGATGTGATCGTGCTGGCGGGTAACGTGGGCGTCGAGCAGGCCGCCAGGGCGGCGGGCGTGGACGTGAGCGTTCCCTTCGCCCCAGGGCGTGGTGATGCTACCGACGAGATGACCGACGCCGAATCTTTCGCCCCGCTGGAGCCGACCCATGACGGTTACCGCAACTATCTGCAGGCGAGCGCATCTCAGGCGCCGGAAGAGTTGCTGCTCGATCGCAGCCAGTTGCTGGGACTCACAGCGCCTGAGATGACCGTGCTGCTGGGTGGTATGCGCGTGCTGGGCACCAACTACGGTGGCGCGGCCCACGGCGTGTTCACCGATCGCGTGGGTACCCTGAGCACGGATTTCTTCGTCAACCTCACGGACATGGCCTACGAGTGGAAGCCCCTTAGCGACGGTACCTACGAGATCCGCGAACGTGAGACGGGCAGCGTCAAGTGGACCGCCACACGCGTCGACCTGGTGTTCGGCTCCAACTCGGTCCTGCGCTCCTACGCCGAGGTGTACGCCCAGGACGACGCCAGGGAGAAGTTCGTGCACGACTTCGTGCGTGCCTGGACCAAGGTGATGAACGCCGATCGTTTCGATCTGCAGGCGTAAGTGCAGGCGTCAGCGCAGGGTGTCCCGGCTCGGCCGGGACACCCTGCGCTCCCGGAGTGATCGCTGCCGGCCCGCGTTGCCGATTGGCGGGTCCCGGGCTCGCTCAACGAGATCCTCTCACGTACCCTCGTGTCCTCCCCTTTTGGCTATCCCGATACCGGTCAAGTAACAGGGGGGAGGGGCCGATAGAGCTTGAGCGAGGCGGACGATCGCTCGGCGTCGCGTTCCCTTGGGTCCGCAAGAGGCAGCTCGCGACGTGAAGATTCTGACTTTCAGCTCGCTCTACCCCAACACGCAACAGCCCTCCCACGGCATCTTCGTCGAGAACCGCCTGCGTCAGCTGATGGCATTCGCGCCCGATATCGCGGTGCGGGTGATTGCGCCGGTTCCCTGGTTCCCGCTCCGTCATGAGATGTTCGGTGACTATGCCAAGTACGCAGGTGTCGCCAGCCGGGAAACGCGCCACGGCATGGAGATCCTGCACCCGCGCTACGCGGTGATCCCGAAGATCGGTATGGGGGTCGCACCGTGGCTCATGTACCAGGCCGTGCGCGGCAAGGTGCGCCAGCTGCGCGAGTCCGGCTTCGATTTCGATCTCATCGACGCCCACTACTTCTACCCCGATGGCGTGGCAGCGATGCGACTGGCCGCCGAGTTCGATCGCCCCTTCGTGGTGACCGGGCGCGGCACGGACCTGAACCTGATTCCCCGCTACGCCGGGCCGCGGCGACAGATCGAGCAGGTCACGCGCGCTGCCGCGCACATGATCACGGTCGCCGGCGCCTTGAAGACCTATCTGCGCGACATGGGCGTGGCCGATGATCGTGTCACCGTGTTGCGCAACGGGGTGGATCTGGAGTTCTTTCAGCCTGTCGGCGAGCGGGCGCCCCTGCGCGAGCGTCTGGCCATGCACGATCGGCCGACCCTGCTCTCGGTCGGTCACCTGATCGAGCGCAAGGGTCACCACCTGGCGATCGAGGCGATGCGCGACCTGCCGCAGATGGATCTGATCATCGCCGGCGATGGACCGGAGGAGGGTGCGCTGCGCCAACTCGTATCACAGTGGTCCCTGGAAGACCGCGTGCGCTTTACCGGACGCCTGTCGCAGGAGGCTCTGCGCGAGCACTACCAGGCGGCCGATGCCCTGGTGCTTGCCTCCAGTCGCGAGGGCTGGGCCAACGTATTGCTGGAGTCGATGGCCTGTGGCACGCCGGTGGTGGCGACGCCGGTGGACGGCACGCCGGAGGTGGTGGCGGCGCCCGCTGCCGGTCGCCTGACCGATGATCGCAGCGTCGCCGCGATCGCCTCGGCGGTGCAGGCCCTGTTCGACGATGCGCCCGCGCGCGAGGACACGCGACGCTACGCCGAGGGCTTCAGCTGGGATGCCACCTCACAAGGGCAGCTGGACATATTCCGTCGCGCTATCAGCCAATGATACGGCTGTTTCGTTTCGTGAGTTGTTAGCTCAGGTTGCCCTGGCTTTCGCTACCGGATGGGCGCGCAGTTCGTGCACCGCTTGCGCGACCGCATCTCGCACTTTGGCGGCGAAGTCGTCGGCGTCTTCATCGCTGCAGTAGAAGGAGAAGTCCACGTCGTGGCGATAGTAGCGAGGTGGTAGCTTGTTCAATGCCAGGCACGAGGCATCCAGGCGTTGGTCCGCCGTAAGTGCCTTATACGAGTCTTCGTCGAGTTCGAGGTCGACAAGGCGCTCGAAGTAGTTGCGGCGCTGCTCGAGACAGTCGCCTGCCGTCATGGTGTCGGCCATGGTGTGTTCCTCCAATTCCGTATCGACCGTCAGACTACCCGGGCGCCGGCATACGAACCTGTAATCGCGTCACAAGATGACGATTGTCCGGACAGGTGACTGCCCGGGTGATTTGCGTATCCTGTGTTCCCCGTTCGCCACCCCCTCCTCCCCGCGTTATGGATCAGTCCGCCGTCATCGCGATATCGCTGGTGCTCTACAAGCTATTGCTCATCGCAATCGGCCTGTGGGCGTCGCGTCGCGTGCACGACAGCACGGACTACCTGCTCGGCGGCCGAGACCTCGGCCCCTGGGTGGCCGGTCTGTCCTATGCAGCGAGTACTTCCTCGGCCTGGGTGTTGCTCGGCTTCAGCGGCTTCGTCTTCACCCAGGGGCTGGTCGCCCTGTGGATGGTGCCCGGAATCTGGGGTGGCTATGCGGCCATGTGGCTGTGGGCCGGGCCAAAGCTGCGCGGCGAATCGAAGGCGCTGGGCTGGCTGACCTCCACGGACATGCTGGCGGCCAACACCTCGGCCCCGTCGCGTGCGGCCATCGCCGGCGTCGCCTCGGCGCTGATCCTGTTCTGCTTCGTGTTCTACATCGCCGCCCAGTTCGCGGCGGCGGCCAGCGCGTTCACCACCAACTTCGAGATGTCGTCGACGGGGGCGGTGCTGCTGGGTGCAACGATCATCGTCGTGTACTGCCTGCTCGGTGGTTTCTGGGCGGTGAGCGTGACGGACATGTTGCAGGGGTTGGTCATGGCGGCGGGGGCGCTGGTGGTGCCCGCCGCGGCGCTGGTGGCTGCCGGTGGACCGCAAGGGGTGGTGGAAGCGCTCGCGGCGCGGGACGATCTCATCGCCCTGTCATGGCATGGCGCCATGGCACCGATGACCTTGATGGGCTTCGCCTTAGGGATTGTATCGGTGGGGCTCGGCACCATGGGGCAGCCGCAGTTGATCGCTCGCCTCATGGCCGTGCGCGGTGAACGTGAGCGACGTCTGGGCTTCGCCATCGCCATCACCTGGGCGGTCATCGTCTTCTCCGGTATGACGGTGCTGGCCCTGTCGGCGCGGGCACTCGCCCTGGACACCTCCAGCGGTGAGAACATCTTCTACCTCGCCGCCAACCGCTTCCTGCCCCCCGTGCTCGCCGGCATCGTGATCGCCGCGGTACTGTCGGCGGTGATGTCGACCGTGGACTCGCTGCTCATGGCCGCTGCCGCTGCCGTATCCCACGACCTGGGGCTCGGCAGGCGCCTGCCCGGCGGAGAGCTGTGGGTGTCGCGCGTGGTGATGGTGGCCATCGCCGTGCTGGCGGTAGGGCTGACCCTGACCTTGCCTGACAGCATCTTCAATCGTGTGCTGTTCGCGTGGAGCGCCCTCGGTGCGGCCTTTGGACCCACGATCTGCGCGCGCGTTGCCGGGCGCGAGCCACCGGGCTGGTCACGATTCGCGTCGATCGTGGTGGGCTTCAGTGTGACCGTGTTGTTCTACACCTTCGGCACCCTGACGAGCGCCGAGGGCATGGGTGTGGTGGGCAACACGCTGCACCGGCTGGCTCATGTGCCAGGTGACCCCTTCGAGCGCTTCTTCCCCTGGCTCCCGGCGCTAGGTCTGGTGTTTCTGACCCGGCCTGCGAGCGTGCCGGCGAGTGGGGCCGTGGCTCGCGCCTGAGCGCTATGAGCAGTCCGCTGTACGGGATCCTGATGATCGTGTCGGTCGTGGCGACGATCGGTGGCGTGCTGACGCTCATGCCGGCGTCCGGCGCCACCTATGAGAACGTTCTGGGTTATCGCTCCCTGTGCCCCTTCGCGCCTGCGGCGACGCTCTACTGCTTCGCGATCGCCGGCACGAGCTGTGTCATCCGCGCATCTTTCGTCAAACGTAAGGCGCTCACCGGTAAAGCTGAGCTGCGCACCGGACCGGCAGTGGTGGTCGCCGTGCTCTACGCGCTAGCAGTCTTCTCCACCTTCTGGTTCCTCGACGTGAAGGCGCAGTACGCAGATGCGGAATCAGGCGCAACGATGTTGGAGTACGGCGACGAGTGGCCCTGACCAGTTTGGCATCCTCCCAGTCCGCCAGGCCCAAGCTTTCCAGGTGCAGGAGCCCGTTTCACCAGATCTAGGGTTCCGAGCGCCGTGCTACGCTCCTCCGCATGAGTACTGAAGTGGCGTGTATGGACCTCGAGGCGTACTACCAACTCCCCGATGATGGGGTGCGCCACGAACTGGTCAACGGCTGGCTGGTCAGTGAGCCGGCGCCGGGCGTAGGGCACGGACGGGTAGCGGCGCGTCTCGTCAGCCTCCTGGACGCATACGTTCGTCAGCACGGTTCAGGCGTCGTGCTGGCGAACGACACGGGCTTCATCCTGCACCGTTCGCCGGACACCGTGCGTGCTCCGGACGTTGCCTTCATTCGCCTCGACAGGTTCCGCGCGCTGGAGGATGAAGTCGGTCCGATGCCCGGGCCGCCGGATCTGGCCGTGGAGGTGCTGTCACCGAGCAATCGACTTGGCGAGATGCACGGCAAGGTGGCCGACTATCTGGCCGCCGGTGCCATCGAGGTGTGGGTGGTCGATCCCCAGGCGAAGCGAGTCGATAGCTACCGGGAGCTTCTCGCGCCCGTCACGCGCGGCACCGGGGATGTGCTGGAAGTACCGAACCTGCTGCCGGGGTTCAGCATTCGCGTCGACGACATCTTTGCGCTGACGCTGCCCACCTGACAGTCTTATTCGTCCACGGCGATCAAGGCGAAGCGCTGCCGCGACGCTTCCGCGGAAGCGTTCCTGAATCAATTCTCATTTGCGCCGCCGCTTCCGCGGAAGCGCATCAGCGCGGTTCGCCGCCGCGCCCCGATGCTCAGGCGTATGTCGGCCCAGCCCCGCAGGAGGTCATTCTTATTCATCAGCGCATAGTAAATATACTTTGGCGCTATAGCTATGCATTTTTGCGGTCTCTAATCTTGCGCTCATGGATTATCAGCAAGCGGGAGACGCAGCATGAATAGCGCAACCCTTCTGGCAGCTTGGGCGCTGGGAATCGCCGGCACCATCGCTTTTGGCCAGGTCGAAGCCGCCGATTCAGGCCATGCAAGCACACCGGACTTCCTTCAGCGCGCCGACGCCGCGGTGCAGCTGGGGCACGCGGATCGGGCGGTCGGCCTGATACTGCCTCGCCTGCGGCGCTTGCACCGGGCCGCCGACGTGCACCTGGCCTACTCGACGCTCTGCGATGCGCACCTTCGTCAAGAGAACTACCGCATGGCGGGCGAGGCCTGCACGCTGGCGGCGCAGAGCGAGCGTGCCGAGTGGAGCGATCTGCACAGGCTCGCCAGCTACCACTACAGGATCGGCGATGCAGACACGGCCGCCGTCTGGTCCGCCCGCGCGGCGGCGATGGCACCGCAGAACGATGCGGTGACCAACAGGGTCGAGATGGCCGCCGCCGCCACGTCCGGGTCACCTCTGGGCGAGTAGCGTTTCAGGTGGCGCGGGCGGGTTTTTTGGCTGACGCGAAGTACACTGCGGGGCGCTTCCGCGGAAGCGCATCAGCGCGGTTTGGCGCTGCCGCCAACCTCGCGTACGAAACGAATGAACGCACTTTCGAACCTGCCTTTGCACCGTTCCAGATGGGCCGCATGGTCGCATCCGGGGAGCACCACCCACTCGCGATGACCCGTGCCCAGAGCGGTGAACAGGCGCAGTTGCACGCTGCCCGGGCCGATCGGGTCCAGCTCACCCTGCAGGATCTGCGTGGGAACGGTGAGTGACGCGGGGCGCAGGGCGTTCAGCTCATGCAGTCGACGAATGTCCACGCGCACGGGATCGGCCGCCAACGCCGCCGCGACGAAGCGCTGCGCGTCGTCGTTGGAGATCGTGCCCGGGGTGATGAAATCGCTGGCCGCCGCCTCGGCAGTGGTGGGCAGGCGCGGTGGTTCGGCCGGATCGTCCGCCTTTGGGATCTCTTCGGCCGGGTCCTTGAAGTAGCCGTAGAGGGAGATGCCCGACAGTAGCTCCGGGTGACGTTGGGCAACCAGATGGCCGATCGCCGAGCCGAAGGACCAGCCCAGCACCACCGGTCGACGCAGATCGGGATGTTGCTCATGCACCCAGCGCAGCACAGTGCGGGCGTCATCGGCCATGCGGTCGGGGTTCAGCCAGCCCGATTCACTGCGTGGTGTCTCGCCATAGCCGCGCGCGTCCAGGCCGTATACGGCGATGCGATCGAGCGCCAGGCGTTTCATCAGGGAGGGCCGGCCACCCGTGTCGAGATCGAAGTCCGGCAGGATGCTCCACGTGCGCCCGTGGAGCAGCAGCACGACCTGCGTCGGATCCGTGGGCACCCGCCCCCACACGCGCATCGGGTGACCGTCGCTGGTGACCTCGAAGGCTTGCAGTGCTGTGGGGGGTGGGTCGGCAGAGCGGGGCGCTCCCGGCTCTGCGGCGTTGGCAGACGACCAGGCGATGGTGAAGAGCAGAGAAGTTGCCAGGATGACCACCGAGAGTGCGGCGTTCGCCGAGGTATGCCTTACTCGGTGGGCAGGTAGTAGTTGGAGGAAGGCTGGCGTACTCATAAGTGGTCTATCCGTGTCGGTCTGCGAATACAGGCTGCACTCAAGCCTTGCTTCCGCGGAATCGTTTCCGAATCGCTTCTCATTTGCGCAAGCGCTTCCGCAGAAGCGCGGCAAGGGGGCGCGGATCCTGGGAGCGAGAGGCGCACGCTGACCACGCTGGAGCCGTACACCAACACTCAGCGCGCCTTCCTCGACTTGGGGTAGTCGAAGCGCGCGAGGTTGCCGGTGCCCCAGGCGACGTCCCTCCAGCCGGCAGCGTCGAAGTTGATCGCTGCGTAGGCAGCGGTCGGCACGTTGTCGATGTCGCTGTCGGCCAATGAGTTGACGAAGTCCGTCAGGCCGGGATTGTGTCCGATGAGCAGCACGCGCTTGTCTCGCTCGTCGAGGTGCCTGGTGACGGCGAGCCAGTCGGCCGGTGTGCCAGGGTAGAGGTCCTCGATCACGACGATTTCTTGCCGCTTCATACCCAACGCTTCCGCTAACAAAACTGCGGTGGCACGGGCCCGTAGTGCGGGGCTGCAACACAGACGCTCAGGTACGCGATCCTCTTCGCGCAGCCGATTTCCCATCTCGGGCGCGTTGCGCTCGCCTCGCCGGTTGAGAGGGCGATCGATGTCCTCGAGCTCAGGGTGGTCCCAGCTGGACTTGGCGTGACGGAAGACGATCAATTCCCGCATGGGATCGGCTTACTCCGAGACGCGCGTGAAGCGGAACTCCGCCAGGGGTTCGCGCGCCCCCGCGTCGAGGCGATAGATGCGTTCGACATAGGTGTCGGGACCGAGCAGCGCGAACTCCCACACTCGCTCCTGCGGTTGCGGACCCGCCAGCGTATCCGTGTACGCACTCGACATGGTGGCGGATGCCTCGTCCCACGCGGCGTCGAGCAACTCCATGCGTCCTGAACCGTCCATCCAGACAACCTCATAGGTGCCGGGAGCCGTCCGCTTCCAGTACATCAGCGCGCCGAAAGTGGCGCCGTTGGCCATGGACACGCGCATGTCGGCACGGAGGAAGCGGTCGCGAAGCTCCAGGGTCCACGATCGGCTGAGCTGCAGTTCACCGCCCTCGTACTCGCCGCTGCCTTCCCAATCGCCGAGGAGTGTGCTGGCGAAGGGGGGCAGGTCGTCCTGTGAGAAGGCTGGTGCCGCGATGATGAGTAGCAGTGCGACCAGAGGCCGCCAGCGTATTGTCACGTTCATGGGTGAGCTCCGCAGCTGTGTCTAC
>JAAUYD010308094.1_pt1 | contig 11231 bp, 15 predicted proteins | sample 7278101 | NCBI WGS metagenome assembly JAAUYD01 (sample SAMN14350128, study PRJNA611818) | marine sediment metagenome | isolation source: surface marine sediment (0.6m) | place: French Polynesia: Moorea | collected 2018-08
ATATTATTCTGATTTGGCTTTTTCTAATAAGTTAACCAGTGAAGGTTATCCTTATAGAGCTTGTGGTTATTATTTTGAGTTTTCTGCAGAAATTGATGTTTATCCCTCAGAGATATCCCGAAAAATTACATCAACCCCTTGAGATGACTGTTTGACATCTACCCCAACCCAACCGTTAGGATAAAGAAATTGATAACCATCACTAGCATCTACATAACTTTGTAAACTAGCTAAGCCTACAGAGCAACTAATTAAGCTTAAACTTATTAATGTAAGGATAAGGATTCTTAAAGACTGAAACATAAATTTTTCATAATTTGATCGCCTCTATTGTCTCATTGTAAGGGTAATCTTGTCACCTTTATATAAACCCCGTCGTTAACGACGGGGTCTTATAACCAGTCAATCTGTTTAGCTTGTTCGGATAATTTTGCTGTTTTTTGTCCTTGATTTCTAGCATAAAAATTAAATAAATCAATAGGCATTTTTATTAAATCAATGGGACTTCCTTTCCCTTGCAGTATTTTAATGCTATCTCTTGGTATTTCTTTTAATATCCAACGTCCAAAGCGATAAATGACTTCTTTTGTGGTTAAATTTCTCATTAAATCTACACCGTATAATTCGTGTAAATAGAGATTAGAACGACCATAACGTTGCCATTGATTTCTTAATTCTTTAAAATTAGAACGATGACGATGACGAATAATTGCAGTCGCTGCAAAGCTTAATTTATAGTCTGTTTGTTGTTGAATTCTCCAGCAAATATCTGCGTCTCCTCCTGTGGTTAAATAGGGACGAAATAAACCAATTTTTGTAAAAATAATGCGACGAATTCCTAAGTTTGCTGTCTGTCCGTATGGTAAAAAAGGATGTTCTAATAAAAACTTTTGGGATAAAATACTATTTCGTTCTGCATATTTTTCTAAAAAACTATTTCCTGGTAAAGCTTCAATTTCTCCAACAACAATGCCTATTTTATCATCAATAAATGGTTCGACTAATTCTTCTACCCAAGTGTTTAATGGTCGACAGTCAGCATCTGTAAAGGCTAAAATTTCTCCTGTCGCTTGACGAATTCCTTGGTTACGCGCAGCATAAGAACTTTGAATATTATTCTCGTTTAATGCTTGTAAGTTAATTCCTATTTTTTCAGCTTCAATGATTGCTTGATTAAGAATATTAGGGGTATCATCTTGACTATTATTATTAACTAATAAATATTCTACTTTTTCCTTAGGGTAAGTTTGGGATTGTAAGCAGTTAATTAAATCTGGTAAGTCTTGTTCACCATTATAAATAGGAACAATGACAGAAACTTGAGGTAAAAAAATAGTATTTTTATTCATTATTTTTCCAGTTTATTAACAAAAATAGAAGCTTTTGATTATTATCAAAAAAAATATTTGTGTTAGTTTTAATGAGGTTTTTTATTGCGTGAATCGCTGTTTTAAAATAAATTCTGCAATGGCTAAATCTACAGGAGTTGTGACTTTTAAATTTGTTTCTTCTCCTTCTACGATTTTAACAGGTAATTGGCATTTTTCAAATAAAGCTGCATCATCGGTTACTTTCCAACCCAGTTGATAGCCTTTTTCATGACATTCTTTTAAGGGGTTGACTTCAAATCCTTGGGGGGTTTGTGCAGCCCATAAATTAGAACGATTGGGAGTATCTTGAACGAATTGATTACTATCAACAATCTTAATGGTATCTTTAACAGGAATGGCAGCAATTAAACCTTGACAAGTCAATATTTCTTCTGCACATCTATCCAATAAATTAGGGGTTACTAAACATCTTGCACCATCATGAATTAAAACCCTTTTTGCTTCTTGGGGCAATGCTTGTAAACCATTATAAACAGACTCTTGACGGGTTTCTCCTCCCTGGATTAATTTAACAGGTTTATTGATAGAAATTATGTCTAAAATGCTTTTGAATTCAGAAAAATCGTAGGGTTGTCCGATAATACCAATCCAATCAATTTTTTGAGAGGATTCTGCTGCTAAAAGTGTCCAACTTAATAACGGTTTACCTAAAAGAGTGAGTAGGAGTTTGTTGCGATCGCTTCCCATCCGCTTTCCCATTCCTGCTGCTGGAATTAATAAATACATACTCAGAAAATCTCATAAATAACTTACTTTATTTTACCAAATAAATGCCATTAAGTAGGCATAATAATTTTCCTGATTTCTTCTACTTTTTGATAATAGTTATTCTCAGCTATTACGGAATAACTTTCTAATAAGGAAATATCCTGATTTAGTTGAATCCAAGAACGACATCCACCATAGCTTGAGTTATAAGGAATAGTGATAGGTTGAGGTAGTAAAAAAACACGCAATAGTAAGACAAAAAGCGGTTGATTTTGTTTCCAGTTAAATCGTTCTTCAACAAAGTTTTCTGTCCAGATGTGATAGGGATAAAGTTGCTTAATAATTGAAAACTCTGTCACTTGAAAAATATTAGTAATGTTAGCCCAACTACTAATCCTAATGGTTTTAGGATGCCATCCCGACGGGACGGGATTAACAAAAGCAGCATAATCTGATTTTAAGAGATGGGGTTTTTGATGTTCATAAGTAGGGTACAATAAGATAGGATTATGATTAACTTTAAACTGTCCTAAAACTTCTTTAATTCCTCCTTTACGTAAGAGTAAAATAGTGTTACCTTTTTCTAATGATTTAACAGCAGCTTCCCATTCTTTTAAAGCCGCAGTTAGGGTCTTTAACATGAAAGAAAATCCTCCGCAATAATAATTTATAATTATTGTAAAATAATTAAATAATTAAAAAGTAAAAATGCTATGATTAAATAGCTTTTATGTAATTTTTCATCAAAGTTAATCCCTTGAAAACATTGATATTGTCCTAAAATCTATCTATGAATGATATTACAGCCATAATCTTAGCAGGAGGATATGGAACTAGAGTTAAACACCTACTTCCTAATATTCCCAAACCCATGGCCTCCGTTGTCAATAAACCTTTTTTAGAATGGATAATTCGTTATCTGAAACAACAAGGAATTACTCAACAAATTCTCTCAACTGGCCATTTAGGAGAAGTGATTGAGGAACATTTTAAAACCCATCAGGTCAAGGGAGTAGACATCTACTGTTGCCGCGAAAATGAACCGTTAGGAACAGCAGGAGGGTTTATCAACGCAGTGCAACAAGTTAAGTTATCTAGCAAATCATGGTTAGTTATGAATGGGGACTCTTTGATTGTAGCTAATTTTCAGCGATTAGTGAATTATTTAGATGACAAAGCAGTTGGATGTGTAATTTTAGGGGTATCGGTTGATGATGCGTCTCGTTATGGTTCCCTGGTGTTTGATCACTCAAATACCCTTGTAAACTTTGCTGAAAAAAAAGTCGGTCAAGGTGTTATTAATGGAGGAGTTTATTTATTTCGCCACGAAACTTTAGAACAGTTTCCCTCTCAGTTTCCCTTAAGTTTTGAATATGATGTTTTTCCTAATTTACTAAAGAAAAAGATTAAAATTAAGGTACATCCTATTGAGGCTCCATTTTTAGATATTGGGACTCCAGAAACATTACCACAAGCTGAAACATTTATCAAAGAAAACTTTACAAATTTATTAGAACCATGTTAATTTCACGCGCCCCAGTTAGGATTAGTTTTTTTGGAGGTGGAACAGACTATCCAGAGTATTTTTTACAACATGGAGGGGCTGTTTTAGCTACAGCAATTGATAAATTTTCTTATGTTACAGCCAGTCCTTTTCCTAGTCATTTATTTGACTATTTGATTCGAGTTTCTTATCGTAAAGTTGAGTTAGTAAAAACCGTTGATGATATTGAACATAAAGTTTATCGTGAATGTTTAAAATTTTGCGGTTTAGATAAAGATATTGAACTGCACAATGTAGCTGACTTACCTGCTTTTACGGGATTAGGTTCATCTTCTGCTTTTACCGTATCATTATTACAGGCATTACATAGCTTTAAAGGGGAATTTGTTAAACCCCTAGACTTAGCTTATAAAGCTATTTATGTGGAACGTCATTTAGTTAATGATCGAGTTGGATGTCAAGATCAATTAATGTCAGCAATGGGGGGATTTAACTTAGTTGAATTTAGAACAGAAGAAGATATTATTGTTAATCGTGTTTCTATTTCTCCCCAAAGATTAGCAGAATTTGAGTCCCATATTTTCATCGTTTTTACAGGAATTAAACGACGGGCTGCCAAAGTAGTTGAAAAACAATTAAAACGGGTTGCTGATAATACAAAAACCCTTAAACAGATGAGAAAGATGGTCGATCAGGGTTGGGATATTTTAACCAGCAATCAATCTTTATCGGCGTTTGGTGAATTATTAGATAAAGCTTGGGTAGCGAAAAGAAGCTTAGATACAGTCATTTCTAACCCAGAAATTGATCGAATGTATCAATTAGGACAAGAAGCAGGAGCCTGGGGTGGTAAACTATTAGGTGCGGGTGCAGGGGGATTTATGTTATTTTTTGCACCGCCAGAAGTGCATCCTAAACTAGCAAAAGCGTTTGCTAATCATCAGGTACTTTCTGTTAAAATTAATGCCCCAGGTTCTCAAATTATTTTTTCATAGCTTGATAAAATAGCTAAGTTTCTAAGATGATCATTTTTGCTTATTTTTATAGTGAACCTTTACTAGAAACTGATGTGGAACTTGCTATTAATTACTTAAAAATAGAACGAGTTTATCATGATTTAGGAGCAAGAGAGCAATTAGAAAAACTCATTAAAGATTGTGAAAAGAGTCCTCCTAATTATCTTCTAATTCGTCAATTATCAGAGTTAGGAGATACATCCAAAAATGTCAAGAATAATTATAAAAAATTAACAAATGTAGGAATAGAAATTCTTATTTTAGAGAATGATAAATTAGCTAATCTAGATGAACTAGAATTATTAGAAAACACAATAAAAATTGATATTAATGACCCTAAAATAGTAGAAAGTATCAATAAAAATCAAAGACATTCATCCCTTCAAAAAGGACAAGCTTCAAGACGAATAAAAGCCTTACCACCTCCAGGAAAAGCCCCTTATGGGTACCGTAGGGGAAAAGACTGTTATATTATAGATCGTAGTACCGCTCCTATTATTAAAGACTTTTTTGAACAATTTTTATTATTTGGTTCTTTACGGGGTGCTGTTAATTATTTAGCCAAAAGATATGGTAAAAAAATCTCTGTTTCTACCGCAAGTCGCTGGTTAAAAAATCCTGTCTATCGGGGAGACTTAAAATATAAGAATAATGAAATTATATCTAATACCCATGTTGCAATTATTTCACGGGAAGAAGCTGCACAAATTGATAGATTATTAGGACGAAACCGAAAATTATCCTCAAAAACAGCCAGTGCAAAACATTCTTTAGTAGGTTTAGTGAGTTGTCAAAAATGCCATAATTCAATGATAATTAATCAGGTAACACAAAGAAACAAAAAAAAAGAATACCTCTATATTCGTCCTCAGAATTGTCCGATAAATCCTAAATGTAAAGCTATTGCTTACCAAGACGTTTTACAAAAAACCATTGACTATATATGTGAGAATTTTCCCCAAAAAGTACAAAATTTTGATCCCCAAAAAATAGAAACTTATAAAAAAAATATTCAAGATAAAATTGCAAAAAAACAAGAAATTATTAACCAATTACCTTCATTAGTTCAATCAAATATTCTTGATGAACAAACAGCCCAAATCAGACGCTATAATTTGAACGTAGAAATCAGTCAATTATGTTCTCAACTGGAACAACTTCCGCCAGAAAACTTAAAAAATATTGCCGAAGCTGTGTCTTTACCCAGATTTTGGCAAGATTTATCAGAAGCAGAAAGAAGATTTTACTTTCGAGAATTTATCCGTCAGATTTATATTGAACAAACCTCGAAAGTAGAATGGAATTTAGAAATTACTTTTATTATCTAATTCTAGGAATAGGTAAACATTAGCCCCAGATGTTTAGGTTAACTAAAAATTTAACGTAAATATAGGCAATTATTATTAAGTAATTGCTGCTGCATCTGTTGTTGTTCTTAGCCCAGTTTTAGGAGCAGTTGTTGAATTAGTTGAAAAATTAATTACTCAATAGTTTTTTAAATCCTATTTTTTATAAAAAAAGAGATAATTAACGATAAAATAGGGTAGGGTAATTATTAGTAACACCTTAGTATTCTAGCATAATTGATACGGTAGAACCTTATTATTTAGAAAGAGGTAGAAATCGCTTGCACCGGACAAGCCGGAATACACTGTTCACAGACAACACAACGCGATCGCCGAAAGGTTAACTTAAAGCTTTCTGGATCGAGAATTAAAGCTTCAGTGGGACAAACGCCAGTACATAAACCACAGTCCACACATTGCTCCTCATTAATGCTAATTTCACGACTGGCTAAAGAGACTCCAATATCTTGAGCTTCCATCCACTCAATAGCTGCCTCAATAGCATCAATATCCCCTAATAATTCTAACACTATTTTTCCTACTTGATTTGGGGCAACTTGGGCGCGAATAATATTAGAAGCAATATTAAAATCTTTAGCCAAACGATAGGTTAATGGCATTTGTACGGTGCGCTTAGGAAAAGTAAGAGTGACTCGTTTTTTCATAATTTAACTCAAGTTCAGGACTCAATTTTAAGGTCAAACAAGGAGGAAATATTATAAAATAGATGAGACGTTAAAATGTTTTTGTTTAATTACTTATATGTCTCAAGTTGTTAATACTAATCGTATCAGAAATACTGTCATCGCTTTTGCGGCCATTGCTCTTAGTATAGCGATATTTTTTGGCTTTCAAACCCAAACCGGTTCTGTTTCTTTAGAAGCTCAAGCCAAGGAATCAACCCCCATCGACGTGGCCATGAACAACAGCAAACCAACTTTAACCGAGTTTTATGCCGATTGGTGTACCAGTTGCCAGGCAATGGCCCCAGACTTAGCTCAATTGAAGCAAAAATATGGGGATTCGGTGAACTTTGTCATGTTGAACGTGGATAATAATAAATGGTTGCCCGAAATTCTCCGTTATCGGGTGGATGGTATTCCTCATTTTGTCTTTATTGACGATGGGGGAAAAGCGATTGCCCAAACCATCGGAGAACAACCTTCTTCAGTGATGGAGGCCAACTTAAACGCATTAATTGACCATCAACCCTTACCCTACGCCGCTTCTACGGGACAAACCTCAGGTTTCAAAACCCGTGTTAAGAGTCCATCTACTGATCCCCGTAGTCACAGTTCCCAAAGTCAATCTGGATAAAGTGGGGAGCTTCTTCTGCAAGACATAAACCAAGCAGAGGAGGCGGAGGGAGCAGAGGAAGCCGAGCAGTATTGCCATTTTCTCCCCCTGCATCCCCTGCATCCCTTGCTCCCCCTGCATCCCTTGCTCCCCCTGCTTGTCTGAGCAGACAATTTTCCGCGGGCCGAGCAGTATTGACCCTTCCCCCACTCACTTAACCGAAATATTGATAGACCCAATTGAAAACTGCTATCGGGCTGATATGATCAATATTCCATCTTGTCACTAAGTTAATAACGCTTATGGTTGCTGTCACTCCGTCTCCTGATGATATTCGTAACGCCTTAGAAACCCCGGTTGATTTTAATTTTGATTTACCTGATCCTGAAGATGAAGGGATTGAAGAGTTTGACTTCCAACAAAAATTAGATACGGTTTGGAAAATTTGCGATCGCTTCGATCTACAAACGGATATTTGGCGCGGTAGAATATTACGGGCGATCCGCGATCGCGAAAAAAAGGGCGGAGAAGGACGGGGAACAGGTTTTCTAAATTGGTTAAAACAACGGGAAATTACTAAAAGTCAGGCGTATGTTTTGATTCAGTTGGCTAATAGTGCTGATACCTTACTAGCAGAGGGAATATTAGACCCGGATGCCATCAACAATTTTAGTAAACGGGCTTTTGTTGAGACGGCAAAATCTGCTCCCGAAGTGCAAAAATTAGTCAGTGAAGCAGCACAAAATGGGGATAGAATTACCCGTAGAGAGGTGAAACAGCTATCGGATGAATGGACCGCCATGAGTTCTGATTTATTGCCCTCAGAGGTCAAAGAAAAGGCAGAAGAAGGGACATTACCGCCTCGTCATTTAGCCCCTTTGGTTCGGGAAATGGAAAAATTGCCAGAGTTACACCTAGAAACCATCCAAAAAGAAATCGCCCAAAGTCCCGATGTGGATACCGTTAAACTATTAACTACCGATGCTAAAAATTTAGCCAAATATCTCGATGCAGCAGCCCAAGTTCAAACCTTAAAAAAATCCCCATTAGACCTAGAAATGGCCCTAGATGAAGCGGTAAGATTAGAATGTTTGAATACAGCAGCCGATTTAGTTAAACAAGCGTCTCAACTAGAACAAATTGTGGGAAAATTATACACAACCTGGAAAAGATTGGGCAGTTTATCTGATAGATTGTATGTGGATACTGGGGCGAGTAATCCTCATTTGCGATCGATGTTAACCTCCTTAGAATCTTTGAGTGGGGAAGTGATTGAAGTGCAACTGGATGAAGCGGGAGAAAAAACCGTGAGACTACGAATGATGACAGATGCTATTGATTAGTTTCAGGAATTTATAAATCATCTTCTGTTAATTGAGCAATTTTCATAATTGACTTTAATGTTCCTATTTTTAAGTGTTGATTGCGATGAACAGGAATAGAGAGAATTTTATTCTCGTTGGGTTTTTTATAAATATGATGACTGCCTGTAATTTTTTTGAGAATCCAGCCTTTTTGTTCTACAATTTTACAAAGCTTTTTGCCCGAAATAGACTTCATACTGCAATTTCAATAACTTGTGACAGTGCATCAGGAGTTTTGCTTTCATTAGCAACTTCTAACCATCCTTGGATAGCATCTTTAAGATTATTCATGACTTCTTCAATGGTATCTCCTTCGGTGATACAACCCTCAAGTGCAGGGACTTCTGCCCAATATCCGCCTTCTTCTGCGGGATGAATAATGACTTTAATTTGCATAATTGTTTAACTTTGAGTCATCCCCAACAGCTTAACATATTCATCTAAATCTACAGCAACCACTTTTCCTTGTTTAACATTTTCTAATGCAAAGAACAAATTCCCCCCTGTTGCTGAGCTTGTCGAAGTACACTCCTCACTCATCCCACACTTCCCCCACTCACTTAACCGAAATATTGATACACCCAATTGAAAACTGCTATAAGGGGGGATCTCGAGGGTCTCATGAATCATGATTGTGATTGCTACATGAGGTTTGTTGGACTCATAAGGTACACTATATTTTTAGGATTCAATATTGTTGGTTTTTAACAGAATATTTATGACATCTTTTTCTTTAAATTCTATGTTTCGTCCCGTTACTTCTGTTGTCTTAGGGACGATTACATCTTTAACCTTAAGTTTACCAACAAACGCAGCCGAAAAAATCTATTTTGTCTATGATTCTTTAGGGGTTTCTATTCCAGTTAGTGACTTAGAAAACTATGCTCAAACTGGAGAATTAAGTCAACAATTAGATCGATATTTTGGTTTGGCAGGGGCCAATGAAGAAGATAGAAACGCTTTTCGTGAAGCTTTATCCACCCCAGCACCCATTAAAGATCCAGTTAGATTTTCTCGTATTCTTAATACTGAAGAAGGAGAACGGATTTTAAACTATTTTGGTAAAGTTATTAATGTTCAAGGGGGAAGAAATGGTAAATTTCTGATTCGAGGAGCATTAGTTCAAGCTGCCCTTGATGAAGAAGGATTAACCTTAATTAACTTCTTAAATAAACTGTCCACTAATGTACAAATTGATCTTAAAAAAGCGATTGATTTAGCTAAACAAGTAGAAATCATTGTTGATGGTACTTATTTGTTTACAGAAAAAGTAATTAACCTAGCAGAAAAAGAAATAGGAAAAACAAAAAAAATAGAATTTTCTCAATTAACAGATCCCCGTAAACCAGGTTCTTTAAGAGTTATAAAAAAAACTTGGAATTTAACTGATAGAAAACGTAAACGTAACTTTTATGTTGATGTTTATCAACCGCAAACTTTAGCTAATAAATCTGTTCCTGTTATTATTATTTCTCACGGTTTAAGTTCTCGTCCCGAAGACTTTGGAAAATGGGCTAGACATTTAGCTTCTTATGGTTATGTTGTCGCTTTACCCCAACATCCAGGTAGTGATATAAAACAAATAGAAGACTTTTTAGAAGGATATTCTCGACAAATTTTTATTCGAGATGAATTTATTAATCGTCCTCTGGATATTAGTTATACTATCGATGAATTAGCAAGACGAAATAATAGCTTATTTTCAGGAAAACTTGACTTAGAAAATGTTGGAGTGGCTGGTCATTCTTTTGGGGGTTATACTATGCTTGCTATTGCCGGTGCAACGCCAGATTTTAAATCTCTCGAACGAGAATGTAACCTAGATATCGGTGATTTGAATATAGCATTATTACTGCAATGTCGTGCTTTAAAATTAGAACAAAAAGAGTATAATTTTAAAGATCAAAGAGTTAAAGGTGTGTTTGTTGTTAATCCTGTTAACTCAGGAATTTTTAGTCGTAAATCTCTCGAAAAAATTGATATTCCTGTCTTTATTGGTGCTGGAAGTTATGATCCTGCAACCCCTTTTATTTTTGAACAAGTTACCTCTTATCCTCGTTTAAAAGTTCCTCATAAATATCTTCAATTGCAAGAAGGACAAGCTCATGTCGACTTTTCTCAACTGGATGCAGGAATTAGTGATATGTTAGAAACAACTATCGATTTAACCCTTCCTAGTCCTCAATTATTAGATGGTTATACTAACTCAATGATGCTATCTTTCTTTGAAGTTTATATTGAAAATAATTCTGAGTACTGTCCTTTTTTACAATCAGCTTATGCTGATTATATTAGTCAAGGTCAAGAATTTAAAACCCATTTAATTACAGAAAAATCTGCCGATAATTTAAGTCAAGCTATTGATAAATTCATCACAGAAAATAACATAACGCTTCCTGATGAAAATTGATAACTTCATTAATTAATAGTTACCAAAGAAATGCAATTGTATCCTAAACTATATGGATGTGGGTGGAAAAAGATAAGATAATACGAAATCCGGTTCCGGGACTCATCTTATCCTTGAGAAGAGGCAGGGGGCAGAAGGCAGGAGGCAGGAGGGTTTTCAATTGTTAATCTATCAAGTTGTTAAGGGGGGTATCTAA
>JAAUYD010116598.1_pt1 | contig 11230 bp, 11 predicted proteins | sample 7278101 | NCBI WGS metagenome assembly JAAUYD01 (sample SAMN14350128, study PRJNA611818) | marine sediment metagenome | isolation source: surface marine sediment (0.6m) | place: French Polynesia: Moorea | collected 2018-08
CTTAAGCCGGCGCCATTGGGCCATGTCGTGACCGCAGATAACCATGGCGCCACCCTCTTCGATCTTGCGGATCTTCTGGTATGACTCCAAAAGAACGTCTTTGTTCCAGGTGTTCTTCGGACAGATATCCTGGTCAAACCCCTCCCGCACACAGACCGAATCTGCCGCCAAGAGAAACGTCCCGCCCCGATCAAGCTCCACTAACGCACCGGTCATTCCCGGCGAGTGCCCGGGCAAGGGCGTGAGAACAATGCGGCCATCGCCAAAAAGATCGCGTTCCCCGGTCAGCGGCTCGATCGGCATAGGATGATCCCAGTCAGCCTTAAAGTAGCCTCTATGCTCGGGATCCGGACCTGCAGCGGCCTCAAGCTCAGCTTCGGGGATGAGGAACGTGGCTTGCTTGAAGTACTCGTTGCAGCCGCAGTGGTCGCAATGCAGATGCGAATTCACAACCAGATCGATATCGCCCGGAGCAAGACCCGCAATGGCCAGTTCGCCAATCAAACCAGGCCCTGGGGGGTGAATAGGCGTCATGAACTTCGCTAATCCGCCCCACCGGGCTTCAGGGTCATCGGCAACGCTCGGGTGGCAGCCCGTGTCGAACAGCACGTTGCCCTGGGGATGGCGCAGGAGAGCGCATGAAACCGGTAACTCCATAAATTCATCGCGGCCCGCATCGGGAAAATAGATATGCTTGCGCATCTGGAGAAGGCCGCCTGAAAGCATGTGCATCTTCATGAGCCGGCACCTCCCTTATCCGCGAACGCCGCCCGCACGGCATTCACAATATGCTCATAACCGGTGCACCGGCAGAGGTTGCCCGAAAGTCCTTCGCGCAGTTCCTCATCGCTCATGTGCTCATTCTTGGAGAGAAGATCGGTGGCCGTCATGAGCATGCCCGGCGTGCAGAAGCCGCATTGCAGCGCATGATGCTCACGGAACTTCTCCTGCAGCGTGTTCAGCTGATCCACGCTGCCAAGGCCCTCCACGGTCGTCACCTCACCACCCTCGGCCTGCACCGCCAAACAGAGACACGAGCGCACGCTGTCGCCGTTCAAAAGCACCGTGCACGCGCCACACACCCCATGTTCGCAGCCCACATGAGTGCCGGTCAGGTCCAGCTCGTCACGCAGGAAATCAGACAGCAGCAGGCGCGGCTCCACGTCCCGCTCGTGTTGCACGCCGTTGACTTTTAGCCGGAGGCGCCGCTTGGCGCTCATGACACGCCACCTTTCGCCCTCTCCGCTGCCGCGCGCAAAACACGGGCGGTCAGAACGCCAATCAAATGTCGGCGATAATCGGCTGAGGCCTGGGCATCCGAATTCGGATCGACCGATGTGCGGACGGTTTCGACCGAAGCGGAGATCTTCTCCTCAGTCAACTCCCCTCCCGTCAGCGCCTCTTCGGCGTCGCCGATCCGCAGCGGAAGGTCATCCACACCGGTCACCGCAAGGCGCGCTTCTGCAATCACCGGACCGTCGAAGGCCAGCGTTGCCGCAGCCGCAGCGAGGGCAAAATCACCGGACCGGCGGGACACTTCCTCAAATCCCCAACCACACGCTGCCCGCAGATACGGGAACGAGACGGCCGTCACCATCTCTTCTTCTTCAAGATCCGTGGTCAGAGCGCCGATGAAGAACTCCTCTGCTGGCACGTCGCGGCTCTCGTCAGGACCTGTTATGCGAAGAACCGCGTCCAGCAATAGCGCCATCAGCGGCAACTCTGCAGCCGGATCGGCGTGAGAAAGACTGCCGCCGATCGTGCCCCGGTTGCGGATCGCCAAATGGGCCACATGAGACATGGCCTCGGTCAGCACAGGGAAATGTTTTGCCACCAGTGGCGATGCTTGCAGCGCCGCGTGCCGGGTGAGGGCGCCGACATTCAAACCCTCATCTGTTTTCTCAATTGCGTCGAGCCCGGGTATGCATCCAATATCGATGAGCACTGTGGGGTTTGCCAGACGGAAGTTCAGCATGGGCATGAGGCTCTGGCCACCGGCGATCAGCTTGCCTTCACCCTCCGCCCTGACCAGCGCCGCCACCGCATCCTCAACCGACGTTGCAGAAATATAGTCGAAGGCGGGCGGTTTCATGGGTGGGCCTCAATTCATGGCCTGCTCGGCCACCGCCCCCCGCTCGATCACAAACATCCGATCGATCAAATCGGACACGTGGTGAATGTTGGATTCAGCCACCAGGATCGACACGCCCTCCGCTTTCAGATCTTTCAAGATCGCCCCCATGCGCTGGGCGAGTGCCGGCGCAATGCCCTCTGAAGGCTCATCCAAGAGCAACAGCTTGTGACCCACCATCAGCGCCCGCGCCAGGGCGACCAACTTCTGCTGACCGCCGGACAGGGAATTGGACGGGCGGGCGCGGAATTGTTCCGCTTCCGGCATGATCTTGTAAATCCAGGCCAAACGGGTTTCCCAGTCGGCAATATTCATGGACCAGACAGGGGTTTGGATATTCTCTTCAGCTGTGAGGCTCGGCACCAGCTTCCGGTCTTCGGGCATATAGCCGATCCCAAGATGGGCGCGCCTTTGGGCGGGTATTGACGTGAGCTCCACGTCGTCAAAAGCCATTTCACCCGACTTGGCGTCCAGCAATCCCATAAGCGCGCGCAGGAAGGTGGTCTTGCCCGCACCGTTGCGTCCGATCAGCCCCACGATCTCACCATTGTTCAGATCAAGCGAGGCCTGGCGCAGGATGGGGATAGCGCCAATATCTACGTTCAGCCCGCGCACCTTAAGCATCTGCTGCCTCCGATTTGCCGTTGGCGCGGTGGTAATCCGTTCCAATCACGAACTCGATCACGCCCGGATCGAGCAGCGCTTCTTCCGGTGGCGCATCGCAGATCACCTCGCCCTGGTAGAAGGCCAGCACCCGGTGCACATAGCGTTCCACAATCTCCATGTCGTGCTCCACAAAGAGCACCGCCGTACCCTTCTCCTTAAGCGCCGCCATGACGATATCCATGATGCCGAACTTCTCTTCCACCGAAACCCCGGACGTGGGCTCATCGAGCAGCAGCACCTTCGGGTCGGACACAACAGCCATTGCAATGTCGAGCAGCTTGCGCACCCCTTGAGACAGGGTGCTGACCGTGCTGTTGGCATATTGCTCAATCTTATATGCCGCCATCAGCCGGTCGCACTCTTCTGTGAGATCGGGATGATCGACGGGGCGCAGCATGGCGCTGCCGCTCTCGCGCGCAATGGCCAGCGCAATCAGCAGGTTCTCGCGCACGGTCATGGTCATGAACACCTGGCTGATCTGAAACGACCGGCACACGCCCTCATGGGTAGCATCGCGCGGCTCGATCCCCGTGATGTCCTTGCCGTTGAACTCGATGGTTCCGCTGGACGGTTTCAGATAACCGGTGATCATGTTCACGAACACGGTCTTGCCGGCGCCATTGGCCCCGATGATGCCGACGATCTCTCCCTGCGCCACGTCCACATTGATGTTGTTGGCTGCCACGATCCCGGAGAAGGACTTGTTTAGATCGCGCACGCGCAGGATTGGGGCGTCAGCCATTATCGGTTTCCCTCTTGGCCCACGGTTTTTCCAACACTGACCAGATCCCCCCCGGCAGGAAGAAGATGATGGCAAGCAGCGTGCCCCCGACAATCAGCTGCCAGGCTTGAGGCGCCCATTCGAAGGCATATGTGCGCAGGAATTCAAACACGATGGCCCCAATGAACGGCGCCACAACGCTGCCCGCCCCGGCCATAATTGTGATGAACACAAGCTCACCTGAGACCGTCCAGTTCACCATGGAATCAGGATCCACCTGCCCCAGGGCCATGGCCATGGCACCCCCCGCCGCGCCTGCAAGACAAGCGGATATGAGGTATTTGATATGAATGGCCCGCGCCACGGAGTAGCCCAAATACTCCACCCGCAGCTCATTATCGCGGATGGCCGTGGTCAAAAACCCAAGCGCCGATTTCAGATAGAGCTGCACGATGGTCAGGGCCACGACGCACGCAAGGATGATGAAGCAGAAGAGCGGATACTTGCCCTCCGGGTCCCAGCCAAAGATCGTGTACTGGGTGACCGAAAAACCGTCCGTAGAGCCCAGCACCTCCATTTTCACCAGCACCCCGTAGAGCACCATGGAGAAGGCCAAGGACAGCATGGCAAAAAAGATCGCCCGGTAATTGCGCAGCACGAAACCGAGCAGAAAGCCGCACACGCCAGCCACCAAGATGGCCGCTCCGAATTTGACGAACACGTCCGTCAGGCCGGTGTACTTTTCAAGCAGAGCCACCGCATAAGCGCCAAGACCGAAATAGAGCGCATGGCCGAACGACACTAAACCGGTGCGCCATAGAACCAGCAGGCCCAACACGGCCAGGCCGCGGGCCAGGCCGAACATTACATTGTTCAAGATCCACGTGGGCAACAGCCAGCCGATTGCGGCCAGAAACCCAAAGCCGATCACCGCCCAGCGGATCGTCTTGTCATTCCACGCTGTGGCCACCATCAGATTCTCCTCGCCTTTTCAGGAGCAAACAAACCCTCAGGCCGGATCATCAGCACCACGGCCATCACCCCGAAAATCACAAAGAGCTCAAATTCGGGAAACTTGTGAACGGCAATGGCGCGCAAGATGCCCACCATCAGCGACCCAATCAGCGCGCCGGGAATGGAGCCCATGCCGCCGATCACCACCACGGCAAAGCTGAGCACGATCACATCGATGCCGAACCCGGGCGCAACCGAAATGGTGGGGGCAATATAGGCACCGCCAAGGGCCCCAAGCGTTGCGCCCAAGACGAACGTCACCAAGTAGACCATCTGCACATTGATGCCCATGGCCAGGCTGACTTCCCGGTCATAGATCACCACGCTCAACAGCTTGCCCCACTTGGTCTTGTTGAGCCCGTACCAGCACCCCAAGGCCACCAATATGGCGAGGCCAAACAGGGTGAGCGAGTAAACATCCCGAATGATCCCCCCCATCTCGATGCTGCCCAAAAGAGCCATCGGCTGATAGGCAAAATAGGGGTTCACGCCGAACACCAGCAAAATAATGTCTTCCAGGATCAGGAAGATGCCAAAGGTGGCGAGCACGATCAGAACCTCTTCCTCGTGATACATCTTGCGCAAGATCACGCGCTCAATAATGGCCCCAAGAACGAGGCCCACCAGAATGGCCGATGCAAAGATCAGCACAAAGCCGATCCAATCAGGCCAGTCATTATCCGAGGCAAGCCCGATGGTGTAGGCCGCTCCATAGGCGCCCCAGGCATAGAACGCGCCATGGGCCACATTGAGGATCTTCATCACCCCGAAAATGATGGTGAGGCCCACCGACACGATGAACAGGTATGACGCGTAGCTCAGCCCATCGAGGAGCATGGTCGTGATCAGCTGCATGTGACCGTCCGGCTTTGATTGATAAGGAAACAAACGGGGCGGCGAAATCCGCCGCCCCGGTCTCTAGGTCAGATCAGGCCGTTAGCACTTGGCGCCGGGCATGCCGGCCTCCAGCCACTCAACCGAGTTCTGGCCAGCGGGCGCATAGATGCACTCGGGCTGATAGAACTTCACGTCAACGGCTGTCGCCGTGCCCTTCTCTTTGTCCCATTTGGTGATGCCGTAGCCCACCGGATGCACAGCCTGGTGGCCGTCAGCCAGAGACAGGCTGATCTTGCCGCCGAAAGACTGCCAGGACAGACCCTTCAGGGCAGCCATGGTTTGCTCCTGGTTGGGGAAGCCGCCGACTTTTTCTGCCGCTGCATCCATGGCGATCTTCAGCGCCAGAACGGAGTTGGCATACTGATAAGACGGACCCAGAGGATACGCATCGTAGCGCTTCTTGTACTCTTCCACGAACCAGGCATTCAGAGGCTCTTTGTTGTCGCGCACCAGGAGGCCGTATTCGCCGCGGGTGCCCATGATAACGCCGTCCGGGAATTTCTTGCCCAGGCTGTCCACCGCCGAACCGCCTACACTTGAGATCACCTGCTTGTCGTTGAAGAACCCGCGCACCAGGGCCTGCAGCACGAAGGCCTCAATGTCGCCACCCCAGAAACTGGTGTGAACAAGCTTGGCGGGATCAAGCGACAGGGTGGAGATTTCCGTGCCGTACTGACCCGCGAAGATCTTCGGGAACTGCGGATTTTCCGACGCTTTGGTATCCGGTGCCATCTTCTGCATGGCAACATCAAAGAACTTGTAGGAATCCTGGCCCCAGGCATAATTCTGGTTGATGCCCGTGTAGCTCTTCATGTCCTTGAATTTGTCCAGCACATAGTGGGCCGCCGCAATACTGTCGCCCACCGCATGGGCTTGCGTGCGGAACACGTAAGTGCGCTGCGCCTCTTCAAACACCCGCGGCGTGCCGCAGACCGAGAGGATTGTGAGCTTCTTCAGCTCTTCAGCCACCGGGGTCACGGCCATGCACGTGCCCGACGAGATGTAACCGAGCACTGCGTCGACGCCGCGTTTTTCCACCAGGTTGCGGTATTCGCCCACCTGCTTGGCGTTACCGCCGGCTTCGTCCACGAAAATCGGGTTCATTTTGGCACCGGCAAAACCGGCTTTTGCATAAGGTGCGGGCAACGTGCCGGCATTGATGGCATCAATCACCAATTCCGCACCATTGCGGCCAGGAACACCAAACGGTCCGGCGGCGGGGCCACTGAGGAACGTGGCAATGCCAACATTAATGGTATCCTTCGCAATGGCCGGTCCTGCTGTTGCGGCTACGGCCAGCGCACCGCCAGCCAGCACGGTGCGGCCAAGCATTTTGAAAACTCTGGATCTCATTTTCAAACACACTCCCTGATGGTTGGGTCCAAGTTTCTTCCCCGTGGGGCAACCGCCACAGTTTGCGGCGACGCCAATACTGATTGCTCTGTCACGAGCTGTTCTTCGCGTTTCCTCAAACACTTAATTGCCATAATTTGTAGTGGACTAAGTACGGCAACGCAAGCGGGCGCCTAGGGTGCATCCGCCTTGGCCTCAAAATCCCCCCGCTCCATGGCCCACGAGGCCAGCACACCGGCCACAATACCCCAGAATGCCGCTCCGATGTTGAGGAAGGTGATGTTGGAAATTGTCACAATGAAAGCGATCAGGGCACCAAATCCAAAACGGCCGCTGAAGGCGGTGACAAACGAGCCCTTGAGGACACTGATGAGGGCGATCCCCCCAAGTGTTGCGATAAAGGCCGGCGGGGTGGCCAGCATGATCGACGTGAAGAACGGAGCCATCAGCCCGAACGCAACGCACATGAGCGACAACAGCACCGCTCCAGTATAGTGACCGCGCGGCTCGCTGCTGCCCAGCAAGATGCCGTTCACCGGTCCGGTCAGGCAGGTGGAGACGCTCCCGAACCAGGCCGACAACAACGAACCATAGCCGCAAACGGACGTGATCACGTCGACCGGCGGATTGCGGCCCGCATTGCGCAGAAGGGCAATCCCTTGCCCGTTTTGCGCGAACAGAACGGTGATGGCCAGCGGCACCACCAGCTCGATCATGGCCGCCCAGGAGAAGGCAGGCGTGAAGATCACCGGCGAAATGACGATCCCGGTCGAGGGCAGGGCGCCCGGCCCGCTCTGAGTCGCCGCCAGCGCCGCAATGCCGACGATGAGCGTGCTGATCATGGGCGGGCAATAGCGCGCGATGGCCGGCACCGCCGCGGTGGCGAAATAGGCCAGGGTCATGGGCACCGCGATCCAGGGCCCGGAGAGCAGGGATTCAATCCAGCTCACACCGAACTTCAGCAACAGCGCCGCCACCATGCCCATCACGATCGGCATGGGGATCCGGTCAGCCAGTTTGCTGAACCATCCGGTGACCCCGAGCACGAGCAGCAGCACGCCGCACGCCAGGTAGGCGCCGACAATCTCTGCAAAGCTCAAGGTATCGAGTGCCGTGCCGACCAGCACGATGCCGGGAATAGACCACAGGAACACCATGGGCTGGCGGTAGATGAGACAGACCACGCAGCTGATCAGGCCGTTCAAGAAGAAGGCACCAAACAGCCAGGAGGCCAGTGCGGGTTGGGACAGCCCCGTTTTGGCTCCAACGGTGAGGAGAATGGCAATGGGACCGGTTACGGCAAAGATGAAGGCGATCAACGCATTGACCACATGCTGCGCCGAGAGGTCTGACGCGAAGTCCTTCAACAATTGCCCAAGCATGGGGTGCCCGTCTTACCATCGCAAAGGCCGGCGCGGGGGCGCTTCAGGCCAATGCGATGGTTAGTGTACCAATTTGGACAGGCTGTCCAGATGCTCCGGCCGTTGGTCTACTCGACGGTGATGGTGATCCGCGGCGAAACGATCGGAGGGTTGTGCGGAATGTGGTCCTTGTCGCCCAACACCAGCTGCAGCGTGTGCTGGCCAGCAGGCAGATCCAATGTCGCCTCTGTCTGACCTCCACCGAAATGCTTGTGGTTGTCGTCTGCAGGAAGATTGAGATTGAACTCTTCTTCGCCGTCTTCCCCTTTGCCAAGCTCAGGGCGGTTGATGAGAACATGGTGATGGCCGGTGTTCTTCTTCTCGATACCAGCCGGGGCAACGCCCATGCCTGACAGGCCGAAGACGATCTTTACCGGGCCGCTCACTTTGTCCCCGTCTTTCAGATTGACGAAATAGACCTTGGCACCTTCCGGAGCCGGAGTTTCGCCGGCAAGGACGGGGCTGGCAGCTGCGGCGGCGAGAGCAAAGGCGAGTGTGGCGAGTTTCTTCATTTCGGGTTTCCTCCATTAAATGGCTTTGCCTCTCCTGGAGGCTGTGGAATAAACACCTTAAATGTCCAGAATATTCGATCACTATGGCGAAATCAGCTCACGACACGGTCAGGCTCGGGTTACCGGCGCTCTACCCCCGCATCTGGCGCTATTGTCTGGCGCTTACGGGAAGCCCTGATCGGGCCAAGGATCTGGCGCAGACCGCATGCGTGCATGCTCTTGAAAAGTCATCACTTTTTGAGCCGGGGACCCATTTGGACCGGTGGGTTTTCCGCATGACCCAGCGCCTCTGGCTGAACGATTTGAGGGCGGAAACCGTACGGCGCGGCAAGGGTCTCTTGCCCATCGAGGAGCTGGACATTCCCGACACGGGATCTGACCAACAATCGAATTTATTCTTCAAACAAGTGTTATCAAAGGTGATGAGCTTGCCCGATGCCCAAAGAGTGACCGTGATGTTGGTCTATGTGGAAGGCTATAGCTACAAGGAGGCGGCGGAGACTTTGGACATTCCCATAGGCACCGTGATGAGCCGGCTCTCTGCGGCGCGCAGCAAGCTGGCCAAGATCTTAATCCCAGAAGAGCGTGACGCTGGATGAGCAAGGAAGTGGATTATAGCGACGAACAGCTGACCGCCTATCTGGACGGGGAGGTCACAAGCGAAGAGGCCAGCGCCCTGAGACACGCACTGGAGCAAGACCCTGGATTGCGCAAACGGCTGGATCGGCTGCGCATCGACACCGAAGCCATACGCCAGGCAGGCGAAGCCCTCCTGGCCAGCGCGCCTCCAATCCCCGATGCGCTTGCCAAGCCGGCCATGGCAGCGCCGGGACCGCGTACGTTCCGTCTGCCCGCCATTGCCGCAGTGGCCCTGCTCTGCTTCCTTGCCGGCGCCGGCCTGACCAAATTGCTCTTCCCGACGCCGGAAGAAACCTGGCAGGACTTTGCCGCGATCTACCATGCGCTATACGTGGCCAAAACATTGAACCATATCGAACAGAATGAGGCCGCCGCCGAAGCCGAACTGATCAGGGTGTCAGGCGCGATTGGAAAGACCATCAACCTGAGTGAGTTGAAGTCCGGTCCTTTGGATTACAAGCGCGCCCAGATCCTTGGCTACAAAGGAAAACCATTGCTGCAGTTGGCCTTCCTGTCGAAGATCGGTGCCCCCGTGGCCTTGTGCATCTATCGATCGGGCGACGCAGCCAGGGCGGGCGTAGCTGCGGCAACCATGCGCGGGCTGAGCTCAGCCACATGGTCAAAGGACGGCTATGAGTATCTCCTGATCGGCGGCACCGATCAAAAGCTCATCACCGATGCCGCGAAAGCTTTTGCGCTGATCATCTAGCTGGTTGGACGGCCAGTGAGGGCCGGCCGCAAGGCAAGGCCGATAAACACCGCACCGGCAACGGCATCGAGCCGGTACAAATGCCAAAGGCCAAGGCCACCGCGCCGCGGGTCTTGTGCCGCATACCGCTGGCCAGAACGAACATCACATCCGGCCCAGGCGAGAGCGCGACCGCAAAAGCCACCAAAAGAAAGGCTGCCGCAAGTGTGGGGTCGAGTATGGCACTCACCAATCAGTTGAAAACTCGCCCCGCCGGTACACCGGAACTGGGGCCGTGAGCAAATTTTTTCTATAAATTATCCTGACATGGAGAGCGGAGGCCCGGTGGTGCGCAATGATCCTTAATTTCGGCTCGATCAATATTGATCATGTTTACAGGGTGGCTCGCATGCCCGCTCCGGGGGAGACGTTGGCGGTCAAATCCTACGAGCGCTTCCTGGGTGGCAAGGGAGCCAACCAATCCATAGCCATTGCCAAATCCGGAGGCACCTTGCGTCATATCGGCGCCGTGGGGGCCGATGGAGATTGGGCGTTGGCGAAGTTGAATGCGGCCGGCGTCACCCCGGGTTTTGTGGCGCGGGTGGAGGCGCCCACCGGACATGCCGTGATCTGCGTGGACGATGCCGGTGAGAACCAGATCCTCATCTGCGGCGGGGCAAATCATGCGCTCACCCAGCCCCAGGTGAATGCGGCCCTCGATGCGGCCGCCGGGCTCGGCCATTGGGTCTTGCTCCAGAACGAGACCAACCTCACCACCGAGATCGTACGCCAGGCCAAGGCGCGGGGCTTCCGGGTGGCCTACAGCGCCGCGCCTTTTGTGGCTGAACGCACATTGCCGCTGCTGGAGGCTGTCGATCTTCTGGCGGTGAACGCCTTGGAGGCCGAAGCCCTCGCACGCGCCATGAACGTGCCGCTGGACGAGCTGCCGGTCCCAAGCCTTCTGATGACCCGGGGGGAAGACGGCGCCATCTTCCGGGCTGAGGGTGAAGACATCGAGCAGCCGGCCTTCCAGGTGGATCCGGTTGACACAACAGGCGCCGGAGACACCTTCCTTGGTGCGTTCCTCGCCCGGATGACCACAGGCGACGAACCTGCCGCGGCCTTAAAATATGCAAGCGCCGCCAGCGCGCTGCAGATCACCCGGCCAGGCGCCGCGGACGCCATTCC
>JAAUYD010269263.1_pt1 | contig 11230 bp, 8 predicted proteins | sample 7278101 | NCBI WGS metagenome assembly JAAUYD01 (sample SAMN14350128, study PRJNA611818) | marine sediment metagenome | isolation source: surface marine sediment (0.6m) | place: French Polynesia: Moorea | collected 2018-08
AGCACGAGTTGCGATTGTAGTGCAACGGAATTGCCTTGATTTCTCGCGGTTGTGGCGTTTCGCCTAGCGGCGGGTGGTTCAGACCCCGCCTTGAGGGCGGTCCGGGGTGCTGGTTTTCAGGTCGCCTCGACGGCGAGTTGGTCACCGGAAGTCGTGCGACTCCGGCATCGGCCCGAACCTCGGCGCCGGGCCGCTGGCGTTGGTGTCGAGAGGCCGCAGCTCGCGCACCCGGACGTGCACCACGCTGTGGACGTTCTGAACCGGGCCGGCGATCTCGAGGATCGAGTACTGGTGGAGGGGCACGCGGAACTTCTGGAACTCCTCGGGCATGAGCACGGCGTTGGTGGTGCCGGTCTCGTCCTCGAGGGTGAGGAAGCAGACGCCCTTGGCCGAGCCGGGTCGCTGGCGGACGATCACGTGGCCGGCCGTGCGCACCCAGCGGCCGTTGGGTGCGCTTCGCGTCTCGGCCGTCGAGAGGATGCCGCGGGCGCGGAGCTCTCCGCGCAGGTGGCGCATCACGTGGGGGCCGGTGGTGATGCCGGTGGCGTGATAGTCGGCCAGGGTGTCCTCGAGGGGCGTGAGCTCGGGAAGCGGGGAGGGGCGGTTGGCGTCCCGGGGCGGGGTGCCGGCGAAGAGCGAGCCCGGGTCGCGATCGAGCGCCGAGACCTGCCACAGCGCCGAGCGGCGGGCCTTGGCGGCGGGGTCGACGCCGGCCAAGGCACCGGCCTCGGCCAGGGACTCGATCTCGTTGCGCTTGGGCGCCGTGCGCCGGGCGAAGTCCGCGAGGCTCGTGAAGGGCGCGTCCCGGCGCGCCGTTTCGATGCGCTCGCCCGTCTCGGCCGACAGCGAGCGCACGTAGCGCAGGCCCAGGCGCAGGGCGGGGGGCGCATCCGGCGGCTCGGCCGGCTCGAGCCCGCAGCGCCAGTCGCTCCTGGCCACGTCGATGGGTCGCACCTCGACGCCGTGGCGCTGCCCGTCCTTCACCAGGGTGGCCGGGTTGTAGAAGCCCAGCGGGAAGGCGTTGAGCATGCCGGCCAGGAAGGCAGCCGGGTGGTGTGCGCGCAGGTAGGCCGAGGCGTAGGCGATCAGGGCGAACGAGGCCGAGTGCGACTCGGGGAAGCCGTAGAGGGCGAAGGAGCTGATGCCGCGCACCACCTCGTCCTGGGCGTCGCCCACGATGCCGCGCTCGGTCATGCCCGAGCGCAGGCGCGACTCGATGCGCTCCATCTTCTCGACGGAGCGCTTGAAGCCCATGGCCCGGCGCAGCTCCTCGGCCTCGCCGCCGCTGAAGCCCGCCGCCACCATGGCGATGCGCAGCAGCTGCTCCTGGAAGATCGGCACGCCGAGCGTGCGCTTCAGGATCGGCTCGAGGGAGGGGTGCGGATACACGACCTCCTCCGTCCCCGCACGCCGGTTCAGGTAGGGATGAACCATCTGACCCACGATCGGCCCGGGCCGGATGATCGCGATCTCGACGACCAGGTCGTAGAAGTTCGCGGGCTTCATGCGTGGGAGCGTCGCCATCTGCGCCCGGCTCTCGATCTGGAACACGCCCACGGTGTCGGCGCGCTGGATCATCGCGTAGGTCTTGGGGTCGTCGGGGGGGAGATGGGCGAGGTCGACCTCCACGCCCTCGTGCTCCCGGATCAGCGGGATCGTCTCCTCCAGGGCCTGGAGCATGCCGAGGCCGAGCAGGTCGATCTTGATCAGCCCGAGATCGGCGCAGTCGTCCTTGTCCCACTGGATCACCCGGCGGTTCTCCATGGCGGCGGGCTCGATGGGAACGACCTCGTCCAGGCGGCCGGCGGCGATCACCAGGCCGCCGGTGTGCTGTCCCAGGTGCCGGGGAAGGCTGCGCACCTGCTCCACCAGATCGAGCAGCAGCGCGATGCGCGGCGACTCCGGATCGACCTTCGCCTGGCGCAGGATCTCGGGCAGCTCGTCGAGGTCGTCGCGGAAGTTCAGGCTCGAGAGCCCCTTGGAGAGCCGGTCGATGGCGTCCTCGGCCATGCCGAGCACCTTGCCCATCTCGCGCACGGCCGAGCGCGTGCGGTAGCTGATGACCGTGGCCGTCATCCCCACGCCATGGGGGCCGTAGCGCTCGTAGACGTATTGGATCACCGACTCGCGGGCGTCACCCGAGGGCAGGTCGATGTCGATGTCGGGCCACTCGCCGCGCTCCTCGGACAGGAAGCGCTCGAAGAGCAGCTCCATGGCGACGGGGTCGACGGCGGTGATCGAGAGCGCATAACACACGGCGCTGTTGGCGGCCGAGCCACGGCCCTGGGAGAGGATCCCCTGCTCCCGGGCGTGGCGGGCGATGTCCCAGACGATCAGGAAGTAGCCGGCGAGGTCGAGCTTCTCGATCAGGGCCAGCTCGTGCTCGATCTGGGAGCGGACGCGCGAGGAGGCCGGGTGGCCGTAGCGGTGTCGCGCGCCCTCCCAGGTGAGGTGGCGCAGCCAGGAGATCTGGCTCTCGCCCGCGGGCACGGGGTAGGTGGGGAAGCGGTAGCCGAGGTCTCCCAGGGTGAAGGCGCAGCGCTCGGCGATCTCGCGGGTGGCGCGGATCCAGAGCGGGCGGTCGGCGAAGCGCCGCGCCATGTCGGCGGGGCCGTGGAGCGTGCGCTCTCCGTTGGGGAGCAGCAGCCGTCCCGCGCGATCGAGGGTGGTCTTCTCTCGCAGGCAGGCGAAGGCATCCAGCAGTCGCCGTCCTCGCGGCTGCGCGGCGCGGACGTCTCCCACCGCCACGATGGGGACGCCCATCGACTCGGCGACGGCGACGCCTCTGCGCGTCGCGGACTCGAGCTTCCGATCGCGCGCGCGGGCCGCGGCGAGCCAGACTCGATCCGAGCCGAACACACCCCGGGCGCGATCCAGGAACGCCGGGTCGAGCGTTCCCGAAGCGGGGATCAGCGCTGTGAGGTCGCCCGTGCAGGACTCGACCTCCTCCCAATCGACGCGGGCCTCGCCCTTGGGTGCGTTGGACTGGGCTCTCGTCAGGAGCCGCGCCAGGTTGCGCCAGCCCTCTTGCGACTCGACGAGGAGCTGGAGGGCGCGGCCTTCCACGTCGGAGAGCTCGGCCCCGTGGATCTCGCGGACGCCCGCCTCGACGCAGCCCTGATGGAAGCGGGGCGATCCGTACAGGCCGTCGCGGTCGGCCAGGGCCAGGGCGGCATGGCCCAGCTCTCCGGCCCGGACGGCCAGGTCCTCGGGGTTGGAGACGCCCTCCAGGAAGGAGAAGGCGCTCCGCGAGCGCAGCTCGACGTAGTCCTCGGTGTAGCGGGGATGAGCGGACAAGGACGCTATTTTCGTATTTTGTTCGCCTCTGTGTCAACTCGATTCACACGGGTTTCGGGGTCTGTTCGTCGGGCCTACGCGGGAGGAGCCGATCCGACGGAAGGGGCAACCTACTCGCCATGAGCCCCCAACGCGTCCTGGTCGCCGACGACGAGCCGGCCGTGCTCCGTCTGCTGACCCGCGTCCTCGAACGATCGGGCTGGGACGCCACCGGGGTGGAGGATGGCGACGCCGCCATCGAGCAGCTGAAGGGGGCCTCCGAGCCCTTCGACCTCCTCGTGCTCGACGGCGGGATCCGGCCCGCCGGCATGGTCCCGGTGCTGGAGGCGGCGGCCGCCGCCGCGACCCGGGTGATCGTGATCAGCGGGAAGGGCCTCGAGGACCACGAGCAGGCCCTCCTCGACCGCTGCGGTGGCAGCTTCCTGGCCAAGCCCTTCTCGCCCGACGGCCTGCTGGCGGCGATCGAGCCGGCCTAACCGCCCTACAGCAAGCCGCCTTCGGTTGGAACGGCGGCCTAGAGGAGCCCTTCGGTTTGAGCGGCGGCCTAAAGGAGGCCGCCTTCGGGCGCTGGCCGCGCCCGCTGGTTGTAGAGGAGCGCGCGCAGGCGCGCGATCTCCTCCTCGGGGAGCTTCGAGTAGTCGACGGAGAGCTCGCTCCCGGCGGCCATGCCGCGCTGCACGCCCGGGCGCGCGCCGAGCTCTTCGAACCAGCGCTCGAAGTAGGGGAACTCGGCGAGATCCTGGCCCTGGTTCTCCCACCCCACCGTCCACGGGTACGAGATCATGTCCGCGATCGTGTACTCGTCGCCGCAGAGGTAGCGCCGGTCGTAGAGGCGGTTGTTCATCACGCCGTAGAGGCGATTGACCTCGTCGGTGAAGCGACGGATGGCGTACGACTGGTCGCCCTGGGAATCGCCGAGCCGGCGGAAGTGGCCGCACTCGCCGGACTTCGGCCCCTGGTTCGCCATCTGCCAGATCAGCCACTGATTCACCTCGTGGCGGGCGCGCAGCTCCTGCGGGTAGAAGGCGTCCGCCTTCTCGGCCAGGTACATCATGATCGCGCCGGATTCGAATAGCGCGATCGGCGCCCCTCCGTCGGCGGGCTCGTGATCGACCATCGCCGGCATGCGGTTGTTGGGGCTGATCTCGAGGAAGGCGTCCTTGAACTGGTCGCCCTGTCCGATGGCGCAGGGGACGATGCGATAGGGCATCCCGCACTCCTCGAGCAGGATCGTGACCTTCTTGCCGTTGGGCGTGGGCCAGTAGTGGAGGTCGATCATCGGTTCTCCTTCCGAAGTCGCGCGCGCTCGAGCTGGGCCCGAGCAGAGCCCCGAGCGTAGCTCGCCGCGGTATCCTCACCGGATGGAACGAGCCGACGTCCTGCAGCCGCCGAAGAACAAGGGTCACCGCTCGGTCGTCTCGATCCCGGACGCCTGGTACCCGGGATGCCGCAGCGAGGAGCTCGCGGAGGGGCCGGTGGCGAGGACGCTGCTCGGCACCCCGCTCGCGATCTACCGCGATGGCGACGGCGCCGCCGGCGCGCTCTTGGATCGTTGCCCCCATCGCAACGTGGCGCTCTCGGGCGGAGCCGTCGACGAGCGCGGCTGGCTCACCTGCCCCTATCACGGCTGGCGCTTCGACCGCACGGGAGGCTGCCGGGACGTCCCGGGGCTGCCGCCGCCGAGCGACACGGAGGTGCAAGAGCGCGCCGTTCCGTCCCACGCGGTCCACGAGCAGGACGGCTTCGTCTGGGTCTGGGGTCGCCCCGACGCGCCCCCCAAGGGCCGGCCGGTCCGCATCCCCCACGTGGACGATCCCTCCTACCTGGTCATCCAGCGCGAGTATCTCTTCGAGGCCTCCCTGCACGCGGCGCTCGAGAACGCCCTCGACGTTCCGCACACCGCGTTCGTGCATCGCGGCGACTTTCGCGGCGGCCCGCGTCAGCCCGTGACCGCGATCCGAAGGCGCATCGAGAACGGCATCGAGGTCGAGTACCAAGGCGAGCCGCCCCTCGCGGGCCCGTCCCACGACGAAGAGGGCCGCCCCATCGTGCAGCAGCACTGGGACCGCTTCTTCCTGCCGAGCGTGGCCCAGGTCGAGTACCTGACGGGCGGCGAGCGCCATCTGGTGACGACCTTCCCCCACGCGCCGATCGACGACTACCGGACGCGGGGATACCTCGTCACGTGCTGGCGACTCCCCGGCGTCGAGCCCGAGAGCGTGCGCCCGGCTCTCGAGAAGTACCTCGACGACCTGCTCGCCCAGGACGTCGCGATCCTCGCCCGCCAGACCGAGAACATCCGCCGCTTCGGCGGCGAGACCTACCGCTCGACGGATCTCGACCTGATGGGCCCGGAGATCTGGCGCATGCTGCGCCAGGCCGAGCGCGGGCTCGACCCGAGCGCAGCCGACATCGCCTGCACCGTGGAGCTGACGGTCTAGTTCAGCAGCCAGTCGTAGCCGGCGCGCAACGCCTCGCGGCCTCCGCTCTCGACGATCGTGCCGTGGGAGACGATCACCCGGTCGAAGTCCCACGAGAGGATCTTCTCGAGGCAGGGTCGCGCCGCCGCCCTGTCGCGGATCAGCAGGCGCTCCGCGTAGCTCGGGCTCAGGCCGCGGGCGCCGCCGAGGCGCAGCAGGAAGCTCGAGATGGCCGGCATCGGGGGCCCCGGGTTGAACGCGATGTCGGTGACGATGAGCGTGCGGGTCGCCCGGTGCAGGAAGACGATCTCGTTCGCCATCGGGAAGCCCTGGAAGAAGACCTGGTCGAGCTGGCCCGCCCAGGCCTCCGGCGCCTCGTCGCCCAGCACGCCGGCCACGTCGAGATCCGGCCGCTTCTCGTCGAGCCCCGGGGCCACGTAGAGGAGGCTCTCCGGGTACGCTTCGGCCACGCCTCCCGCATACAGGTGATGCATCTTGTTCGGCGCGACGGCGAAACGCACCGGCCCGAGCTGATCGAGCTCCTTGCGCAGCCCTTCGTCGAGGGCGACGGGCGAGTGCAGGAAGAGCGCGCCGTCTTCGAGGCGCACGACGGTCATGCGGCAGCCGATCTCCGCGCCGAGGAAGCGCAGCGGTCGTTCCGTGACCCACAGCGAGGGAGCGACTTCGCGCAGCATCGGGGAACCTCCGGGCGCGGGTTCGCGGTCAGCATAGCGATCGCCGCAGCGAGGCCCGGCCGTTGTATCCTCGAGCCGATCGGAGTCGCCCATGTCCGCATGGAAGGCCCGCGTCGCGAAGGCCGCCGAGCTCTATCGGGCCGAGCTGCGCCCGGTGCTCGACGGACGGCGCTTCGTTCTCGTCGGCGGGCCGGTTGCGGGGCTCACGGGGTTCGGCGCCGAGCTCCAGAGCCTGGGCGGGAGCCCCTTCCTCGTCGGCACGTCGCTCGGGACCGGCCCCGTGCCCGATCGCCGCAAGATGCCGTGGTTCTCGTTCGGTCTGCGCGCCCGCTCGATGATGGAGGAGCTGCATCGGAGCGAGGCGGCGATGCAGTGCGAGAGCGGGCGCCTCGCGCGCGCGCTCGACCGGTGGGACGCGGAGCGGCGCGCCCGGGCCACCGGCTTGATCGTGATGAGTCGTCTGCCCCGGGTGGCGGGCCGTCGCTTCTGGGGCGGCCGGCTCGCGCGCTGGCATGCGCTCGAGGACAAGACGCGCATCGACGGGCTGTGGCGCAGCCTGGGCGTCGCGCGGGCCCCCGCGCGCGTGGTGGCGGCAGACCTCGACGCCTTGCTTCGAGCCCACGAGGCCCTCGATCATGGAGCCGGCACGGTGTGGTCGGCCGACGTGCGCGACGGTCTGAACGGCGGCAGCGAAGGCGTGCGGCGCGTTCGCGACCGGGACGACGCGCGGCGTTCTGCGAGGGAGCTCGCGCGCATCGCCGACCGCGTTCGCGTGATGCCGTTCCTCGAAGGCGTTCCGTGCAGCATCCACGGGATCGTGCTGCCCGGCCAGACGGTCGTGGCGAAGCCGGTCGAGATGATCACTCTCCGGCGCCCCGACTCGGGCGGGTTCGTCTACGCCGGCATGAGCACCACCTGGGACCCGCCGGCGCGCGACGCGGCGGCCATGCGGATGCTCTGCCGGCGGGCGGGAGAGGCGATCCGGCGCCGGGTCGGATACCGGGGGCCCTTCACGATCGATGGCATCCTCACCGCGGATGGGTTCCGGCCGACCGAGATCAACGCGCGTTTCGGAGCCAGCATGGGGCTCCTGGCGTCCGGGGCGACCGGCGTGCCCATGGCCTGGCTGTGTCTCGCGGCGACGGCGGGCGAGAGGCTGCGCTATCGGCCGCGCCTGCTCCAGGAGGTGCTCGACGAGGCGGCGGACCATCGCCGCGCCGGTCGCGCGACCCAGCTCGTTCGCCTGCGCCCCGAGCAGCCGCAGATGATCCAGCTGGTGCAGGGCACGCGGGGGATGCGCCGCGCGCGCTCGGGCGAGTCGCCCGACGGCGTGCTGGCCCTCGGGTCGAGCGCGCTCGGCGGCTTCGTCCGCTACGTGCCCGATACACGGCGCATTCCCCGTGGCGAGCGGCTCGCGCCGCGGGCGATCGCGGCCTTCGCCTGGGCGGATCGGCGGCTCGGCACCGGCATCGGGCCCCTCGAGGCGGCACCCGAGGCCGGGTGCTAGCCCGCGCCTCGGCGAGGGGCGCTAGGCGCCGACCTCCGCGGCCAGTGCCTCGGCCTCGTCCACCATCTCGCCGAGGACGTCGAGGCCTCCCTGCCAGAACGCCGGGTCGGTGATGTCGAGCCCGAGCTTCGAGACGAGGGCCGGCGGCGAGTCGGACCCGCCCGAGCGGAGCAGCTCGATGTAGCGCGGGACGAAGTCGGCCCCTTCCTCGTCGTAGCGGCGGATCAACGCCAGCACGAGGAGCTCACCGAAGGCGTAGGCGTAGCAGTAGAAGGGCGAGTGCACGAAGTGCGGGATGTAGAGCCACCACCAGGCGTAGTCGTCGGTGAGCTCGACGGCCTTCCCGAGCATCGGGCGGTTGGCTTCCATCCACAGCTCGTTACTGCGCTCGACGGTGAGCTCGCCCTCGCTGCGCCGCGCGGCGTGGAGCTTCTGCTCGAAGCGGGTCATCGCCACCTGTCGGAACACCGTGGCGAAGGCGTCCTCGAGCTTGCCGCAGAGCAGCCGGAGCCGGGTCTGGGGGTCCTTCTCCTCGCGCATCAGCCGGCGGAACACCAGCATCTCGCCGAACACGCTGGCGGTCTCCGCGGTGGTGAGCGGCGTGTCCTGCTCGAAGAGGCCGTGATCTCGCGCCAGGTACTGGTGGACGCCGTGGCCGAGCTCGTGGGCCACGGTCATCACGTCGCGCAGGTTGCCCGTGTAGTTGAGCAGCACGTAGGGGTGGGCGCTCGGGACCGTCGAGGCCGAGAAGGCGCCGCCGCGCTTGCCCTCGCGCAGCTCGGCGTCGATCCAGCGCTTCTCGAAGAACTGCCCGGCGATCTCGGCCATCTCGGGGGCGAAGTCGCGATAGGCGCCGAGCACCAGCTCCCGCGCCGACTCCCAGCTGCGGGTCTCCTGGACGTCGCCGAGCGGCGCGTAGCGGTCGTAGTCGTAGAGCTGCTCGAGGCCGAGGAGCCGCCGCTTGAGCTCGTAGTAACGGTGGACCAGCGGATAGGCGCCCTCGGTGGCGTCCATCAGGGCGCGCACCGACTCGCCCGCGATCTCGTTCGCGAGGTTGCGGCTGTCCATCGGGTCGGCGTAGCTGCGGAGCCGGTCCTCGGTGGACTTCGAGAGGACGAGGGTGTTGAAGATGAAGTTCAGGATCTTCGCGTGGTGCTTCAGCCCGGCGGTGAGGCTCTCGGCCGCCGCGCGGCGCGTGTCGCGGTCGGGGTCGTAGAGGAGGGAGAGCACCTCCTCCTCGCTCATCTCCCGCTGGTCGTCGCCGCTCCCCATCTGGAAGCGCGCGGCGCCCATCACCTCGTCGAAGAGCCGCGAGAATGCGCGCTCGCCGGTGTTGGACGTCTCCTCGAGGATGCGCTCCTCGGGCTCGGTCAGGACGTGGGGTCGGTAGCGCCGCATCGACTCGAGCAGGTGCCGGCGGCGGGCCAGGGCCGGGTCCCCGAGGAGCGCCGTGGAGCGCTCCTCGGGGAGGCCCACCCACTCGAGCTGGAAGAAGACGAGGGCGTTGTTGACCTCGGTGGCGCGCTCCTGCACCCGCTGCATCAGGGCGCCGTGGACCGGGTTCTGGGTGTCCGCCGCGAAGAGCAGGCCCGCGTAGGCTCCCGCCCGGGCGAGGGGCTCCTGCAGGGCCTCGTACTCGTCGAGTGCCTCGGAGAGCCCTTCGGCATCGAGGGCTTCGAGGCCGCCGCGGTAGCGCTCGGCGAAGGCCTGGGCGCGCTCGGCCACGGCGTCGAGGTCGGCCGTGAGCTTCTCGTCGTCGGGGGCGGTGTAGAGGTCGGAGAGGTCCCAGGCGATTCCGGCGGCCGGGCCTTCGCCCGGCGCGCCGCTCGAGGCGTTGGTGTCATCCATCGCGCGAGGGTAGCCACTACCCTTGGGACGTGTCCCGACCCCGCGTCATCCTGCACGCCGACATGGACGCGTTCTACGCGTCGGTGGAGCAGCGCGACCGCCCCGAGCTGCGCGGCAAGCCCGTGATCGTGGGGGGCTCGGGCGGGCGCGGGGTGGTCTCGGCGGCGAGCTACGAGGCGCGGGCGTTCGGTGTGCACTCCGCCATGCCCGGCGTCGAGGCGCGCAAGCGCTGTCCCGACGCGATCTTCGTGTCCGGCGACATGAAGAAGTACGCGGCCGAGTCCCGGCGGATCTTCAAGATCTTCCGGCGCTTCACGCCGAAGGTCGAGGGGCTCTCCCTGGACGAGGCGTTCCTCGACATGACGGGTACCGAGCGGCTGCTCGGGCCGGTCGTCCCCGTGGCGGAGCGCCTGCGCCGGGAGGTGCGCGAGGAGGTCGGCCTCGCCGTCTCGGTGGGGATCGCGCCGATCAAGATGGTCGCCAAGATCGCGAGCGACGTGAGCAAGCCCGACGGGCTCGTCGAGGTGCCGGCGGACGGCGTGCGGGCGTTCCTCGATCCGCTCCCCATCGAGCGCATCTGGGGCGTGGGCCCGGTGACCGCGGCGAAGCTGCGGGGGCAGGGCTTCACCACCATCGGCAGCCTGGCGGCGAGCGACCCGGAGCGCCTGCGCCGCTGGCTCGGCGACTTCGGGCCGCGCTTCGCGCGGCTGGCCCAGGGCCGCGACCCGCGCGACGTCGAGCCCTTCCGCATGCCGGTCTCGATGAGCGAGGAGAACACCTTCGCGACCGACGTCGCCGACCGCGGCCGGCTCGAGGCGGCGATCTGGACCCACGCCGAGGTCGTGGCGCGGCGTCTGCGCAAGAGCGGCTACGAGGCGCGCACCATCGTCCTGAAGCTCAAGCTGGCGCGGCGCCGGGCTCCGGGGCCTCGGGGCTATCCACTGCTCACGCGCCGCGCGACGCTGCCCGACGCCACCGACGACGGCGAGGTGCTGGCGCGCACGGCGGTGCAGCTGCTGGCCGAGGCCGAGCTCACCGAGCCCGTGCGCCTGATCGGCGTCGGCGTCACGAGCATCCAGGAGGGAGGCGACGCCCAGCTCGCGCTCTTCGGCCCGGGCAAGGAGCGCGAGCGCCGCCGCAACCTGAACCGCGCCGTCGACGCCCTCTCCGAACGCTTCGGCCACGGCGTCGTCCACCGCGCCGGCGAAGGCCGCATCACCCGCGCCGGCCTCTCCCTCCAAATCAAACGCGGCGAAGAAGAAGCCGATGACGAAGAGGAGTAGGGGACGTTCCTTGCCCCGCAGGGTGGGGACGGTCCTCGCCCTTCGGGGCAAGGACCGTCCCCACCCTTGGGGGCAAGGACCGTCCCCTACTCCTCTTCGTCGTCGGCTTCTTCTTCGCCGCGGTTGATTTGGAGGGAGAGGCCGGCGCGGGTGATGCGGCCTTCGCCGGCGCGGTGGACG
>JAAUYD010028245.1_pt1 | contig 11229 bp, 10 predicted proteins | sample 7278101 | NCBI WGS metagenome assembly JAAUYD01 (sample SAMN14350128, study PRJNA611818) | marine sediment metagenome | isolation source: surface marine sediment (0.6m) | place: French Polynesia: Moorea | collected 2018-08
CTCAGGCGAAGATGCCTTGCAGGAACCACGCTCCGCTGCGGCAATCACGGTATACCCACAGCTGTTCACCCTGCGTATCCCTGGCCACGAAGTAGTCGCGACGCACGTCCGCCCCGTCCCACCAGCCGCTCTCGATGCGCTCCGGCCCCTGTAGCAGCTTGAGCACACCGCGCCGGCGCGGACGACGGGTGCGACCATCGAGCGAAAGCGCCTGCGCCTCACGCAGAATCCACAGAGGGCGCCGGCGCGCGGCGGTGCTCACCGCGGGCGTCCCCGGCTCCACGCTGTGCCAGGCAGCCTCGGGACGATGGTCCGCCACCTGGGTGATACCGTGGACGCACTGCTCCCCGAGACGCGTACGCAGGCGCTCCAGCAAACGTTGCGCATCTTCTTCCACCCGGGGGGCGCGATCGAACAGGTCGCCGTTAGCGGCCTGCTGCGTGCACACCTCCAGAGCGTGCAACTCCAACTCCAGCACGGGCGCTTCCAGGCGCTGCTGATCCAGGCGCTCGCGCAACAGATCCATCAGGTAGTGACGATCGGTCACTGCACTGACCAGACCCAGCGTGAGTGCCTCCACAGCGCGATTTTCAAGCAGCAGGTCCACCCGCAAGCGGCGCACGGTGGCCTGGCGAGCGATCAGAAAGTCCTCCAGCTCGCTCAGCAGACGCTCGAGCGCAATTTCCAGCAAGGCCGTGTCCTGCATGGGTGCCGGGAGCTCGATTCGCGATGAAAACACGAGCGGTGCACGCCAGGGCGTGATCGGATCCGGCGCACGCCCCAGGGCTCGATCAAGGGCTTGCAGGCGCGCCTTACCAAAGCGTCGGGCAAAGCCACCACGGGGCAGGCGCAGGCAATCGGCCAGGCAGCGAACGCCCATGCCGCGCAGGCGCTCCAAGGTCTTCTCCGGCCAACGCAGGCACGCCAGATCCAGTGCCCCTAGGGCACTTACCAGCGTGTCCGAGTGGAATACGGCGTGCTCGCGCGCGTCACGGGCCAGCCACAAGGCCGCCTGCGGCGTGGGAGCCAGGCCGAAGGCAGCTGAGTAACCCAGCTCCCGCAGTCCCTGACGGATACGCCCGGCCAGGCGGCGATAGCCACCGAACAGACGGAAACTGCCACGCACTTCCAGCAGCAAGGCATCAGGCGGTGCCGTGCTCAATACAGACGTGAACCGCGTGGCCCATGCCGCCAGGCGCTCCAGGGCGCCATCCACCCGGCGCGCATCGAAGGCTCGCGTGAGCAACCAGGGCGAGAGTGCGTAAGCCGCGTTCAAGGTCATGCCGCACTGGATACCGGCTCGCTTGGCGGCGGCGTTGAGATCCACCACCGCACCCTGAGCCCCCACGCCCTCCACCACCACCAACGGCGAATCGGCATCGCCCTCGGCGGCAGGGCCTGCGCACTCGAGCGCCAGATGGGTGAATCGAATGCACAGCCACAGCCGCTCCGGCAGGGCTGCCGCCCGCTCGTCCGGTGCCACGGCCGAGGGCGTACGCTGCGCTGGCCGCAGCGGCGGCGGCACGGTGACCGCCGGGGCCTTGGTCTCCGGCACAATCGGCTCTTCGCCAGACATACGCTGAACCGATCAGGTGGGATAGGTACAGTGAACGCAGGTCGGGCGCGTGCCGCGACACTTCACGATGTCGACCTCGATAGGGGCATCCGGCCCCTCGGCAACAGCACTCACGGCAATACGCAGGGCCGCCGGCGATGGCGCGCGGCGATGGCGCTGCTGACGGAATGCCACGCCCCAGGCCCGCCCCTCCTGCGCCGCGAGCTGCAGCCGACGCAGGCCACGATCGTCCACCCGTGTGAACCAGCCAAGGACGGCTGCGCACAAACCGGAGCGCAGCGTCTGCTCCGCCGCCCACAGGGCTTGCGCATCGCCTTTCGCCGTGGCGTCGGTCTCCACCACGAGCACCCGCTCCAGGCTGACCCCCGCAGCAGCCAGGGCCGGCGCATAGGGAATGTGGGGAGGTGCTACCCAGGCAATCCAGGCGTTCTCGCGCCTGGCGTCCGTGAGTCGCGCAAGTGCCGGAAGCAGCAGGGTCAGCTCGCCAAGGCCGGCGTTACCGATCAGGACTTCCGTCAGGGCGCCAAGGGGCCAGCCGCCACCAGGCAGGACGTCATCCAGGGCACGCCAGCCCGTAGGCAGGGTGGCAAGACGATGAGGGGCCTGCGTCTGCCGGCCACGCCAGATGCGCGTGTCCGCCAGCAGGCCAGCCAGCTCGCTGCCCTGGCCCGGCGCATCACTATCCGGCGAACAAGAACCCTCGGCTTGCATGAAAGATCACTCTGCCCGCAGACCGCTAGCGACCGCTACGGGCCCCGCAGCCTGATGAGGGAGTCCCAGGCGAGTGCGAGACAAGGCGCCCATCGGCGAAAAAGCGCAGTGTACACGCCAGTACATGAGCATTTTTCGCCGATGGGCAACGCCGGATCGTGCCGCCTGGGGCTTCCTCATCAGGTTGCGGCTAATGGGTGCGGATGATGCCGACTACCACCCCTTCAATCACCAGCTCCTGCTCGGCGAGATCCACGGTGATCGGCTCGAAGTCCGGGTTTTCCGGCAGCAGCCATACCACCTTGCCCTTTTGCCGATAGCGCTTGACGGTGACTTCATCATCCAGCCGCGCCACTACGATCTGACTGCTACGCACCTCCGGCGTGCGGTGCACGGCCACCAGGTCACCGTCGAGGATGCCCGCATCGCGCATGCTCATGCCGCAGACCTGCAGCAGGTAATGAGGCTGGGGATGGAACAGATCGGGATCGATTCGATAACGCCCCTCGATGTGCTCCTCCGCCAGAATCGGCGCACCGGCAGCCACCCTGCCGACCAGCGGCAAACCCATCTGATTAGTGATCTGCTTAGGCTTGAGCTGGATGCCGCGCGACGCGCCGGGCACCAGCTCGATGACGCCCTTGCGCTGCAAGGCTCGCAAGTGGTCCTCCGCCGCATTCGGGCGGAAGCCCAATTCCTCAGCGATCTCAGCCCGGGTGGGAGGAATACCCGTCTCCTCGATGACACGCTCGATGAGCGCCAGGATCTCGGCTTGGCGGGGAGTGAGTTCATCCATGAGGAGCACACCTGTATGAATTACCAGCTGTGATTATATCCAGCTCACCGGCGGTGGCAATGGCGCTCGGTTCTCGGCTCTCGAAATCCCTCTGCACGACATATTTACGACATAAGATTCAAAGTTGGGAAAAAGGGCCCAAATTTGTTGACCTGGTTCACAGAGTCCCCGATGATGCATCGCATAGGACACTGACCAGCTATGCGCCCGGTCATCGCTACATCGCCGACACGACGGACACACATGCAGGACACCGACCCGGCCGCAGACCAGATCGACGACGGTCAGCCGGACCCCAGCCACGCCCTCGCGCGAACTTCGGCCCCCGCCATGGTCGACGATCTCGCCGCCCTGCACGTACCGCCGATGCGCGCCGACGACACCTGTGTCGTCATGTGGGAGTCGGAACCGACGCGCGCCTTCCACACCTGGGTCAATCCCCACGCCGAACGCCTGCTGGGCTTCCCCCGCAACCATTGGCAAACGGAACCTGACTTCTGGGCCGAGCGGCTGCACCCGGATGACCGCGATAGCACGCATCGCGCCTTTCACCAGGCCCTTGAAGCCCATGGCCACTGCCAGCACACCTATCGCCTGCTGCACGCAGACGGCTCCGTGCGCTGGGTTCAGGAGCACGTCAAGACCGTCGACTACCCCGCCAGCGAGGATGGCCTGACGCCTCGCCGCCTGCGCGGCACGATGATCGACGTCACGGACTATCACCGGGAGATCGACGCCCTGGAGCGCAGCCGCGCCTACTACCGCTCCCTGTTCGAGGAAGCACCGGCGATCTACTTCGTACTGGATGAGGACGGCACCGTGCGTCGCGTCAATCAGCGCGGTATCGAGGAACTCGGCTACGAGCGCGCTGAGCTGACCGGCCAGCGCTTCGTGCAGCTGCAGACCGATACGGACACGATCGATTTCGCCAGCCTGGCGGACGACGACGCCGAAGCAGGGAGCGACTGGCGCACGACGCTGCGCAGGCGCGACGGCACCCTGCTACCGGTTCACTTGCGGGTGCTGCGCGGCGACATGCTGGAAGGGCTGGATGCGCACGAGGAGGAACAGACCGGTGGCAGGTCCCTGCTGGTCAGCTGCGATCCTGCACCCGCCCCTGCCAGGATCCAGCACCTGGCCGACGACGCAGCCGATGCGCTCACGGGTCTGGTCAGGCGATCGAAGTTCGAAAAACACCTGCAACACCTGCTCTACCGTCACTACGACAAGCCCGGCGAACATGTCCTCGCCCTGATCGACATCGATCAGTTCAGCCTGGTCAACTACCGCTTCGGCCAGAGTGCTGGTGACGCGCTGCTGCGCGATGTCGGCGAGATCCTGCAGGACCACCTGCGCCGAGGTGATCTGATAGGTCGCACGGGCAGCGATGAATTCGGCATCATTCTCGAGCGTTGCTCCCTGCGTCAGGCAAAGATCCTGTGCGAAGGGGCTATGGACGCAATCAGCCAACACCGCTTCGAATGGACGGACCACACGGTTAGGCTTACGGCAAGCGCCGGGCTGGTGAAGGTGGACGCAAACCTGCAGAGCGTCTCGGAGCTGATGAGTGCCGCTGACGCAGCTCGCCGCGAGGCCTCCGCCGAACGCCTCTGCGGAATCCGCCTGGTGGACCCGGCCGTCGCGTCCAGCGCTCACCGCAACAGCGATGTGGCGCTGGCGGCGGAGTTGCAGAACGCGCTTGAGAACCAGCGCCTGGAGTTGCACTACCAGCCGATTCGTCAACTCTACGACGAAGCGGGCAGTCTGGCGCCTACGCCGAAAGGGCCGCCGACACACTACGAGCTGCTGCTGCGAGTTCGCCGCAACAAGTTGCTGCTGAGCCCGCTGCAGATACTCATGGCCGCCGAGCGACATCACCTGATCAGCGAAGTCGATCGCTGGGTGGTCACGGAAGCGACCCGATGGTTGGACAGCCGACCTGAACACGTCGTGGCCGGTGAGACCTGTTGCATCAACATCTCTGCGAAGTCGATCTGCGATCGCCATTTCATTGACTTCGCACGCAACCGCCTGCGAGCGCTGGGATCACGGGCCAGCTCCGTCTGCTTCGAGATCACAGAGACCGCGATCATCGGCAATCTCGACGATGCGGTCTCGGGCATGGAGCGTCTGCGCGCGACCGGCTGCGAGTTCTCCCTCGATGATTTCGGCAGCGGCTCGGCTTCATTCCCCTATCTGCGCCGGCTGCCTGTGAGCTATCTGAAGATAGACGGCACCTTCGTGCGCGAGGCTGGCGCCTCCGATGAAGACGCTCGCTTCCTGGACCTGATCAATCAGATCGGCCATCACGCCGGTAAGCAGACCGTGGCCGAATTCGTGGAGAACGAACGCACCCTGGCGCGGGTGCGGGACATCGGTCTGGATTATGCCCAGGGCTATCTGATCGGACGGCCGCAGCCCCTGGAGCAGTTCGGTATAGCCGTCACCGCCGCGCCGACGACACCCTCAGTCCAGAGCGCGACGGTAACGCCCTTCCCAACCGTACGCTCTCCCTGAAGCCAGGCAAACGGCCCCTGGCAACGGAATCGGTTCACGCCGGGTGGCACCGCCGTGTGACAAGGTTCACACAATCGAGACGCAACGAGCTCTATACTGCTCGTCCCTGACCTATGGACGGAGTCAAAACACGCATGAGCACCGCCGTCACCCTACCGCCGGTCGCAGAGCTGGCAGACGACAAGAACAAAGAAGCGGGCTGGGATCCATACCAGGTGTGGAAAGAGCAGGTGGGCGGCGAAGCCCGGGAACCGCTCAGCCAGTTTCCGAACACGCCCCACCAGGACACCTGGAGCCCCTACCAGGTCTGGATGCAGCACGTCGCCCGCAAGCCCTGACCCAGGGGTCCGCTGATTCAGTTTCCGTTGATGACGCCACGAACGCGGCGTCTCCTGACAACCAGCCGTTATGGCTAGTAGCGCACCAGGGCTGAGCCCCAGGTAAAGCCACCGCCGAAGGCTTCCAGCAGCAGCAGATCCCCGCGCTTGATGCGCCCATCGCGTACCGCCACGTCGAGCGCCATCGGCACCGAGGCGGTGGACGTGTTGCCGTGGTCCTCCACCGTCGTCACCACGCGCTCCATCGGCATGTCCAGCTTCTTGGCGATCGCCTGGATGATGCGGATATTGGCCTGGTGGGGTACCAGCCAGTCCACGTCGCTCTTCTCCACACCGTTGGCCTCGAGCGCTTCCATCACGGCGCCACCCAGCCGGTTCACGGCGACGCGAAACACCTCGTTGCCCTTCATGCGCACGAAGTCGTTGCCCGCGCGCGTGTTGTCGAAGCCCTTGGAAATACCGGAGGGCACGCCCAGCAGTTCATGGTGCTTGCCGTCCGCGTGCAGGTGCGTGCTGAGCACACCGGTCTCCTCCGAGGGCGTCAGCACCACGGCGCCGGCGCCATCACCGAACAGCACGCAGGTAGCGCGATCGGTCCAATCGACGATACGAGATATCGACTCAGAGCCCACCACCAGGGCGCAACCCGAGGCGCCGCTGCGCACGAACTTGTCGGCTACGCCGAGGGCGTAGATGAACCCGGCGCAGGCCGCTTCCAGGGAGAAGGCGGGGAAACCGTAGGCGCCCAGTCGGTCCTGCAGCAGGCAACCCACGTTGGGGAAGACCTGGTCGGGGGTGGTAGTACCGACCACGATTAGATCGAGATCCGAAGGCTGTACGCCGGCCGCCTCCATGGCGAGCCGCGAGGCCTTCTCCGCCAGATCGCAGGTGGTCTCACCCTCGGATACGACATGGCGCTTGCCGATACCCGTACGAGTACGAATCCACTCGTCCGAGGTATCGACCATTCTCTCGAGGTCGTGGTTGGTGATGATCTTCTCAGGCAGATACCGGCCTGTGCCCGCAATCCTTGGATAGATCACCTAGTACTCCCTCAGATCCACCACCACTGACGCCAGGAGGACTTATTCCTCGTCGTCGATCTCGATCTCGGCCTTGGGCTCGATCACGCGCTTGCCGCGGTAGTAACCATCGGCGGAGACGCGGTGGCGCAGATGGGTCTCGCCGCTGGTGGGGTCGATGGAGAGGGCGGGCTTCTTCAACCCGTCGTGTGCCCGGCGCATGCCACGCTTGGACGGCGTGGTGCGGTTCTGCTGAACGGCCATGTGTCGATACTCCAGTCAGTCGTTGTCTTTGCGCCCTAGCTGCGCAAGCGCGCTGGCAAACGGGCGTTGGGTCTCTGCCTGGTCGCGGGTGTCATCCCGCGACGCGATCTGGTCTACGCCGCTCGGCATCGCCGGCGGCTCGCAATCCCCTTCTTCATGGCTGGGGAAGTCCGGCAGCGCGAGCAGCACTTCCTCCTCCAGCACATCGATCAGCCGCCCCATCAGATCCGGCGCGTAGTGAACGTCGGCCGCTTCCGGCAAGGCGTCCATGGCAGCGTCGGACCCGACCACCACAAGGTCGACGGATCGATCTACCGTGATCGCCACAGGACGCAGACAACGACTGCAAGTCACGCTAATCTCGCCGCTCGCCCGCCCCCGCAGCCGCACTCCGTGTGCGTGGGGTTCGGCGTCAGCTTGCAGGGTGACCTCGTCGTTGGCGGCTCCGACCTCGCGCAACCGCTCGCAGCGGTCGAGCGTAACGCTTGCCTCGAATCCGGCGCGTCGCTCGCCCAGGCGCTCGAAGGACAAGCGGTCGAAGAGTGAGATGCGCATAAACCGCCAAATGTAAATCGGAGGCCCCCACGTGTCAAAAGAAGCCGTCGAATCAGCGCACTCGGTCCTGGTTCTGGCCTCCAGATCCACCTATCGCCGTGAACTCCTCGGGCGTCTGCAAGTGCCCTTCGACGCCGTGTCGCCGGACGTCGACGAGTCGCCGCTGGCGGATGAGCAACCGCCGGCCCTGGCCGCCCGCCTTGCCCAGGAGAAAGCCCTGGCCGCGCGGCAGCGCCTGAGCGGTAACGGCGCGCTGGTGATCGGCAGCGACCAGGTGGCCGAGTGCGAGGGGCGCATCCTCGGCAAGCCGGGGACCCGCGAGCGCGCAGGGGAGCAGCTTCGCCACTGTTCCGGTCGCGTGGTGACTTACCACACGGCCGTGTGCGTGCTGGGGCCGGACGCTGAAACGCGCCACCAGCACATCGACGTGACCCGGGTGGTCCTGCGCCCCCTGGACGATGCGGAGATCGACGCCTATCTCGATCACGAGCATGCCCTCGACTGCGCCGGGGCACTGAAATCGGAGGGGTTGGGCGTCACCCTGATGGAGGCCTTTCACAGCAACGACCCTACGGCCCTGATCGGGCTCCCGCTGATCTGGCTGGCCGGAACCCTGCGACGCCTGGGGGTATCGATTCCCGGCTGACAGGCTCAGCGAGAACGGCGACCCTTGTCCCTGGCGCGGGCCGCAGCACGCCCCTGAGCCACCTCCAGACGGTCGATCGTCTCGCGCAGGGCGTCGTCCAGCGGCGCACTGACGTGGAACGGTTCACCGCTGTCAGGCCAGTCGAAGGCCACCGAATGGGCGTGCAGGAACATGCGCTCGAGGCCCGGCGGCGCCCCCGCCTGCTGGTCGCCATAACGCGGATCGCCGGCCAGCGGATGCCCCGCGTGGGCCGCATGCACCCGGATCTGATGGGTGCGCCCGGTCTCTAGTTCCGCCTCCAGCAGACTCCAGCGCCCGAACAGCTGAACCGGGCGGAAGCGCGTGCGCGCCGCCTTGCCCGACTCATCCACACTGACCCAACGTTCGCCGCCCCGGCGCTGGTGGGTCAGCAGCGGCGCATCGATCAGGCGCTCACCCCACTGCCAGTCCCCCTTGACCAGCGCCAGGTAGCGCTTGTCCATGCGCCGCTCACGCAGGGCCTCATGCAGGGCACGCAGCAAGCTGCGCCTCTTGGCCACCAGCAGGCAACCCGAGGTCTCACGATCGAGGCGGTGGACCAGTTCCATCGAACGTTCGTCGGGGCGCATGTGGCGCAGGGCTTCGATCACTCCGGCGCGGATGCCGCTGCCGCCGTGCACGGCGAGGCCCGCCGGCTTGTTCAGCACCAGCAGGCGACGATCTTCATAGAGTATCTGTGCTTCCAACTGGGTGGCGATGGCGCCGGAGGCAGCCGCCGATGAGGCGCTCGCCCGCTCGTCAGGCGCTGCACGGCGGATCGGAGGGATGCGTATACGATCGCCCGCCTGCAGCCGATAGCTGACGGCGACGCGGCCGCCGTTAGCCCTGACCTCCCCCTTGCGCACGATGCGATAGACGACGCTTCGCGGCACATCGCCCAGCTCACGCAGCAGAAAGTTGTCCAGGCGCTGCCCCGCGTACTCCGCGTCGACCACCACCTGACGAACGGCGGAATGCTCGGCCCTCTCGCTCATTGTGGCCCCCGGCAGGAAGATGAACGGGCGGGCGAATTGCCCTGCGCGGTGCGGTACTGGTTTGGCATGACGTGCTCTGTTATTCTCCGCGCGTGCGGATAACCGCGTGTTGCGTCGGCATTTTTCTGGCGCCTGCCAAGCCTCCAGGGCCGGCTGCGCGAGTATCCGTTCAGGCCCCCGGAGCGCGACATACTGCGTTTTTCGGGCCCGGGATTCAATTGAAAACCCGGGTCGCCCTGAGGCCGGCCGGCAGCGCTGGCGCCCGCTTTCGAGTCGCGCGTCTGGCGTCGTTCGTCACCCGTCTCCATTTCCGTTCGACCATCGCCGGCTCTCCGGAACCGGTTCTTCAGATGGTGAGTTTTTTCCGGCAGCGCTCCGCCGCAACGATATGCGCGGGCTGCAGTCGATTTGGAGCCAAGCGTGTCTGCAACGATCCCCATGAACGCGCGATTCAGCGACGTCCCTGCCGAGCGCCCAGCAGGCGATCCCCTCTTCGGTCAGATCATCCATGAAAAGAATTCTCGTCAATGCAACTCAGCAAGAAGAGTTGCGCCTGGCCACCGTCGACGGCCAGCGCCTTTACGATCTTGATATCGAGACCCCTTCAAGAGAGCAGAAAAAAGGCAATATTTACAAAGGGCGTATAACGCGTATTGAACGTAGCTTAGAAGCTGCCTTCGTCGACTATGGCGCCGAGCGCCACGGCTTCCTGCCGCTGAAGGAAGTCTCCCGCAGCTATTTCCAGAGCAAGCCCGACGGTGGCTCGCGCATCGACATCAAAGAAGTGCTGCGCGAAGGCCAGGAAGTCGTCGTGCAGGTGGAGAAGGAGGAGCGCGGCAACAAGGGCGCGGCCCTCACCACCTTCATCAGCCTGGCCGGACGCTTCCTGGTGCTGATGCCGAACAACCCGCGTGCGGGCGGCGTCTCTCGACGCATCGAGGCTGAAGATCGCGCCGAGATGCGCGAGATCCTGGCCAGTCTGGATGTGCCCGAAGGCATGGGCCTGATCGTGCGCACGGCTGGCGTCGGCCGCTCCCAGGAGGAACTCGACTGGGACCTGCGCTACCTCATGAGCCTGTGGACCAGCATCGAGGAAGCCTGCGCCGACCGCCCTGCGTCCTTCCTCGTCTACCAGGATTCGAACCTGATGATTCGCGCCCTGCGCGATCACTTCAACGCAGATATCGGCGAGATCCTGATCGACGACCCGGCCGTGTTCAACGACGCCAAGACCTTCGTCGAGCAGGTGATGCCCACCCAAGCGCGCCGGGTGAAGCTGTACGAAGACGAGGTGCCGCTGTTCACGCGCTTCCAGATCGAAAGCCAGATCGAGTCGGCCTTCGCCCACTCGGTAAGCCTGCCCTCGGGCGGCAGCATCGTGATCGATCCCACGGAAGCCCTGGTCTCCATCGACATCAACAGCGCCCGGGCGACCAAGGGCGATGACATCGAAACCACGGCGCTCAACACCAACCTGGAAGCAGCCGACGAGATCGCCCGCCAGCTGCGCCTGCGCGACATCGGTGGCCTCATCGTCATCGACTTCATCGACATGGGACCGTCGCGCAATCAGCGTGAAGTGGAGACGCGCCTGCGTGATGCCGTGAAGATGGACCGCGCCCGCATCCAGATCGGGCGGATCTCGCGCTTCGGCCTGCTGGAGATGTCACGCCAACGTCTGCGCCCATCGCTCGGCGAGTCCGCCAGCATCGTCTGCCCACGCTGCAACGGACAGGGCAACATCCGTGACGTCGAGTCCCTGTCGCTGGCGTGCCTGCGCCTGATCGGCGA
>JAAUYD010306581.1_pt1 | contig 11228 bp, 9 predicted proteins | sample 7278101 | NCBI WGS metagenome assembly JAAUYD01 (sample SAMN14350128, study PRJNA611818) | marine sediment metagenome | isolation source: surface marine sediment (0.6m) | place: French Polynesia: Moorea | collected 2018-08
CGATAATTTTACTCTTCTGCTATATATTAAACCTCCTGCCCCCTGCTTCCTGCCTCCTGCCTTTCAATTAGGTAAGGCTCGCTATACCTTCGGGTCATAGAGAGCAGTTTATTGGGTAGGAAGCCCACACCGTAATCTTTGATTCGGTGTTGGTAGTTCACGTAAGGGACTTCGCATTAGTTAGAATTAATGCTTAATTTAGCAATTTCATCTTGTACAGCCCGATGATCGTGACGTAAGGGTATTTGAACCCCTTTGGGCAGTTGATCCACTTTAGTCATCGCTTGGTCAAAATAAGTATAAGCTTCTTTGAGCAAACCTAAATCTTTAGGTTGACCATCTTTGGTTCTTCCTTTTTTACGCAATAATTGACCTTTAAAATACTGTAATTCAGGGTTATCAGGACTATTTGCCAAAGCTTGGTCAATGTATTGCATCGCTGTATCGTATTGATCCAAGTCCCGATAAGCTGCGAATAAAGCCCGATCTACCATATAATTAGGGGCCGCATATTGTTCAAAACGGGCGATTGCATCTTCTGGGGACGAAAAGGGTAAATTAACCGATAAAATTAAATCGAGATAGCCTTTAAGTAAGTTTAATTCTGGGTCATTAGGAGAGATTTCTTCTGCTTTATCCAGATGATCAAAGACCAATTGTAACTTATTCACAGCCCCTAAAGGGCCCTTTGTTTTAAACGTATAGGCCCCTTGTAAAAAATGTCCCACTGCTTGATATAAATTGCCTCGTAAGGGGTCTTTAGGGGTTAATTTTTCGGCTGCTGAGAGGGTTTTATCCGCAGCATTTTTCATCACTTCCCATTCTTCATTAGAATAAGCTAAAGATGCTTTCATAGCATAGGCAAGGGGTTCATCGCTTTCCGTTTGGACTGCTTGTTGTAAATAAGTTTTAGCTTCTAAATAATCACCATTTTTAAAGATTTCTACAAAAGCTGCTTCTGTGTTGTCTCCAATCGGACGAGGGTTAGTGCTACGGAAAGGATCTGCAGCCCACGAAGGAGTTCCCCATAAACTTAATGCTACTGTACACACCACAGACCAAGAGATAGAAACCTTTTGCCGTTTAATCAATGGGTTAATCATAAATTGTCTCCAAGCAACATTAATCCAATTAGTTTATCTTGATCATTTAAGATTTTGATCTCGATACTAGCAAAAATTTTTCAGACTTTTTCGATCTTTTAGGGGTTAGCGGTTGTGAAGCACCCCAATAGGTCTACTATAGGGAAGCATAGGCCTTTAAAAATTGTAGAATTAACTGTATTCGCAGCCTTTAAACCAGATTTTGAAGTTCTTGAATGGGTAAGCTGTCAATGGTACTCGAAGGTTGATTGTGGTCTTGATATTTGATCAAGTTAGCTAGTTCCTGTAGTTGACTGATGGCTTCTGCACCTTCTAATTTCATTAATTCTCGATCATCCCGCATTTCTGTCCAGGTAATGCCATAGTCAGACACCAAAAACCGAATTAAATGATCTTTTCCTAAACTGACCATAAAAGAAGCACTATTCATTTCACCACCACAGGTATAGCAAGAAGCTAAATAACCCCGATTTTCCAGGACAATTGCTAATGCTTGCAGGTTCATTACTAGGTCTCTCACAAAATCACGATGTTGTTGAGCTAATCGAGTAAACACGCCTTTTCCTCCTGATAACACTCCTCATTATAAAACCTTAATACTTTTTTAAGATTTTAATTTGGCTATTAAAGCTACAATTTAATATAAGATAGTCAGACTTATAAGCTAAACTCATCAACCACTAGCCTAACCTACTTTCTCTTCATTGCCTAGTATCAGAAACTACACTATATAAATTGTTCTATCATCTTTAGATTTTTAAAAGCATAAAAAAGCTGATCAACTCCATTCTATCTGCGTTTTCAAATAATTTAGCCTTTTTTGCAAAGTTAACATTTAGGTGAAAAACTTTACATTTATTATTCTTATAACTAGGATTGATAAAAATTATTAGGTTTTTAATCTTTTGTTAATGACTTGGCAAATTGAGCGTCTCTTGTTAACGAATTCAGCCGCGAGAAATCCCCGATTGAGCAAGGAAGCTCGCGGAGGTTTCCTCCGCAAGAGCCGGTCTTGCTTGAGGTACGAAAATCGAGGGATTTCTGGCCAGGGTAAAGTTTTTGTGATAAACTAGAGATGGCCATAAGGTAAAAACCTGAATTGTAGCCAAACTTGGAATGTATCCATCCAAGATGAGAGTGAAAGACAGTCGGAAGACGGGACCTCCAGACCTTGGGAAATACGAGAAAAATTGCATAAACCGAATAAGGTGTGTGGTGTTGAGGCGTTCATGAAAGTATCTAATTCTCGTCCTTGGTTATTTATCTTGGAATTTCTCTTAATTACTAATGCGATCGCCATTGCTGCTGGTGTAGGGTTTGGTGCAGCTTTACGTTTAAACAAACCAGAAGAACCTGGAGCAACGGTATTCCATTCTGAACAATCTTTTCCCCCTCGTCAAGATTGGCCAGTGGGAGATTCTTCTCAACCATGATAAACAGCTAAACTAAGTTAAAATATTGGGATGTAATCAATCAACTATTACTGATGGAAACATTAACATCCCTTGGTTTTTCAACCTATACACAATGGTCGATTCTAGCTACTGTTTTCTTTTTCTTCTTAGCCATTGTGGCCTTTATTTTCAAGTGGGGAATTCGTTTTCGATTAGTAGGAATTACAGGTTTTCTGATAGTGCTAACCGTGGGATTATTCGGGTTAGGATTAGGATTATTTGAACGCACGGAAATTCCTGGATCTGTTCGTTTCTCTCGCGTCTATGATAATGGAGGAAACCAAGTGGTTATTGTGGTTAAACCTTCGATTAGGGAAGCAGAATTAGAACCTACCCTAAAGCAAGCAGCTAATGATTATTTCTCCTATGGCAGAACCGCAGGGAAAGATAATAAATTAACCATTCGCGTCCGTACGTTGGTTCATCCTGAGCCTGGAGTTAGTTTACCTTTATATATCGGACAAGTCAAGCGATCGCTATCAGTTAGAGAGGATGAAAATATGGAGATTGATATTTTTGCAGATCAGCTTAATGAGTTATCTAAATACCAAGAAATAGCTAAGGGTTAATAGTGGATAACCTGATTCTATCTTGAGCAAAAGAAATCTTTTGTTGTCCTATTCTAACTATTGCTTCCATCCCCGATCCTGTAATTTTTAATGAGGGTGGGGATTTTTTTTGTACCGTCATAACCAGAAAAAATTCCTGTCCTCCGGTTGCCATAATTTTAGTTCCTGCATCAGTTTTTTCTGTAGTAATCTTAACAGATTGAGGAACAATAAATGTTCCTTTCATTGTTGCTTGATTTTTCCCTTGAATCAGGAAACCATCATTATTAATAGTAACGTTTCCTGCTGTGTGCATTATCCATATCTTTTCCTTAAATTCTTCAGCTTCGTTATTACCAATAAAGCGATCAACTAAGACAAATAAACCAGGAACTCCTGCTGTTTTGCTATAATCGACAGCAAAAGAACGTAAACCGGCAATTCCCACAGGAGGTTTACTATTTTTGCGCCAATTTGTATTAGTTTGTAAGGTAACAATTCCGGAACCATCAGGATTAGAGACAAAAAAGAGAGGTTTAGAGGTTTTCCAAGGAGAACTTTTCGGTAAAATAACCACATTTTCTTCTTGCCATTTGTTGATAGATTTACCAGCTTTTGCCCAAGTTTCTCCTAACCCAGAAATCCGAAAACTACCCACATCAGGAAAATGCCAAGTTCCTCCAATTAACTCCTTTTTTAAGTAAATATTTGCCACAAAATCATCTTGATTCTTCCATTGATTTCTAAAATTATAAAACCCTTTTTGTCTATCAAGAAAATTGTAATTAAATACTTCAACTGGATTTTGAGAATTGTCATTCTTTTTTCTACTGTAAAAACTTAAGAGAAAAGGAGCATTATGAGGTAGACTGTTTCCAAAAGTTTGATCACTTTTTAAACCTATATATTTTTCAAATACTGGCACAATTCCTGGTAAAAAATCTTCAGGAACAGTCCCTAAACCCATATAAAAAACAGAAGACCCTGCATAGTAGCGATGTCGTCCGTATGTTGCTATATTTAAGTTATTATTCTCAGGGATTATTCGCATTAGATAATGGGGTAAAATCCATTGAGCGGAAGACCCTTTAACCAAGTCTTTTCCTATTACATTGCTATAAGCTTGTAAGAAAGGAAATACTGTTAAAATTAAGGGTTCAGTTGTGTAATGATCGCCTTCACTTCCAAAACCATAATCACCAATAGCGGTGCTTAAATACCGTTTAATATTACGTTCTGCTGTTCTCATATAATGATATATTTCATCATTGGATATACCAGGTTCATTTAAGATAGCTAAAGCAGCTAATCCACCTGCTCCTCTTGCTCTTGCATTCCAGTTACTTCCTGGATTACTATTCCAGCCATTTTTAGGAGAATCTCCTTTTACTAATTGTTCGGTTTGTGCAGCTAACCAGTAAGTAACAGTCTTGATTTTTTCTTGATCCCAAAGAGAATAACAGAAGTCATAAGCTAAAGCAACACCTGCTACAATAGGAGAATGTTCTAATAATCTTCTACCAGGATTTTTCATAGATTTTTCTACTATTTTCCAGCCAGTATTAGCTAGGTTTATATCATTCTTAACTAAAGCTAAAAAACAGTACCCAGTAGCATGATAGCCACCTGTTGGGACATATCCATCGTAATAAATAGGGTTTTCTAAATTTCTTTTTAACTGTTGTAATATTGTTTGTCCTTCTGGAGTTTTAATCGCTTCTTTTACAGATGATAATTGATGTTTACGAAAGACAAGGCGGGGGTGTTCTTGAGGAGCTAAGTCCTTATAATTATTAATAGGAATTGGCCAAAATGGTTGAGTGTTTCCAATAACGCTACCTTGTAAAAATTTTTGATTGTACTCGCCTTGATAACTCCCGATCATTTGATTTTTATAAGGAACCAAATTGATTTTATAAACTGCTGGTGAAATTTCTGTATTCCAAGGATGAGATAAAATATTCATGGTGATTTTTAGTTGCCATGATTGATGAGACTTTTTAGTGCTAATTTCTTGAATTGTTAATTTATCTAAGTTATTTTTTTCTAAGGTTCCTTGATGGTCTACATCTTGATTGAATTTTCGGGCGTATCCCCATACTTCAGGTTCACATTGACCTTGATTACAAACTAAATCCAGAGTTATATTTTGATAAACAGGTTTTTCTTTCCATAATTTCCAAACTCCATGTTTTAAGGTTAAATGAATATTACCAGAAAGTTTTTTGAGGTCAAAAGAATGTAAAATAGGTGCATTAGAACCTGCCAATAAGAAAATAATAAAAGGCAATAGTAGTAAATAACGTTGTTTCATGGAATTTTTTCAGATTGCTCAGTATTTAGGGGATAGCAACGTCAAGAGAAAATATCTACACAAGCTGTACAATAGATCCTGTTTGCTTATAATCTAATTATAGAAATTTTTGAGCATAATTGTAGATAAAATTAATCCTTACTTTTATAAGTGTCGTTACTCTTAGGTACTTCATGCAAGAAAAATCTTTTTTAAATCACCCCATTGTTGAAGAAAGTTTCAGCATTATTGATCAAGAAGTTGGTCAACATAATCTCAGTTTGTTAGAATATCAAATAGCCCGTCGTGTTATCCATTCAACGGCTGATTTTGAATTTATTAGTTTACTTAAATTTAGTCCTAACTCCATTGATATTGGTATTAATGCTTTAAAAAATAAAACCCCTATTATTACAGATGTAACAATGGTAAAACAAGGCATTATTAATTTAGTTTCTAAAACTTTTAATAATCCCATTATTACAGCAATAGAAAAAGCTCCTCATGCTCTTCTAGGAAAAACGAGAACTGAAACAGGTTTATTAGAATGTTATCAACAATATCCTCAAGGAATTTATGTTATTGGCAATGCACCTACTGCCTTAGTTGCTTTATGTCAACAAATTAAAGCAAAAAAGCTTAAACCTAGTTTAATTATTGGTGTACCCGTTGGCTTTGTTTCTGTATTAGAATCAAAAAAAATGTTAGCACAAATTGATGTACCTCAAATTCGCGTAGAAGGCCGTAAAGGAGGATCATCTGTCGCTGCAGCTATTATTAACGCTTTGCTGATTTTAGCATGGGAAAATAATCCTTAAACCTTAAATTTTTTTTAAACAAACTAATATTTTTCACCGAATAGGATTAATATAGAAAATAAGTATTTTGTTTTTTTATGATAACAAATACACTTAATTTTTTTAACTTTTGTTTGAGAGTCGGTGGAAATAAAAAATGCTTAATCTTCCCCTTGTATTAGATATTGCTATTGGCTTAGTTTTCGTTTATATAACGTTAAGTTTAGTTGCCTCAGAAATTCAAGAAATTATTAGTACACTTTTGCAATTGAGAGCTAAGCATTTAAAAACTTCTATTAAGTATCTTTTAATGGGTAGTGATGTGGATAGTGTTGAAGAAATAAAGCAAACTAAACAATTAATTGATGAATTGTATAATAATCCTTTGATTAAAAACTTAAACCATCAAGGTCAAGGAACAATATCGCATTGGTTTAAAATAAGAAAATTAAACAATACTGATACCCCTATCAAGCTTAAAAAAAAATTAATACAAGAAGTTGATAAAATAAAAGAAATAGATTTAAAAGAGTTTAAAAACCAGATAGAAAAAATCGCTAATGAATCAGAAAATAAAAAAAATGCCCTAGAGATAAGTATGGTAAAATTTAAAGAAATATTTAATGAATTATTGATAAAAAAAAGTGATAAAAATACGAGACATAAATTGATAAAAATAAGAGAAAAACTATTAGATAATGCTCCTTTACCCTCTTATATTCCTAGTGATACATTTGCTACGACTTTATTAGAAGTTTTAAAGATTCCGAGACTGACTCATTATCTTAGTTGTAATAAATTGAAAGGTTTGCTCAAGAGATTAGTCAAGAAATTAAGTGAAATTGAAGGTATTGATGAGGTAAATATCGAAAAATTTATAAAAGAAATCAAAGAAGTATATGATAATTTTTGTGATAAAAAATATACATTAGAAATTAGCCTTTTAAGAATAAAAACTAGACTAAATGAGTTAATTGTAATTTTTGAAAATAGTGATAATGGTGAAAATAATAAGGTATTAGTCAAAAAATTGAGCAGTATCAGAGACACATTTTTTGAAGAAAATAATTTTGAAATTCTCTGTCAAGAAATGAAACTTAATTTGGTTTATATTGCTCAAATTTTAGATCCAGACTTTTTAGATGAAAATGGCAAACTCAATTTAGACAAGAAAGCGAAAATTCTTGAAGAAATAGATAATAATCAAAATCAATCTGAGAATAATGATATTTTGACGAAATTTGATCATGAATTTAATAAGGACACAGAACAACGTCAACAAGTACAGGAAGAAATCGAATATATTTTAGGTAAACTTCCCAAAACCCTAAAAGATAGTATTGTCACCCTTGCTCATCGCGCTCAAACAAAAATAGAAACCACACAACAAGATATCGAACAACTTTCCCAAGAAATCGAAATTTGGTTTAATAATTCTATGGAACGTGCATCAGGAGTTTATAAGCGTAATTCAAAAGGATTAGCTTTAATTATTAGTTTTTCTATTGCTGTTTTCGCTAATGCAGATAGTTTTCACATGATTAGCAGACTCTCAACCGATACTATTTTACGAGATGCGCTGGTTAAAAGTGCAGTAGCTTTAGAAAAACGTTGTAATAGTGATGATAGTTTTGACTGTATAAAAAGCACCACACAGAAAAATTTAGAAGAACTTTCTCTTCCTATTGGTTGGAGTTGTATTAATTTTGAACAACAAACTAGCTTTCGCGCTCCTTTTTTCTGTGAAAATCGTCAAAATACAGTCACACCAGTAAATTATTTTGTTAGACTTATTAAGATATTGAAGACATTTTTGGGTTTGATACTCAGTACAGTTGCTATTTCTATGGGAGCATCATTCTGGTTTGATATACTGGGTAAAATTGTCAATGTCCGTAATACAGGAATGAAACCAAGTGCTACCGTTCAAGGAACGACGAAATCTTCAAAAGCTTCCTAATATTGCTCTAAACAATTTATGATTAAAGTAGTAGGAATTGGCTTAAACGGAAAAGAAAGTTTGACAACAAAAATTCAAACAATGGTTGATCAAGCTAATTTGTTAATGGGGAGCGATCGCCATTTAAGCTATTTTTCTGATCATCCTGGAGATAAGGTCATTATTAGTAACTTTTTTGAGGATATTAAAACCCTTCAACAAATTAAAAGTTATCATGAATCTATTGTTATTTTAGTGAGTGGTGATCCTTTATTTTTTGGTTTAGGAAGATTATTGTTAGAACAGTTTGATGTCGAAGACTTAGAATTTTATCCCCATGTTAGTTCCATACAATTAGGATTTAGTCGAGTTAAAATACCTTGGCATGATGCTAAAATTATTAGTGGTCATGGTCGTCATTTAGATGAGCTAATTTCTAGCTTACAGCAGGGTAAAGAAAAAATTGCTATCCTGACAGATAGTAAAAATAATCCCCAGGCGATCGCTAATGTTTTTTTGAGTTTAAAAATTCCCATTAATTATGATATTTGGGTTTGTGAAAATTTAGGAAATACCGATGAAAAAGTAAACTGTTTTACGCCTCAAGTATTAGCTAATCTTACCAGTTATCAGTTTTCTACTCTTAATATTGTTATTTTATTGCGTACCAATAACATTAATTTAAGTGAAAATGAGTTTAACAATTTACCTATTTTTGGCATTGAAGATCACTATTTTTTGAGCTTTAAAGATCGTCCTGGACTAATGACAAAACGAGAAATTAGGATGATTATTTTAGGGGAATTGAGTTTAAAATTACCAGAAATTATCTGGGATATTGGCGCAGGAACTGGCTCAGTTTCCATTGAAATTGCTCGTTTATGTCCTAATTCTCAGGTTTATGCCATTGAAAAAACAGCAATGGGCATTAATTTAATTAATAAAAATTGTCAGCGATTTCAAGTTAATAATATAACATCTATTCAAACACAAGCCCCAAATAAGTTACAAACATTACCTAATCCTAATAGAATTTTTATCGGAGGAAGTGGGGGAAATTTAATTGATATTTTAGATATTTGTCAAGAAAAATTAGTTGAAGATGGCATAACTATTATAGCTTTAGCAACCTTAGAAAATTTAGTAAGATGTTTAGATTGGATTGATAAAAATAACTGGAATTATCAACTTTTAAATCTTAACATATCTCGTTCTCTTTCTATTACTAATTTAACCCGTTTATCCCCTTTAAATCCTGTATTTCTAGTTAAAATTTTTCGGAACAAATAGTAACCAGTTAACCAGTTAACTCTTATCCGTCAACCGATAACTGATAACTGGTTACTAATCACTGATATTAACCTTTCTTTTTTTTAGCCTTTTGTTTTTCCCGTTGTTTGGCCCGTTTTGCAGCAGCTTTAGCCTCTTTTTCTGCACGAATTCTTGCTTGTTCTGCTTTTACTCTTTCCTCCTCTTTCTTTTCTAAATAGTAATAATAATTACCAGGATAAACAATTAATTCCCCATCACGGAGTTCTACAATTTTATTAGCGACTTGTGAGATAAAATAGCGATCATGAGAAACTAATAAAACCGTTCCTTCGTACTTAGAAAGTGCTTGTTCTAACATTTCTTTTGCTGGAATATCTAAGTGATTGGTCGGTTCATCTAAAACCAGTAAATTAGCTGGTTGTAACAGCATTTTCACTAAGGCGAGACGGGCTTTTTCTCCACCGCTTAATCCCTCAACTTTTTTAAATACCGTATCCCCACTAAATAAGAAGCGTCCCAAGAGACTTCTGACTTCAACATTTTTCCAGTCAGGCACTTCATCATGAATGGTATTCATCACAGTTTTAGTTAAGTCTAAAGCTTCCGCTTGGTTTTGTTCAAAATAGCCTGGAAGAACATTATGTTTGCCTAGAGTAACAAAACCTTCGGTTGCTTCTTCTATTCCCATAATAAGACGAAGTAACGTGGATTTTCCTGCTCCATTAGGACCTAAAAATGCAATGCGATCGCCTCTTTCAACAGTTAACTGAGCATCTAAGAAAAGAATCTGCTCATCATAAGTATGGACTAAATCTTTGATAATAACCACTTCTTTGCCACTTTTTGGAGCCGGAGGAAATTCAAATGTAACTGTCTTTAATTCAGCAATCGGAGCCTCTACCCGTTCCATCGATTCCAGTTGTTTTTCCCTACTTTTGGCTTGGGTGCTTCGGGTAGCACTCGCACGGAAACGATCAATAAAAGCTTGTTGTTTTTCGATTTCTTTTTGTTGCCGTTGATAGGTATTTTCTTGAATTTCACGGCTCAAAGCTTTTTGTTGAATATAATCGGAATAGTTACCAATATAAGTCGTAGAAACACCCCGCTCAGTTTCCACAATTTTTGTACAGATTTTGTTCAAGAATTCCCGTTCGTGGGAAACGATAACTATAGGAATATTTAACTCTTTGAGATAACTTTCTAACCAGTCAACGGTTTCATAATCTAAATGGTTAGTCGGTTCGTCCAACAGTAATAAATCTGGATCTTGAAGGAGAATTTTTCCTAAACTCATACGCATTTGCCAGCCACAGCTAAAATCACTAACTAAACGCTCACTATCTTCCAATTGAAAGCCCATTTCTGGTAACATTTTAGCGATCGCTGCTTCCAAAACATAGCCATCTAACGCTTCAAACTCTCGTTGTAAACGGTCTAATTTATGAATCAAATCATCTAATTCATCCCCTTGTGCCGTTTCCATTTGCTGCGTTACCTTGGCTAACTCATCTTGTATAAAATTAGCCTGAGAAAACACAGTCCAAAACTCCTGATTAACCGTGCGACTGGGTTCAACTTCAAACTCTTGGGTTAAATAACCAATTTTCAAACTACTGGGACGAATTACTTCTCCTGAAGTGGGTTCAATTTCTCCTTTAATAATTTTCAGTTGAGTGGATTTTCCGGCACCATTTGCCCCCACTAAACCAATGCGTTCCCCTGGGTTTACCTCCCAAGTTACATCTTTCAATACTTCTGCGTTAGGGTAAATTTTACTGATTCTTTCAAGTCTTAGCATTAAATATCCTAATGAGTTCGGCTA
>JAAUYD010077121.1_pt1 | contig 11227 bp, 7 predicted proteins | sample 7278101 | NCBI WGS metagenome assembly JAAUYD01 (sample SAMN14350128, study PRJNA611818) | marine sediment metagenome | isolation source: surface marine sediment (0.6m) | place: French Polynesia: Moorea | collected 2018-08
GCGAGGTGGTCGCGGTGAACGAGAACGTCTGCATCGGCTGCGGCAGCTGCGCCGACAAGTGCCCCTACGACAACATCGTGATGCACGACACGGGCAAGACGTGGCCCGACGACATGGTCCCGGAGACCCTGCGCGGAGAGGACCGCCAGGTCGCGAGCAAGTGCGACCTGTGTCGCGACACGGGGCACGGCCCCGCGTGCGTGGCCAGCTGTCCCCAGGGATGTGCCCACCGGGTCGGATCGGTCGAGGCCTTCCGCGACCTGCTGGATCTCTAGGTGGACACGAGGAGCAACGGATGAGCGCGGCAGTCGGAATGAGCGGGCGGCGTCGGGAGCGACCGGGCGCACGGCTGTGGCGGAACCTCTTCTCGGTCGCGCTGGTGATCCTGCTGGCGACCGGCCTGGCCAACCTGCTGCTCTCGGAGATGGTGCCCGGGAACATCTGGGGCATCGCGTACGGCACGGCGGCCGCCACGCTGATGATCGGCGCCGCCTTCTTCGGCGTGCGACGGCGCATGATGCACTCGGCGCTGCGCCTCGGTCTCGGGGGCTCCCGGCAGTGGCTGTACTTCCACCTGTACGGCGGGCTGCTCTTCCTGCTGCTGATGTTCATGCACACGGGCTTCCGGCTGCCCGAGGGCGTGCTCGGCTGGTGGATGTGGCTGCTCGCGGTGTGGACCGGTCTCACCGGCCTGCTCGGGCTCGCGCTGCAGCAGTGGATCCCCAAGGCCCTCGGCTCGGGGCTCGGCCTCGAGGTCCACTACGACCGCATCCCCGAGCTGGTGGCCGAGCTGCGCGACCGTGCGGAGGAGCTCTCCGAGGGCGGACACGATCCCGTGCGTCAGCTCCACGCCCGCAAGGTCGCCCCGGAGCTCGCGGCGCCCCGACGCAGCTGGCGCTACTTCATCGATCCCACGGGCAGCATCCACTCCCGCCTCCGCGAGTTCGACTACCTGCGCTCGCTGCTGGGCGGCGAGGAGGCGCGCGACGTCGAGGCGCTCGAGGGGATCTATCGCGCCAAGCTCGAGATGGACGCCCACTACACGCTGCAGTGGGCTCTGCGCAGCTGGCTCTACCTGCACGTCCCGATCTCGCTGGTGCTCGTCGCGATCGTGGCCGTCCACATCGGCACCGTCCTCTACTACTAGGAATCCACAGTCCATGGCAGAGAGGGACTCCAAGGGAACGTTCAGCGATCGGCGGCTGCCGGTCGCCCAGAAGTACGTCATCCCGATCTCGCGGAGCCGGATGGTCTGGGGCGGTCTCGCCCTGGCTGGCGTCCTGCTTCTGCTCGTCGCGGTGGACGCCTTCGTCGGAGACGGCGACGTCATCTCGGCGGGGCCGGTCTCCCGGGCCCATGCCGCCCTCGAGGAGCGCGGCAGCTGCGACTCGTGCCACGTGGCGCTCGCTTCGGCCTCGTCGGAAAAGTGCCAGGACTGCCACGGCTTCGTGGCGGACGGACGAAGCGCCTTCGGCCACGCCTCCCACGTGCTCTACCAGTCCTCCGACCTGCAGCGCGTGACCGACCACGAGAACGACGCGGCGCTCGAGTGCACGGCCTGTCACACCGAGCACCAGGGCCGCGATGCGAACATCACCGAGGTGGCCGACGCGCGCTGCGGCAACTGCCACTTCGGCGGCTTCGACGAGCATCCGCAGTTCGCGTTCGCCCGCCTCCACCAGGCGAAGGAGCGGCCGGGCCTCGCCTTCCCCCACGTGAAGCACGTGCGCAAGCTGGTCGAGAAGAACGATCTCGCCCAGATCGAGACCGCCTGCCTGTACTGCCACCAGAGCGACGAGACGGGCGCCGGGTTCGTCGACATCGACTTCGAGATGCACTGCTCGAGCAAGGGCTGCCACGCCCAGGGCAAGGAGAAGACGCCCTTCCTGCCGACCTTCGCGGCGGGGCGCCCGGGTGTGCTGACTCCCGAGATGATCGCGCGCAGCGGCCGTCCGGGGACGTCCTGGGCGAAGCTCGAGGACCCCGCGGCCTATCCCTGGGAGGACGGTCAGATCCGCAAGCTGGCCCAGCTGCACCCGGATCCCTGGGTGATGGAGAACCTGCGGCACCTGGCGCGCCAGCGACGCTCGGGCCCGGTCCTGGCCGACCTGCTGCTCTCCTCGCCGGGCGACGCGCACAACGCGCGGGCGCTCTACGCCGAGGCCATCGAGACCCTCTCCGGCTGGATCGACGAGCTGCGCAGCAGCCCCGACAAGCAGGTGCAGAAGGATCTCGAGTGGGCGTCCAGCATGCTCGAGTCCCTCGAGCGCCAGCTCGAGAACCCGTTCGAGCTCGCCTCCGCCGAGGCGTTCGAGGCGCTCGACGACGTCGAGCTCGACCCGGCCACCGAGGAGGCACTCGACGAGATCGAGGCGGGCCTCACGAAGTGGTGCAGCGAGTGCCACGGCGTCGCGAACGGCGCCATCGTCCGCCCCCAGGCGGACCAGGAGATGCTCGTCCGCGCGAACTTCGACCACCGCGCCCACGCGCTCCAGCAGGGCTGCCTCGACTGCCACAGCTCGGGCTACAACGCCGGCGTGTGCGAGCAGGACCCGAGTGCCGAGTTCGACTGGCGCACGCCCTTCTGCCTCTACGTGAGCCCCATGGACACGAGCGACCCGGCGAACCCGAAGCTCGTGCATCCCGAGCGCCACGATCTCGAGGTCGCCGACGACTTCACCGGCCCCGAGTGGGTGAACCTGCCGGGCGTCGAGAGCTGCCGGAGCTGCCACAGCTCGAAGGAGGCCGGCGACTCCTGCACGACGTGCCACGAGTACCACCCGCACAAGGACCGGGGCGCGCACCTGTCGCGCTTCCTCGGCGAGGGTGACGAATCATGATCGGGGAGCGGTTGCGATGAAGGCCCGGCTCTTCTGCAAGGTGGGAGACCTGAGCGGAGCGTCCACGGAGTTCGAGGCCGAGGCGCGCATCGGGCGCGGCTCCTCGAACGAGCTCAGCCTGGCGACGCCCCTGGCCTCGCGGGATCACGCCCGGATCCACTGGAGCGACGAGGCCGGGTGCTACCTGCTCGAGGACCTGAAGAGCGCCAACGGCACCTCGCTCGACGGCCTGCGGGTCGAGCAGCCCGAGAAGCTCGGCCGCCTGCACGTGATCACCTTCGCCGACACCCACGACTTCATCTTCCAGGTCCTGGACGGAGACGCGCCCGCGCCGGCCCCCGCCGATCCGGAGGCCAGGGCCCGGCTCACGGTGGGCGGGAAACGCTACAACCTGCGGCCCGGCTCCTACATGATCGGGCGCGTGGCCGAGGCCCAGATCCAGATCGAGAGCAATCAGGTCTCACGCCAGCATGCGCGGCTCGACGTCAGCGAGACCGGAGTGACGCTGACCGACCTGGGCAGCAGCAACGGGACCTTCGTCGACGACGCCCAGCTGGCCGCCAACGTCGCCGCCCCGGTGAGCTCCGCGTCCCAGATCCGCTTCGGATCGGTGCGGGCGACGCTCGAGGGCGTGTAGGACAGCCCGGTCTGCGGGCTGGGAGTGTGAAAGACCCCGCACAGGGGGGTCACCCGAAAGGGTGATGGCAGAGCCTGGCAGGATTCGCAAAAAACACCCGAAAGGGCGCGAGATCCGTACGATTTTTTGAGAAGATGGCGGTGGCTCGGGAGTCAGGGGACCGAGCCCGCCCGGTTTGAACGCGCAGCCCGGCGCCCAGGCGGAACGTCCACCACGGTTCCGCTCGGAGGGCCGCGCCTGTCGCCTGTCGAGAAGGGAGCAGCAGGATGAGCATGTTCGAGCGAACGACGTACGGGCCCACGGGCCCGCTCGGCCCGGTGCGACGCCTCCGGGTCGTCCTCGTCGTGGCGTTGGCCTTCGGGATCGCCGGGCTGGGCTCTAGCGCCCTGGCTTCGGAGCTCTTCGAGGACCCGCACGGAACGCTGTTCTCCGAGAGTGCGTATCCGAGCGCGGCCGAGTGCGGCCAGTGCCACCCGAAGGTGTACGAGGAGTGGGCCAGCTCCAACCACGCGTACTCCTCGATGTCGCCGATGTTTCACAAGTTCGAGCAGAAGATCAACGATCTGGCCCAGGGCACGATCGGGTACTTCTGCATGCGCTGTCACGCCTCGGTCGGCACCACGATCAAGGAGAGCCGTGACCTCGCGCTCTGGGAGCGCGCCCAGGTCTCCCGCGAGGGCGTGACCTGCGTGACCTGTCACCGGGTCGACGAGCGCTACCAGAAGGAGAACGGCGAGCGCCGCATCGTTCCGGGCAACATCCACCAGCCCGTGTACGGCAACTACGAGGCGCAGGAGCTGCCCAAGATCGTGGCCAACCCGGGCGCCTACAACGTGCGCCCGAGCGAGGACTCGAGCGTCCGCGGCACGCCGATCCACGCCCAGGCGATCGAGTTCGAGCAGCTCTCCTCCAGCCAGTTCTGCACCTCGTGCCACCAAGTGGCCGTGTTCCCGGGCATCAAGCTCGAGGTCGTGGTCGAGCAGTACCGCGGCTCGCCGGCCTTCCGCGAGGGCATCACCTGCCAGGACTGCCACATGAGCCAGGTCCAGGGACTGAACTCGGGCTACGAAATGGACTACGTGGCCTACATCGGCGGCAAGCCGATCGGCGAGAAGCGCAAGCACTCGAACCACCGCTTCGTGGGCCCGGGCTACCCGATCGCCCATCCGGGGATCTTCCCGCACAACCCGCGGGCCACCGAGATCGCCGACATCCAGCAGTGGCTGCAGTTCGACTACAAGGCCGGCTGGGGCACCGAGGCGTTCGAGCGCAGCGGGCCTTCGGAGAGCCAGTTCCCGCCGCACTGGCAGGATCTGGAGCGGCGCCTGGAAGCCCGCGAGGTCATCGAAGAGAACCTCGTCGAGCTCAAGGTGAAGCGGGATCTGCGTGAGGAGGTGATGGAGGCCGGCTCCGGCGTCGACGGGCCCTTCTTCACCAGCAAGCGCAAGGTGGGCAAGGCGCTCAAGTTCGACTTCGTGCTGAAGAACAAGAACAACGGCCACAACCTGCCGAGCGGCTCCCTGGGCGCCCAGCCCGAGATCTGGTTCAACGTCGCGCTCAGCAACCCGAGCGGCGTGACGGTCTGGGAGTCCGGCTACGTGGACTCCAACGGCGACATGGCGGATCTCCACTCGCTGGACGTCGCGGCCGGCACGATCGAGCACGACGACCAGCTGGTGAACCTGCAGACGAAGTTCCTCACCACCAACGTCGCCGGCACCGATCGCGAGATGTACCTGCCGGTCAACATCGACATCGACCAGATCCCCTTCATCCGGCCGGGCAACACCCCGAACTCCGTGATGAACCACCCGCCCTTCATCCGCATGGAGGGCCGCAGCATCCCGCCGCTGGGGGAGCGCAAGATCAGCTACCGCGTACCGGGCGACAAGATCACGGAGGCCGGCACCTACAAGCTGTCCTTCCGGATGCGCAGCCGGGCCGAGCCGATCTACTTCATGCGCTTCGTCGGAGCCACGAGCGAGATGGAAGAAGCGATGAACGAGTGGATGCTCGACTACCACAAGCACGCCGTCGAATTCGAGATCGAGTAGAGCGAAGTAGAGCGAAGAGGGAGGGGAAACGATGACCATTCGCAAGGCGACGGCGCTCTGCGCAGTGATCCTTCTGGTGTTGCCCAGCGGCGTCCTGGCCGCGGGCCTGGAGAAGCACGACCCGGCCGTACGCGAGGTGCCCTACGACGAAGGCGCCTTCAAGGCGGACCCGTACTACGGGGATCGGCCCTACAACGCCGACGCGCAGGAGGCGATCTACGGCGCGAAGCGCCTCAACAAGACCCAGCGCCCGCTGGTCGAGGCCTTCCGGGACCTCTACAACTGGGGCGCCTTCCGGGAGCCGATCAACATCTTCGGCGAGGCGAACCCGTTCGCGCCGCAGTTCATGATCTTCGGCGACTTCCGGACGGCCATCGCCTACAACGACAACGGCGACGTGGACAAGGGGCTATGGGCCAGCCGGCTCAACCTGGACGTGGACCTGAAGCTCACCGCCACCGAGCGCTTCCACGCCTTCTGGGACCCGATCCGCAACAACGGCGAGGCGACCCGCTACGAGTTCGACTTCGCGGACGGCAGCGGCGACTTCGAGTTCGAGACCGAGTGGAAGCCCGACACCTTCTTCTTCGAAGGCGACCTCTCGTCGATGCTGGCCGGTGTGATGGGGACGGACCGCAAGTTCGACCTGCCCATCGCGGGTGGCCGGATGCCGCTGCTCTTCGCCAACGGCATCTGGGTCGAGGACACCTTCGACGGCTTCGCGTTCACGATCCCCGCGCGAAACAGCCGGACCCTCGACATCACGAACATGGATTGGACGTTCTTCTTCGGGTTCGACAACGTCACCAACCAGGGCATCAACGCCAAGAACGACAACAACGACGCCCGCATCTACGGCTTCACGGGCTTCATCGAGGCGCTCTACGGCTACACGGAGATCGGCTACGGCTACGTGGAGGACCGCACGGGACGCGGGCTCGACCACCACAACATCGCGTTCTCGCACACCCGGCGCTTCCGGGACTGGGTCTCCACCAGTGGCCGCATCATCGCCAACGTCGGGCAGGACCCGGACGACGGGATCGACGAGACGGCCGACGGCGTCCTCTTCCTCTTCGAGAGCTCGCTGATCACGCACCTGCCGTCGAACCTGGTGCCCTACCTGAACGTCTTCTATGGCTGGGGCAACGCCAACCCGCTGGCCCGCGCCAACGGCGACGGAGCCCTGAAGAACACGGGCATCCTCTTCCAGACCGACGCGCTCTCCGGCTACCCGCGCTTGAACAGCTCGGGACACGACGCCTGGGGCGGCGCGCTCGGTCTCGAGTGGATCGCGCTGGACTTCAGCTACCAGGTCGTGTTCGAGCTGGCGACGGTGCAGCGCCACGGCGGTGACGCGCAGATCGCGAACGCGGAGTACGGCGCGGGGATCCGCTTCCAGATCCCGCTCACGAACGCCTGGCTGCTGCGCACGGACGCGATGTACGCGATCCGCAGCCAGGACAACGACCTCGCGGGCGTCCGCGCGGAGCTACGCTGGAAGTTCTGATCCCGGCCGGAACGACGACGGCCCGTCCGGTCTTCCGGGCGGGCCGTTCTCTTTGCGGCGACGGCGGGAGCGCTGCGCAGCCCCTCAGCCGCGGAAGAGCAGCAGCCAGACCAGCAGCGCCAGGAGCACCACCACGAGGCCGCCCAGGGCCAGATTCTGGCCGCTCACGGGCATCCCCGGACGCTCGGCCTTCTCGGGCGGCGCCTCGCCGGGCACGACGGCCACCTGCACCGTCACGTTGTCGCTGCCGTCCTCGTGCACGGAGCGGTCGATCAGCTCGCGCACGGCCGCTTCGGGCTCGCGCTCGCTCATGATGCGCGCGACCTCTTCCTCCTCGAGGGCGCCCCACATGCCGTCGGAGCAGATCAGGAAGCGGTCACCGGGAAGCACCTCGATCTCCTGGAGATCGACCTTCACCTCGCCGCCGACGCCCAACGCCCGCTGCAGCTGATTGCGTCGGGGGTGGGTGCGGGCGTCCTCCCAGCTGATGCGACCGGCCCGCACCAGCTCTCCCACCAGCGAGTGATCGTCGGTCAGGCAATCGAGCTTTCCACGACGCAGGCGGTACATGCGGCTGTCCCCGACGTGGGCGATCCAGCCCCGGCCACCGGGAGCCAGCAGCAGAGCGACGCCGGTCGAGCCCATCCCAGCCACCTCGGGACGCTCGCGCGACACGTCGAAGATGCGGCGATTCGCCTCGACGAGGATCTGCCGCGCCACCTCACCGTCGGGCGAAGGAGCGGCGAGAAAGGCGTCTCCGCCGCTCTCGACGGCGAGCCGCGAGGCGACCTCGCCTCCGCGATGCCCACCCATGCCGTCGGCCGTGAGCAGCAGGCGCATGGGCTGGCTCGGGTGCACGACGTCGGTGCACGCGTCCTGGTTCTCCTTGCGCACCTTGCCCACATGGGTGCCGGAGGCCGTGGGAAAGCCCCGAGGATCGTCCGGCGCAAGGGAAGGCGGTGCGCTCCAGTCGCGCGTGGGATCGTCGCTCACGGATCTTCGTTCCTCAGCGCTTCTCTCCCACCGCTCGGACTCGTCGCACCATCCGGAGTGTGCGACTCGTCACGACCCACCACGAACCATTCCGAGTCGTCTCGAGTCATCCCGAATGGCTGGGCTCCCGAAGGGGACCCGGTCAGTGACCCCTCGCTTCGCATCGGCTCCGCGAAGAACGTCGAATCAGATGCGGCCATTCTAGGCGTTCGGACCCCATCACCCAAAGTGTGAAAATACACAGCGTCGGCGCGAATCGGCCGAATTCCCCACGCTTTTTTCCGAGGCGGGGAGCCAACTTGGCTTGAAGTGGGGGCCCCGCCTTTGAGAAAATCGGGGGTCGCGAGCCCCGACCAGGAGGGGCCGTCCGGGCGTGGAATCCCTGCGCCCCTGCCCAGCGTATGAGATCCGAGCCCGAGGCGAGACGGGCGTCCGGAAGCCTGACCGGACTTCGGGCATCACATCACACCGGGAGCCCCGCGGCGGGCTCCGATCCAGGCACGGAACATGCCCGCCAGGGCAACCCGGAATCGGGCGACCCGGACGGGGAAATCAGAACGGGAAACCGGAGAGGGAGATTCCGATGGCAGGAGGCGCGAGCCAGGAAGTCGATCATTTCATGAAGGGGCTGGTCAAGCGCAACCCGGGCGAGCCCGAGTTCGCCCAGGCCGTCCAGGAAGTGGTCGAGACCCTGATGCCCTTCGTCCTGGATCACAAGGACTACCAGCAGGCGCAGATCCTCGAGCGGATGACCGAGCCGGATCGCGTCGTGATCTTCCGGGTGTGCTGGGAGGACGACCAGGGGCACATCCGGACCAACCGGGCCTGGCGCGTGCAGTTCAACAACTCCATCGGGCCCTACAAGGGAGGCATGCGCTTCCACCCGAACGTGACCCTCTCGGTGCTCAAGTTCCTGGGATTCGAACAGGTGTTCAAGAACAGCTTGACCGGGCTGCCCATGGGCGGCGGGAAGGGCGGCGCCAACTTCAACCCCAAGGGCAAGAGCGACAACGAGGTGATGCGCTTCTGCCAGTCGCTGATGATCGAGCTCCACCGCCACATCGGAGAGGACACCGACGTGCCGGCCGGCGACATCGGCGTGGGCGCCCGCGAGGTCAGCTACATGTTCGGCCAGTACAAGCGGCTCGTGAACCGCTTCGTCGGCACGCTGACCGGCAAGGGCCTCGCCTTCGGCGGCAGCCTCGTGCGCACCGAGGCCACCGGCTATGGCTGCGTGTACTTCTGCCAGAACATGCTCAACCACATCGGTGACGGCCTCGAGGGCAAGACCGTGGCCGTCTCCGGCTCGGGCAACGTGGCGATCTACACCGTGCAGAAGGCGACCGAGCTCGGCGGCAAGGTGGTCACGCTCTCGGACTCCGCAGGGACGATCTACGACCCGAAGGGCATCGACCCCGACAAGCTCGAGTGGGTCCGCGCGCTGAAGGAGGAGCGCCGGGGCCGCATCAAGGAGTACGCGGAGGAGTTCGGCTGCGAGTACCAGGAGGGCAAGCGCCCCTGGGGCGTTCCGTGCGACGTCGCCTTCCCCTGCGCCACCCAGAACGAGATCGAGCTCGCGGACGCCAAGGAGCTGCTCAAGAACGGGGTCAAGGTGGTCTGCGAGGGCGCCAACATGCCGACGAAGATCGACGGCGTGCACGCGTTCCTCGACGCGAAGATCCTCTACGGCCCGGCCAAGGCCGCCAACGCCGGCGGCGTGGGCGTGTCGGGCCTCGAGCAGAGCCAGAACGCCCTGCGCCTCTCCTGGAGCCGCGAAGAGGTCGACGCCCGCCTGCAGGGCATCATGAACGACATCCACGGCAAGTGCGTGCACTACTCGGACCAGGAAGGCGGGTGGGTGAACTACGTGTCCGGGGCGAACCTGGCCGGGTTCGTCAAGGTCGCGGACGCCATGGTCGCCTACGGCGTGGTGTAACGGGAACGCCTCGCGCGCATCCAGAATCAGCGGCCTTCTGCGGGCCGCCCCGCCACCCAGCAAAGGAGTGCCATGAAGGCCTCGGATCTCTTCGTTCGCTGCCTCGAGGTCGAGGGCATCGAGTACATCTTCGGCGTCCCCGGTGAGGAGAACGCCGACTTCATGATGTCCCTCGAGGGCTCGCCCGTGAAGTTCATCCTGACCCGTCACGAGCAGGGCGCCGCCTTCATGGCCGAGGTCTACGGGCGCCTCACGGGCAACCCGGCCGGGTGCCTCGGCACCCTCGGGCCCGGCGCAACCAACCTCATCACCGGCGTGGCCGACGGCAACATGGACCGCGCCCCGATGCTCGTGCTGACCGGCCAGGGCAGCTCGACGCGGCTCCACAAGGAGTCCCACCAGGTGATGGACGTGGTGGGGATGTTCCGACCCGTCACCAAATGGACCCAGGCCGTGCTGCACCCGGACAACATCCCGGAGATGGTGCGCAAGGCGGTCCGCCTCGCCCGCACCGAGAAGCCGGGAGCCGTGCATCTCGAGCTGGCCGAGGACATCGCCAAGTTCGAGGCGAACACCGGACCCATCGAGCCGCGGCGCTTCCGGCGCCCGGTCCCCGACGACAAGATCGTCGACAAGGCCTGGGAGGCGATCCGGACGGCCAAGCGACCGATCATCCTGGCCGGCAACGGCACCATCCGGAAGCGCGCCAGCAAGCAGCTGCGCGAGTTCGTCTCGAAGACCGGGATCGGCGTGGTCAGCACCTTCATGGCGAAGGGCGCCGTCGACATGGACGCCGAGGAGTGCTTCTACACCGTCGGCCTCCAGGGCCGCGACTTCCCGGTGGCGGCCATCGAGCAGGCCGATCTCGTGATCTCGATCGGCTACGACATGGTCGAGTACCACCCGCGCCTGTGGAATCCGGACGGAAGCAAGCGGATCGTCCACATGGACTTCATCCCGACCGAGATCGACTTCAACTACGCACCGGAGGTCGAGGTGGTGGGCGACCTGGCCCACGGGCTCTGGATGCTGAACGGGCGCGTCGATGCCCATGGCGCCGACAAGCTCGACTACGACCACAGCCACACGCGCAAGGCGCGCAAGGAGCTCACGGCCGACTTCGAGCAGTGGAAGGACGACGACGCAAAGGGGAGCATCAAGCCCCAGAAGGCGCTGTGGGACGCGCGCCAGGTGCTCGGGCCGAAGGACATCCTGCTCTCCGACGTGGGCGCCCACAAGATGTGGATCGCCCGCTAC
>JAAUYD010032428.1_pt1 | contig 11225 bp, 6 predicted proteins | sample 7278101 | NCBI WGS metagenome assembly JAAUYD01 (sample SAMN14350128, study PRJNA611818) | marine sediment metagenome | isolation source: surface marine sediment (0.6m) | place: French Polynesia: Moorea | collected 2018-08
GGCAGCGATGCGGCCGAACAGGTTTTGATCAACGCGGTCATCCGCCAGCTGAATGAGATTCTGGGGGTCAGCAATCCCCGTCAAATTATCAATGAGACCGTGAACCAGGTTGTCAGCACTGCAGCCGGGTTGACGGTCGAAGAACTGCAGGGCAAATTTGACGCTGGGCTGACCATTCCGGACGTGTTGGCCGAGGCGGGAGTGGATATCGCTCAGGTCCAGGCGGAGTTATTGGCAGCTTTGCAAGCGGCCGATCTTGGTGGAAATTTTGATCCTCAGGCCATTGTCGAAGGGTTATTTAGCGACGAGTAAACTTCTTGCAAAATGTGAAGCTTGATTCAGGCTGTCTTATTCCTCTCCTCCGAGATTGGACCAATCTTGAAGATTGGTCCAATCTGGGTTAACAGCTAGCGGCGGTGGACTAAAAGACCCCGTGCTTACTCCTTAATCCGAATCTACCCGATCGGCAAGATCACCCATAAAATAAGGCAAAATCACCATCAAAAATATGAGGGCCAACAAAAGACACAGCGGCGCAATTTGATTGATCGTTGAGAACGAAATCGTCGACAGAATCGGTCGGGATAATTCGAACATCACCCATAAACTCATCAGTAATCCACCAAATAAGGTTCTCATGCGCCCGCCCTTGTACACAATTCTGTCGTGAGTAAACTGATATCGAAAAGGCAGCTTTTGATTAAAGAGCGGGGCTAAAGTAAAACTTCTGTATTGCACGCGCATGGCGGTCGCCGTCCGCATTTCTAACACCCCAAGAACCATCAAATATAGACCGGCAAACAATCCAACCCACAACATAAACGTATACGGTTGAACGAGCGACAGGGTAAGGGTAAACAACCCTAAAAAAATATGTGGGACAACAGAATAAAATGTTACGATCCATCTCTTATGCGGATGCCTTGCTTCAAAATCCTCTCGCCAATCCCATCTGGCATGCTGCAGATAAGCTAAATGGGGGGCAATCAAACCGCCCCCAAAAAGCAGAAAAATACTCATACCAATAAATAAATTTTCTGTCATCATGAAATCTCCCTCAATCTAAAATACAAAAACAAATCGTTGGCCGTCGTAGACCGAATTGCCCGATAAACGGCAAGAATTGGTGAAATGTGTACGGCGGACAATGTTGCGTAGTAACGATCGGTTTCCCGGCCGGGGCGCGATAAAGCAGCCATCCACGGCCAAAAAAAGTATCGTCACTTATTCAATTTCAAATGAATACAGGGGGATTCCTTCAGGGGGGAAGGGGAGCGTTTCGATGTTTTTTGCGTTCTTTGTGTTTGTAAGCCATTTTTTCCGTCCCATTGTTTAATCACCCAATGTGAAAAACAATAACAACGAACAGAAAATAAAATACAACTAAAATAAGCTGGTTGTCAAGTAATTGATGATTGGTTCGATTGGTTCGATTGGTTCTTCTAAAAATCTAAATCTTTCTCACTTTATGTCAAGTCCCTGTGGTCTGATGTCTGTAGTCTGTAGTCTGTGGTCTCCGGTCTTGGGGCGGTTTTTCCTTCTACCGGATGGTAAAAGACACGCTGCGTGTCGTAAGCAAAGTCGATATCGCTTCGTTCGGCAAAGGTGTCCAAAACCTCTTCCCAGATCGCCTGCTCCGAGCTGCGCCGTTGCCGAGGGTTACACAGGTACCGAAGGGTAAGCACCACTCCACTGCCGGCCACTTTGACATACACATTGGGGGTCAAATAATTCAGGTGAATATTCACCCCGCGGGCCGCTTCGCGAATCACCTTTTGCTCATCTGGTGATGGATGCAGGGAATGTCGATCGGCAATCTCAAAAAGCAGCTGTTTCGCTTCATGCCAATCGCTTTCAAAGGTGACAATGACCGGAACTTCGTTCCAAATATGTGGAATGCCGCTGGTGAAATTAATCATCGGCTGGGAAAAGACACACCGATTGGGAATGGTAATTAGGCGGCCGGTATTTTGGTCCGCATCCACCCAGCTTCGAATCTCCAGCACGGTCATATGAAACCAGTGGATGTCGATCACGTCCCCCGCCTTATCCCCAATTTCGATCCGATCCCCGACTTCAACCGGCCGTCTGGCCAGCAAATAAATCCAGCCTAGCAGATTTGCTATCACATCCTGGGAAGCGACGGCCAAACCGGCCGACAGCAGCCCCAAAAATGTTGACGCGGATTTTAACCCGCTGACCCAAATTAAGGCGATCAACACCCCACCAACCATCAGGCTCAAATACTCTGAAACCTTACGCCAGGTATAAATAGCCGAGGTGTTGCTGGTTGATTTTGTTACCAGACGAAGCGCGACCCGCCGCGTGATCCATATGAGAAGCAGCACGGCAACTGTTGCGCAAACGCGAATTAGAAAGTTCGGATCTTGGAAAAACTCATAGCTGTCTTGATTCAAACATAACCCCCGCAAACCATTTGGGTTCGTAAAACCCAAAATATTTTTGCATCATTCAAAACGCGGACGATTGGGAAAAAGTCGCCCTCCCACGCTACTGCAAAATGAAAAAAATGCCTGTTAAAAACCAACGTTTCAAGCAAGATTCTTAACCGCGGTTATAAATCTATTAATCTTTGAATTTACGGTTTCATACTTCAAGACGCCGTCGCCAAGAGGCAGCAGGTTGCACATCGCCACCATGCCGACCGTCATGTATTTCTGGCCGCATTCAAGCGGCGGACAGGTGGTCAAGATGAAACTGGTGTAGGGGCTTGGCTAGCCAAGCCCTTACCGATGTGGATTGGTTAAATCGCCCGTGGACCACCTTTCCCTTTAACTGACAAGGATCCCGCCAACTGACATGAAATTGTCGTTTGCTATCTAGGGGCTTTCATCTCTTCCAATCTGCCCTCCTGAAAGCAGCTTGATGGGATTCTTCACTCCGCTGCGCTACGTTCTGAATGACAGGTGGCTTGCAGCCGACCTGTCCGCCCCTGAACCCGCATCGGGGAGGGGATCTGATCACGTCGAAGAGGGTGCGATTGGGAAATCATGCCTCTATGGCTTTCAATCAATCAACGAACAGCACGCTATTAAATTTTTCATTTATGAAGGGGGATCCAAGAGTGATTTGGGATTGGTCGAATGGGGCATTGGATGCCCAACCGTTTGATGATCGGACACCACGGTTTTCCCTTCAACCGGGTGATAAAAAATGCGCTGGGTGTTATAGGCAAAATCAATATCCTCCCGCTCAGCAAACGCTTTTAACACATCTTCCCACACTTCTTCTTCAGAGCTCCTTCGACTGCGTGGGGTACACAGATAGCGCAGCGTTAGCACGATACCGCTTCCTGAAACCTTAGTGTAGACGGTTGGGGTAAGGTGAGCCATGCGGATATTGGCCCGGCGGGCCGCTTTATGAATCGTTTCTTCCTGCTCTTTGGTAGGCCGCAGGGAGTGTTGTTCAGCCAACTCAAACAGGATTTTTTTAGCCGCCAGCCAGTCACTTTCAAACGTGACCGTCACCGGCACCTCATTCCAAATATGGGGAATACCGCTGGAAAAATTGGCCAGCGGCCGGGTAAAAACAAAGCGGTTGGGCACGTGAACGAGCCGGCCGGTGTTTTGATCCGCCTCAATCCAGTTCCGTATCTCCAAAACTGTAAAATGAAACCAGTGGATGTCGATAACGTCTCCCGCCTGATCCCCAATTTCAATGCGATCTCCCACTTCAAACGGCCGTTTGGCCATTAAATACATCCAGCCAAAAAGGTTTGTAATGAGGTCTTGCAGTGAAATCGCCAGCCCGGCCGACAGCAAACCCAAATACGTTGAGGCAGATTCAAAACCGCGCAGCCAGATCGAGCCAATTAACAACCCGGCAACAAGGATAGCAACATATTCCGAAACCTTGCGCCACGTGTAAATGAGTGAGGTATTATCGGTTGTCTGCGTCACAATCCGAATAATCACTCGCCGTATCACCCAGATCAACACCAGGATGATTAAACTTTCCCCGACTTTGATTAAAAAGTCGGCGTTGCGCAAAAAACTAAAATCAATTTGCTCGATCATGTCTCTGATTGTACACCAAAAAAAAACGCCTTTGAAAGGCGCTTTTTAGGTTGGCTATAAAACATGACAAACTTACAAATGAGAAGCGATAAATCCTTCTACTTCCGAGCTGTTGGTCATCCGCACTTCGAGCAGCAACCCTTCATCACTTTGGGCCTGCGGCCGAATCAACCAGGGATCGCTGCTGTTTTGCAGCAGGGTTAAATCATGACGGTTGACTTCTTCATCACCCACCTGCTGAAGGGTCTGCATGATCGCCACCTGATGCGGTGAGGAAAGGGTGTGGACAAATTTTTCGGCCGCCTGAAGGTCGACGTTATGATCAACCAGAAGCTTTGTAGCATCCTCCGTGGCTGATGCATATGCCAGTTCCCGAACCTGCACAAACACCGGGCTGGGAAGCTCAAAATTCATCGATCCCTCGGCTTGATCCAGCTTAAATTCGCACGCCTGCATGAGCTGCTGATATAGCGCGCTGCGGCTTGGCAAAAGGGAAAAAAGATGCAAATCAGCTTCCGGCCGGGCGTGAAGCACCACGTCATCCTCTCGGATGTGGCCAAAATAGCGCCGTGGAATCGTCCCCTGCTCTTCCCAATGGAAAACAAACAGCGAGCTAGAAGCATATGCGCAGACGCCAACGGCCGTTAACAAGGTTGGATGCAAAGATAAGGCGCCATCGTCGTCCAAACGGGCCAATCCGCGGGCGCGCAGCGTGCGGCTGGCCACTAAATCGGCAATTCGACGGGCTTCAGAGGTTTGTAAATCGGTTGCCTCAGGATCTAATCCGGGGAGCGTTGCGGTTTGTAAAAGACCCAATACGAGCCGGAGTTCATCGCTGGCTAAAACGAGGTTTACTGTTTCCGGTTGTGATTGCTCTGTCATGACTGTTCCTTTTTTTGTTTTTAGCCTGTCGCTTCCGACTTTTCACACCAAGTCGGAAGCGATAGAAAATATGCTAATCGTCATCCCCCATCTTGCCGGTTACGGCTTTGCCAAAGAGGGCTACAAAGGGGCTGGCCGCGGCGATACCGAAGGGGATACCGCCCAGGCCACCGCTTTCGGCCGGTGCGGCCGCAGCACTTCCTGAACCGCCACCGCTGGAGAAAGTTGAAGCAGATGGGGTGCTGGGTGTCGAACCGCCGCCACCGCCACCAAATCCTCCACCTGGCGTGTAGCGCATGCCGCCGGTTGGGGTGGTCTGTCCAAATTGACCCGAAGTGGAGCCACCGCTGCCGCGAAAGTCACGTGGTGTGCTGGTTGGCTCGGTAATCTTGCCGGCACCTGAACCGGAACCAGAGCCACCACCGGTACCACCACCGCTGCCGCCGCCGGTACCACCGCCAGAACCTGCTCCACCACCCAAATCACTTTCGCCTAAGCCACCGCTGCCACCGCCTGTGCCGCCACCAGAGCCACCCAGGCCGTCTGTCACGCCGGAAAGCCAATCTTTGGGAATACCGTAATCGTTGTGGCTGCCGCCGCTGTATCCGCTCGTGACCCCATCAAGCCAGTTGTGGGGAATGCCGTAATCGTTAACGTTGCCAGATGTATAGCCGTTGAGGGAGTCGGTTACGCCAGAGAGCCAGTCGCGGGGAATGCCGTAATCGTTTCCGCCGCCGAAGCCGCCAAATGCGCCTCCCCCGAATCCACCACCAAAGCCGCCAAAACCTGAGCCGCCAAATCCTCCGCCAAAGCCGCCACCAAAGGCGCCGCTGCCAAAGGCATTGCCAAAACCGCCGCTGCCGCCGGCCATGCCGCCACCAAAGGCACCACCACCGCCGAAACCGCCGCCAAATCCACCACTACCACCAAATCCACCGCCGCCGCCTGCGCCGCCTACGCTGAAATCTTGAGGCAGAAGTCCCATCTTTTTGGCCACGTCAATAATATTTCCAAGCTTGCTGTCAATCGGTGAAAAACCGCCGCCGCCCCAGGCCCCACCTGAGCCAGCCCCGGCACCACCACCTGCGCCGCCACCGATGCCAAAAGAGGTGCCGCCGTTGGTAAAAGTACCACCGCCGAAGCCGCCACCTGCACCACCGGCCGCACCATTGCCGGCAAATCCGCCGCCAGCGCCTGCGCCACCGCCAAAACCACCGCGGCCGGCCCCGGCACCACCGCCTGCGCCGGCACGCATTGGAGAAGATGCTTCTTCCTGGGCCTGATCCATGAGCTGCATAATTTGACGCGTGACCGCATTGGCCTGACCTAACGCCTCAATCAAACGGCGAACGGCCGGAATCATCACGCTTTCCATCTCATCGATAAAAGCGTCTGATCCCTTTCCAACCCAGCCACCACCTTTGAGTGAATCAAAGTTAGCAATTACTTTTTTCAGCATTTGCTCCTGAATTTGGCTGTGTTTGTCAAATGTACCGGCAATTTGCTCTAATGCTTCGTTGTCAACCCGAATTACGTCTGCGCTCATTGAAAGTTTCCCCTTAAATCTAGCTTGTCATGAATATATTATTATTGTCATCTTTCCCGGTTTAATTGTCGTTCAAGCCCACAACGGCCGCTTCATCAACCGAATAACCACAATTTCATTGCCCACTTCACTGCCACCACATAAGCTATTCAACGCCTAAATTTTAATGTAGCTAACCACAACCCTGTCATTTGCTTTACTCAGCGAAGTAATCTAGGTTACAAATTGGCAAAATTAGAAAAAATCGGGTGGTTATCCCCATCATTTAAGCTGGACGCGTCAAAAACTTGAGCGAAATACCGCTGCGCTCTAAATAAATAACGTCCCCGTGGGCCAGAGGAACCGCCTTAGTGGTGACAATGGTTTGATTGCCGTCTTCATGACGAACCGATGTCGGATTTTTTGACATCCCTTCGATCATAAAAGTGCCGTTGGCTTCGATAATTCGGGCATGACGACGAGAAACCCTCAGCCCGGTTTTGTGATTTTGCAGGTTGACGGCCAGCCAATCGTCATGCCCCTGGCTTTGATCCGGCCGGCCAATTACCGAGGGCTGCCACCCCAGACGATAGACAATACCGTCCGCAACGTCGCGCAGATAAGCCGGTTGTGACAGTGGTTTGGCACCGGATGGCAAACCGATTTCCGGCTCAACCAAACGCAAGACCGACCCGTGGGAAACCAGTTCCCCCAGCGGCCGATCCGCCAGCAACGGCCCTTGCCCTTCAACCACTAAGTTGTAGTGATCGGGATCTTGCGTCAGGTACTCTAACTCTCGAAACTCATGCAATATCGCATCGACCAATTCGGGGGCGGTGAGCGTTGGCAGGGCTAATGCCTTTTGCTTTGATTTTTCAAAAACGTCTATAAATAATTCTAATCGTCGCGACTGCGTCATCGTTCCAATTCTCCTGATTTTGAAGGCTGCCGTGTTTATTGGTGGATTGGTTTATTAGTTTATTGGTTTATTGGTTATTAAAATCGAACTAGGCCGATTACTCTCAACCAAAAAACCCTATACCTAATACCCTTCACCCATTACCTAATAAACTCCTACTACCTTAAATTTCCACTAAGACTCGCTTCCGTTTTGCTTTTGTTTTTCTTTCTCTTTTTCGCTTTCATTATCATTTTGGCTAACTTCAGGGAAATATCCTTCGGCAGCGTTGATAATATCGTCGTCGGTTGTCCCAAAGAAGGAGGCATCGAGATTTGATTCGGCCGTCAAAGCGGTTTTGACAAAAGTCATTAAAACCGATTTGTTGGTGTTAATCGTCGCCGCTTCTTTATCGCCGTTGGCTTCTTTGATGGCGATACGCCGCATCAGGTTGATGACGCGCTGCATTTCTTCATCCACTACGCCACCGGCACCGTCTTCACCGCCTTCACCCAGGGCCGGATCATAATCGCTCCAGGTCACCTTTTGGTCGGCATCGTACACCTCAAGCACCTTGGCCATCCACACATCACGGGCCTTGACCGCCTTTTCTTCGTCATCGTCCGGATCAACCAGTTCAATTTTGACATCCAGGCCGTCATAAGGAGTGGCCACCTGAATCATGGTCGTCTGTCCCGATTTGACGATAAAGCCGCGACCGGTCGGCAGTTCCTTTCCGCGTAAAGCGGCCGGCCGCTTGGTGGCCCGCAGCGTATCGATCGCCTGGGCATTTTTGAGACCAATGCCAAAGTTGGATCCTAATACGCGCCGCTTCAGCTCGCTAATCCCACCGTCAAGGGTTCCGGCAATCACAAAGTGCAATCCATCCCGGCCGTAACGCCGCGCCAGACCGGACAAATCATTGGGCAAATTGCGATTGGTCGATATTTCATCGCTAAAATCGTCAAAATTGTCGATGATCACAAAAATGTCTTTTTGCTTCTCTTTTTCCAAATTGGCCATCATCAAACATTCCGCCTGCAGACGAGCGGTCACGCGCTCGATGTCTTCCAGTTCATACGCCACATCAAGGACGTGAGGCAGTTCTATCAATGTTCGATCGCCACCATACTCGGCAAAGCGACGCTGAACATCAAAAATGACAAACTGCACCTTTTCCGGCGGATATTGCAGGCTGAGGGTAAAGATCCAGTTGTAAAGAGCGGTTGATTTACCCGATAACGGCGGCCCGACAACGGCAAAGTGGGGGCCGGCTCGCCGCAAATCAAACAAAGCAGGCTGCAGCGAGCTATTTTCACCCATCAAAGCCTGAATGCGATGCGAGGTCGGTGTTTCTTCCATCAGCTTCAGAAGCGGTACAATTTCCGGCAAAATGTCGACCGGTTCCGCTTTGTGCTTCCACCGCTTTGGCTTAGCCTTGACCACTTCGGCCATATTGGCCCCCAACAGTCGCAGCTCATCCCCTTCCTGCAGAGTGTCGCGATTGTCTTCTTCGTTAAAAATGCCGACCGGGAGCGCAATATGGAATTGCAGCGGCCGTTTACCCACGCGGATATAGCCGCGGCCGGGGATATCATCGATGTCAATCGCCCCACGACCCACAATGTCCATATAGCGATCTGGATTTCCCTGCTTAAAGGTAATGCGCTCGCCAAACAAATTATATAGCTTGCTCGGCATCGCATTGGGTGCATTTCCGGTGACGATAAAGGCCACACCGGCACTCGATGAGCGTCGAATCAGGGGGATAATTGTCGCTTCTACCAGCATCTCGTGGTTTTCGCGCAGCTCGGCAAAGTTGTCAATCGCCACCAAAACCGCGGGCAGCGCTTCTTTCGGGAACCGATCGTTGTATTCATAAAGGCTGGCCGCATCCACCTGGCTAAACAACAGCTGACGTTCTTCCACCAAACGGACCAGCTTGTCTAATAAGCGCTGCAGCCGCTCTTCATACGCTTCTTCATCGGCATAGATGATCGCTCCCACGTGCGGATACTCTTCCAAAGCCCCAAAGTTACGGCCGGCCAGATCGAGAATATAGGCGTGCAGTTCATCCGGAGAATGAGAGGCCGCCAGGCTGGTGATCACGGTCCGCAAAAAGGAAGTTTTACCCCACCCGGAGTCGCCAAAAGCCACCAGATGATTGCGGGTCAAATCAAATTGAAGCGGGTTCTGCTGCGCTTCATACGGATTATCGAGCAAACCAACTACCGGCCGCATCGCTTCCTCGCGCCAGTCAATCCCCTGCCACAGCTCGTCCGGTTCACCATTGAGCCAGTCATTAACGGCGGTCGTCAAGGTAAATGACGTGTTATTTTGGGCGTCAAACAAGACCGATTGCAGGCTAAACGTTTCCGGCAAAAAGCCAGGCCACGGTTTGCGGGCCATCTCATTGTTGTACAGATCGGAGCAAACATTCACAATCTGGTCAAACATGCGCGGCTCGTCTTCCGCTTCCGCGTCGGCAGGGACGACAATTTCATGCTCCGGCCATTCGACCGCAGCCTCCCGATCGTCCGGCATTTTCTCACCGGTCCACGACACCTGGAGCAGCTCCAGGTTTTCATTGCCGATTTGCAGATAACCACGGCCAGGAATCCCGTTGGGCAGCAGCGCAGCATCCGGCCGGCGCAGCATCTCGCGGCTGGTGTCCATCTCTTCCACCCGCAAACAGAGGCGCAGCTTGATATTGGCCCGCATCTGGTCGGAAACCCCTTTTGGCCGTTGGGAGGCCAAAATCAGGTTGACCCCCTGCGCCCGGCCGACGCGGGTGATCGAGTCGAGCTCCGCCCGATATTCCGGATTGTCGTCGATCATTTCTGAATACTCGTCGATAATCACAAAAAGATGGGGATACGGGGCATGGGTCAAATGCAGATTTTTCTTGCGATATTCCACAATATCTTTGGTGCCGGTCTCGGCGTTGAGCCCCTGACGGCGGCGCATCTCAGCGTTGATCGCCGTAAACATGCGGTTGACGGCCGATTTATTCAGGTTGGTGACGATATCAACCACCTGCGGCATCTTCTCAAACGGCACAAACGCCCCACCACCCTTGTAGTCAACTAAGACAAAATTCAGCACGTTGGGATCGTAATTCAAGGCCAAACCGCAAATCAAAGTCATTAAAAGCTCTGATTTACCAGACCCGGTACCCCCGGCAATCATGCCGTGAACGCCGTCTTTTTTCGCCTCCATTTCCAGCTCGCGATTGCGATTTCCGGAAGCAACCCCCAAAATCACCTTGAGCCAATCCGCGCTTTCGGCAGCTAAATTGTGTTCCCACGTTTCTTTTGTGACTCGGTAAAGTTCTTCAAGATACGGTTTTTCGGGGTCAAACCCGTAGGCCTCTGAGACCACCTGGCGGTAAAAAGACGCTTTAGGTAGGGCATCGATGCGCAGTGGCTCCTGGAATTTCTCTTCGCTGGCAGCCACGTACTCCTGCATCATTTTTCCATAATCGCGAATGAGACGCGCTTCCCCTCGAATCCGCCCCTGGTCATCAACCGCACCGGGTGGCAGAGCGACCTGGAAGCCCAGCGCCTGCCGGCCGACCTTGGTAAAACCACGACCCGGAATCTCTTCGATTTCCCCGATGTCACTCCCCACAATCGAGCGATAGCTCTGCGCATCGGAGAGCCGCAGGGTCAAACGCTCGGTGAAGAGGCTCAGCAGCTTGCTCGACAGCGTATTTAGCCGATCGACTGAAATCACAAAGTGCAGTCCGTATGCCTTGGCCTGCCGCAGCAAGTTAACAAAGATTGAGAAAACGGAATCTTCATCAGGCTGCATGTCGCCGCCAAATGATTCTAAAAATTCATTAAAATTGTCGATGATGATCAAAATTGCCGGCTCCAGCCCA
>JAAUYD010249260.1_pt1 | contig 11224 bp, 9 predicted proteins | sample 7278101 | NCBI WGS metagenome assembly JAAUYD01 (sample SAMN14350128, study PRJNA611818) | marine sediment metagenome | isolation source: surface marine sediment (0.6m) | place: French Polynesia: Moorea | collected 2018-08
CTTCCCTCTCTTCCCCATCCCTCTCTCAACAGATAAATTTGTTAACCGAGCAGTATTGGGTGATATTCAAGTTGACTAGCTGAACCCATAGTAATTTGAACAAAACAGGCTAATTCGGCTTCTTCCTTTCTGCCACAACCCTCGGCAATATTAGCAGCGTTAGTGTTAAGCTGATGGCTGACGAGAGACCCCGCGCGAGTTCCTCGCGCTTGGGAATACTCGGTGACGACTGATAGCTGAATGCTTACTAATTATCATTATTGTTAGGTGAAACTTCTGCTCCTTTTTCATCTAACACAGCAGGTTGTTGTTGGAGATTATTGGTGATGGGGGTAACTTTTTCAATAACCCTCAGAAGTTCTTGATAATCAGGAACCTCTGCATTCGCAATATAACCCACAGAGGAAGGAATCATCGGCGGTGCGGTGGTTAAAACCTTGTACAAAGCTTCTTGTTCAATTTGGGGAAGACGACTGGAGACTAAAATAGAACCACTGGGAACAGAATGATTATCTTGGTATAAAACACGAAATCCAGTTCCTGGGATGATTGAACGATAACGATTATATTGTTCAAGGGACATGGCGGCGGCCGCTACTTCTTCTTGAGTGATCCATTCTAATGCTTGCTTTGGGGTAGAGGCTAAGCGAATTTCGGATAAGGTAAGTCCATAGAGGTTCAATAGGGGAAAATAATAGCCAGTCGCTGAACCCGGTTGTCCTAAAGCCACTGCTTTACCCTTTAACTCAGAGAGATTTTTTAGGGGACTGTCTTGAGCAACCACAAAAATAGAACGGTTGTTTAGCCCTCCTTCTAAGGGTAAGATAGGAATATAAGTAGATTGTTTACTGGCGATCGCTGCCAAACCAGAAGAAGCGAAGACCAGATCCCAAGCTTTGCTATCAATTTGAGCAACTGCCTGACGTTCATTATAGGTTGGTTCTAATTCTACAATACTATTCAATTCTTTTTCAAGATATTCTTTGAGTTTCCCATATTTTTCTTCTAATTGTTCATTTTCTCCAAAACTAACTACCCCTAAAGTGATACGAGCAGGAAACTGTTGTCTTGGTTGACAACCCCACAAGGTAAATAGAATTAATACTAAGTATAAACAACGAAATTTCATTTGACTCATCAACAAAACTTAACCTGACAAAACTCTATTTATTGTTTTAGTCTGCTCAATGTTAACATGAAAGTTTTAGTAATTTTCTGGGCATACTACTATCATAATAAGCCTGGACTAACCTCATAAGAGACGATAACTTTATTTTCAGCAATATTCTTAATATTTGTTGAGTAGAGTCTTTTCTGATTTTAGGTTAGTTTATCGATATTTTATCGTATTTTTTTACGCTTCTCAGACTAAAACAATGCTTAAAGACAATTACCTGCTCAAGAATCTTAACATAGCCACAAAATTAAATATTTTGTTAGCTGTTATTGCCGTTATTACTATTTTTTTAAGTGGTGGGGTTTTATCTTTGATTCTAGCTCACAATGCTGAAAGAGTCGTCACTGATAAAGCCTTAGTTCTCATGGAAACCATGAGTGCTGTTCGTAATTATACTAGCACAAGAGTCAACCCAGAATTAGCACCTCGATTGGAAACAGATAATCAATTTTTACCCCAAACCGTTCCTGCTTATTCAGCCCGAGAAGTATTTGAATATTTTAGGGAACAAGGGGGTTATAAAGACTTTTTCTACAAAGAAGCTACCTTAAATCCTACTAATTTACGAGATAAAGCCGATAAATTTGAATCTAAAATTGTTGAGCAGTTTCGTAATGATAAAAATCTTGATCAAACCTCTGGTTTTCGTTCTTTTACCAGTGGGGATATTTTTTATATTGCTCGTCCCTTGGAAGTGTCAAAAGAAAGTTGTTTACGATGTCATAGTACCCCCGATGTTGCACCTCAGAGTCTTTTAACGACTTATGGAAAAGAAAATGGGTTTAATTGGAAATTACATGAAATTGTTGGGGCGCAAATGATTTTGGTTCCTGCTACAGCCATTTTTGAAAGTGCGAAGAAACTACAAGTTTCTGTGACTGGTATTTTAATAGCTTGTTTAACTTTAGCGATTATTTTAATTAACTTCTTTGTAAGATTTACCGTGACTACACCTTTAAAGAAAATGGCGCAGTTGGCTCAGCGCATTAGTACAGGAGATTTAAGCAAAGAATTTACCCATCCTTATCATGATGAAATGGGAATGTTAGCTGCTTCATTAAACCGAATGAAAGTTAGTTTAGATATTGCCATGGAAATGTTAAATTCTGACACTGAGTAATCATTAAGTACCTGGAGAAAAATAAGCGTTACGGTTGAGACAAGGCAGGAGGCAGGAGGCAGGAGGCAGGAGTAGGGTTACAGCTTTGTTGACAAATGTTTACTCACATCTTGCACCTTTGATAAAACTAGCTAGTTTAGAGAGGGAATGGGGAATGGGGAATGGGGAACAGGATTTATTTTGACTGTAACTGCTTGAAAATTGATTTTCTTTCTTTTGCTATTGAGTTTTCTTGTACTGGTGCAAGATATCAGTTTAGACAGTTTACTCTATATGTCCGAACACTTATGAATGCTTGAGCGTGGGGAAAGTTACAGAACCATAGAATAACCTAATCTTAAATGACTTAAATCATTCTATTGATCCGCAACTTTCCCAAAACCTTACTGTTTAGTTAAACAGGGTTTGAGATTAACGACGGGGAACCAGAGATAAATAATCCATGTTTCCAGTGGAAACTCTGGGGGTAGTATTCCCTTTAGCACTAGCAATACTACGAGCTGTGTCTAAGTAGTTAGCAGGATCGCCAGCTTTGGGCTTTTTGTCTTGGGGAACAAAACGACGAATTTCGTTTTGCCATACAATTTGAGGGAAGCCTAAAATACCACGATAATAGCTATCGTAACGGGGAGATTTAATGTTAAAGGGTAATTCCCCTTGATCTCGTGCAGGAAGGTTACGACGACGTTGATAAGGTACGGTATCATAACCGAAGTTTTCTAGATATTCATCGCTGTTGAGTAAATCATCGATGAACCCACCGTATCCCTTGGTAGCGACAACGATAGACCAAGCGATTTTTTCCTGTTCGCTGTAAACGTCCCGTCCTAATACCCGTTGAACACATTGTTCAACATAGCGATAGTTACTATTTTTTTCGTAGAAGCTAGTCACAAAGGTATTAGAAAGCAGTAACCCACGAATAAAGTCCCGTACGGTGATTTGTCCGTTACGGAGTTGAGACTCTAAAAAGGGTTCACGATCCCATTTAAACGCATGGAAAAAGATTTGACGATAAGCTGCTTCGATTAAAACATCCATGTCCCCAGGAGAGAGAACATTCTCGGTAGTAAAGATGGTCGGTTGCTCATCTCCTGGTACAACGTATCCTTCAACTCGCGCATTTTGGCATTTAGGCGCATAATTTATAAGAGGAAGAGCCAAGTTTGAACCTCCGTTATTTTACAAAGTCTTAAAAACTGTAATCCTAATCATAAGCGAGTTGGGGACGTTAGGTTGTCAAATATTAACAATTGTTACAAAAAATCTAGTAATCGCTCAACATACATAGGAAATACAGAGAGAACAAACACAAGTTAAATTTCAGAGGTGCTAATAACATAATCCATGCTTACTCATTAAAAATAAAAAAGTAAAGATTAAGATTTTTGGATCAAAATTATGTTTGTTAAGGAACCCAGATAAATTGGTTTTCGTTCTAGAACTTATAGGCAATTCCCCGTAAAATAGACTAGGGAATTGACACACCAGCCATAAACTGGGTTCAACATAACGATTAACAAAACGGTTGAGGAGTCAAAAAGTTACATGAACTGGTCAATAACATCCCTAAAACACAAAGGACTATTTTTATTAGTCTTTACCCTAGTGGCAACTATTAGTGATTTACCCATTTATGCACAAGTCAAGTTAACCCCTCCTCCTGCTGTTAAGTTGGTTCAGTCGGCTGATGAAGTGGATGAAGAAGGGTTAAAAAAGAAAGCTGCACAGGTGATCCAGTTATTGAATGAGGGAAAGTACGATCAGGTTAGAAACCTGTTAAACCGAGAACTTGCCATTCAATTAACCAGCGATCAAATGGGAGAAATTTGGGATAATTTAATTGAATTAACAGGACCAGTTCAGGAAATTGTTGGCCATCGGGTTATTCCTAGTATCAACGCCAATATCGTCATAGTAAAAACCACCTTTGAGGATAAAACTGATGAATTTGTGGTTACCTTCAATAAAGAAGGAGAAATAGTAGGCGTTGACTTTCCTAACGTTGCCTCTGTGGAAGAAATTGCCGAAATAGTGGTTAATTCCGTTGCTGTTAATGATTTTGCGCGAGCTAGAGGCTATTTACATTCTTCCCTAAAAACTGAAATTTTGCCCACTCGACTTCAAACTGCTTGGCAAAATCTTCAACGGGAAAATGGACTTTATGAACGGATTGAAAATATTACAGTTCGACCTGGATCGAGTGTTGATACAGTTGATTTGGTGGTAGTGGAAGCCAAATTCCAAAAAGGAATTAGACAATTCTTTTTCATATTCGATGATAACCGCCGTGTTGTTGGCATTAATCTTGTCGAATAAACAGATTTCTCTCACTTGGAGTTAATTAACCCATGCTAAATAAACCCGTTGCTTCCATTGAAGACATTACCGCTAGAGAAATTTTAGACTCCCGTGGCCGTCCTACCATTGAAGCAGAAGTCTTACTGGAAACAGGGGCTTTTGGTATCGCCCAAGTTCCCAGTGGTGCCTCTACCGGTAGCTTTGAGGCCCACGAATTACGGGATGATGATCCAAACCGCTACGGTGGGAAAGGAGTCCTCAACGCTGTCAATAACGTCAAAGACACAATTGCGCCTAAGATCATTGGAATGGATGGGTTAGATCAAACTAGCATCGATCACACCATGATCGACTTAGATGGTTCGTCCAACAAAAAAGAATTAGGGGCCAACGCTATTCTTGCTGTTTCCTTAGCCACTGCTAAAGCTGCGGCTGATGAGTTAGCCCTTCCCCTTTATCGTTATTTAGGGGGACCTTTGGCCAATGTGCTTCCTGTCCCCATGATGAACGTCATTAATGGGGGTTCCCACGCAGATAATAACGTGGACTTCCAAGAGTTTATGATCATGCCAGTGGGTGCAGACTCTTTTAAAGAAGGGTTACGATGGGGTGCAGAAGTATTTTCTTCCCTCAGTAAAGTGCTAAAAGAGCGTAAATTACTCTCTGGAGTAGGAGATGAGGGGGGATACGCCCCCAACCTAGGATCGAACCAAGAAGCCCTAGATTTGCTCATAGAAGCCATCGAAAAGGCAGGGTATAAGCCAGGGGAACAAGTGGCTTTAGCAATGGATGTGGCTTCCAGTGAATTCTACAAAGATGGGCAGTATATTTATGATGGTGCGCCCCATTCCCCTCAAGAATTTATTGATTATTTGGGTAAATTAGTAGATCAATATCCCATTATTTCCATTGAAGATGGCCTGCAAGAAGATGACTGGGATAGCTGGAAGATTCTAACCGATAAGTTAGGATCTCGCATTCAGTTGGTAGGAGACGATCTCTTTGTGACTAACCCCACTCGTCTGCAAAAAGGTATTGATATGGGTGTGGGTAACAGTATTCTTATTAAACTCAATCAAATTGGTAGTTTAACAGAGACTTTAGATACCATTGCCTTAGCCACTCGTTATCAATATAGTTCCGTTATTTCCCATCGTTCCGGAGAAACCGAAGACACCACTATTGCTGATCTTGCCGTAGCGACTCGCGCCGGACAAATTAAAACCGGTTCTCTGTGTCGTAGCGAACGGGTCGCTAAATATAACCGACTCCTGCGTATTGAAGAGGAATTAGGCGATCGTGCCGTTTATGCACCTAAAGTTGGCTTAGGACCTCAATAAATGTTCGTGTAAGGGTCAACAGTTGTTGACCCTTACGTTATAGAATTTGATGGATATTTTCAACCACATCTTCAATAAAGTCGACTGCTTCATTAACTAAAATCTCATCAATAGGCCAACGATTCCCTATATTATAAGTTGGATCAATATCTGCTTCATGAGCAATTTTATTTCTACGATTAACAATTAAAGTGAGTTGTTGTTTAATATCGTTTGCTGGTTTATTCATATTATTTCCTACTTCATCCCACAACTTTTTATCAGAAATTAATCGAATCCCATCAGCAATTTTATCAGGTTGCTGATAACTTTGATATCCTAACGTTTCCCTAATTTCAGCCTCTAACCAACTGGTATTATTAAGTCTATTAATCATACTATTAGATATCATAGGTAATAACTGAGAAAGCTGGTAAGATTGTTGTAGAAATTCAGACCCATAGTTTTGTTGAATTTCCGTTTCTAACCAACTCGCAATATCTAACGCTATTTGTCTCTCTTGACTTGCTCCACCTAAAGACACTTTGAAGCGAGAAAATGCTGATTTAGAACTATTACGAGACGGGTTAGGTTCACTCCGTTGTCCTCGATAAATTTCTAGCATTCCTAATGTAACAACTTCATGAATATAGTAATCTAATGCACTTACCGTTAATACTAAAGCTGCTCTTAGTATATCCGATAAATCCAGTGCAGAAGTTGATTGAGCTTTAATTGAATTATGCAATGCAATGAGATCCCGAACTCTCTGGATACTAATTCTAAATTGCTCAATGGCTGACTGCATAAGCTGACGTTAAATTATTTACTTTATCGGCTAAATCTGAAAATTTTTTTCTATTTTCTTCTTTTGATTCCTGAATGAAATCTACTTCCCATTTCTCTAAATATAATTCTCTATTCGTTAAATCATAAAGAGGTTTTTTATATTCTCTAAAGCAAGCATTTAATATTTCAAAGTTTGCAATTTTAGTTAAACAATAACTATGATTCATTCCTACTTTAGTGTAATCCGTTTCAGGTAACATCATATTATTTTGCACTAAACTAGGCATTAATTTTTTAGAAATATCTTCTTCAATTTCTCTAAAATATTTATCAGAAAAAGCTGCTTTTTTCATCATTAAAGTAACATCATCATAAATGATAAGACCTAAAAATTTGAGCATCACATCAGGTAAGGGATAAGTTGCTGTTTTAAAAATTGATAAAGAACTTGCTTGTTTTGCCCACTGATACCATTTCGGTAAAACTCTAGATAACGAATCAATTGACATTGCAGAAAATAAGTCGGGTTTTGCAGAAATGATAAAAAAATCACTGGTCATTAATAGATTTTGATTGATGGCCCCTAAAGTAGAACTCATATCAATTAAAATATAATCAGCATTAAATTTACTAGCTGTTTTATTTAATAAATGACTAATAGAACCTGGTAAATCTTTTAAGCTTTGAACTGGATTTCTTAAATCTTGAGCCATATTTAATGTCGCTTCATATTCAAAAAAACTTCTATGACCAGGTAATAAAAATAAGCCTTCTTGCTCACTGATTGCAAGACAATTTACTGCTTCGATAGCTCTAGGTTGAGATTCAAATGCAGGAGCTAAACCAGTCTTAATATTTGACCTTGTGTTGTAAATTTCTTCAATTAGCTCTTGCTCCTTTTGGGTTTTATAGCCTAAAGTTCTTGCTGTTAAAACACAATTAGAATCAGCATCTACTAAAATGACTCTGTATCCTTTAGTTGCCAGCATCCAACCTAAATAAAAGGTTGTAATTGTTTGGCTAAGCCCAAATTCATAATTAAATATAGCAATTTTTTTGACCATTTCACTCTCCTTTTTTTATAATTATATCAAATGTTAATTCCATCAAGTTTATCTAGTATTTTTAATCCTTCTTCTACATTGCCTTTTGCAGCGATCGCTTTAAATCGATTTTCAGCATCAAACTCAGTTAAAGCAATGGTTGAAAGTTCTTCAATTAACTTATTAAGAGTCATACCTCTAGTTTTCGCCAGTTCTTTTAATTGATCGTATTTGTGATCAGGTAAATGAATCGTTAAAGTAGCCATTTTCCTCAACTCTTAATAATTTGTTATGGTTGTAAAATTGATAGAGAAGGAAATAATAAATTATTATAATGATACCATATCTGTTTTCATCCACCCTTCCGAGATAGTTTATAATATATTGACTTTAAGCAGCAATAAAATGAACTATCTTAATAAAGATAAATAAGTTATCACCCCTCTCCCTGCTTAACTCAACGAATAGTCTATATCTTCATCATCTTGATCAATGTCCAGTTATTCAGAATCAACCCCTACCCCTAACATTGCTACCAGTAAATCTCCTCATACAGATTATCGTATTCTAGAGGTTAAGAAATTAACCCCAATGTATCAGCATTATGTTTCTGTTAAACAACAGTATCCTAACGCTTTATTACTGTATAGAGTTGGAGATTTTTTTGAATGTTTTTTCCAAGATGCTGTTACTATTTCTCAAGAATTAGAGTTAATGTTAACTAGCAAAGAAGGGGGAAAAGAAATCGGTAGGGTTGCCATGACTGGAGTACCTCATCATGCCTTAGATCGCTACAGTCGTTTATTAGTAGAAAAAGGCTATGCTGTGGCGATTTGTGATCAAGTAGAAGACTCGGCTCAAGCAGCAGCACAAGGACGAATGGTAGAGCGAAAAATTACTAAACTTTTGACCCCAGGAACCCTTACTGATGAGGGAATGTTATCAGCTAAACGGAACAATTATTTAGCTGCAATTGTCATTGCAGGAGAACATTGGGGACTGGCTTATGCTGACATTTCTACGGGGGAATTTTTTACGACCCAATCAAAAGAATTAGCTAATTTGAATTTAGAGTTATTAAGGCTACAACCAGCAGAAATTTTAATCCCCACAAATGCCCCTGATATTAATAGTTTATTGCGCCCTGGAGAGAAATCTGAATATTTAGCTGATGTATTACCCGACTGCTTTTGTTATTCCCTGCGATCGCAAACTCCTTTTACCTTAAATGAAGCAAAAAGTAAGCTATTAATTAATTTCCGAGTCCGTTCTTTAGAAGGGTTGGGTTGTGAACATTTACCCCTCGCTATTAGAGCAGCCGGTGGGTTATTGGAATACATCGAAGATACTCAAAAAGCCCATCAAGTTCCCTTACAATTATTACGTACTTATAATCAAGTTGATTTTCTTATTTTAGATTATCAAACTCGTCGCAATTTAGAAATAACCCAAACTGTTAGAGATGGTAGTTTTCATGGGTCTTTATTATGGGCATTAGATCGCACCTGCACTGCAATGGGAGGTAGGGCATTACGTCGTTGGTTATTAGAACCGTTGCTCAGTATTAAAGGAATTATTGCCAGACAAAATACCATAGAAGAATTGATTGATAATCCTACTTTACGACAAGATATTAGACAATTGTTACGCAGCATTTATGACTTAGAAAGAATTAGTGGAAGAGTGGGTGCCGGAACAGCAAATGCCAGAGATTTATTATCCTTAGCAGAATCATTAGTTAAGTTAAAAGAGTTAGCAGAATTAGCATTACAGGGAGAATCAGCTTATTTAAAATCACTGCAAACTATTCCCCCAGAATTAGAACAATTAGGGCATTATGTTATCGAGCATCTAGTTGAATCTCCCCCGTTACATTTAAAAGATGGGGGAGTTATTCGAGAGGGAATTAATGCTGATTTAGACACCATGCGAAAACGGTTAGAAGATGACCGTCAATGGTTAGCCAATTTAGAAATTACAGAACGAGAAAGAACAGGGGTTTCTAACTTAAAAGTGGGTTATAATAAAACCTTTGGGTATTATTTAAGTTTGCCTCGCAGTAAAGCAGAACAAGCCCCCAATAATTACGTTAGAAAACAAACCTTAACCAACGAAGAACGGTATATTACCCCTGAATTAAAAGAACGAGAAACCCGCATTTTAACCGCACAAGATGACCTCAATCAATTAGAGTATGAAATCTTTGTAGAATTGCGTTTAAAAGTAGCAGAAAAAGCCCAAGAAATTCGCAAAATAGCTAAAGCGGTGGCTGCTGTTGATGTTTTATCCGGACTAGCAGAAATTGCCGTTTTTCAAGGCTATTGTCGTCCTGAAATTTTAGACAGTCGCTTAATTGAAATTATAGACGGGAGACATCCCGTTGTGGAACAATCTTTAGGAGCGGGTTTATTCGTTCCCAACTCTACTAATATGGGAAATAATCAAGGAGAAACTAGCCCCGATTTAATCATTTTAACAGGACCCAATGCCAGTGGAAAAAGCTGTTATTTAAGACAAGTTGGCCTGATTCAATTGATGGCCCAAACCGGTAGTTTTGTCCCTGCTACAAAGGCAAAATTAGGCATTGGCGATCGCATTTTCACCCGTGTCGGTGCAGTGGATGATTTAGCGACGGGACAATCAACGTTTATGGTAGAAATGAATGAAACAGCTAATATTTTAAATCATGCTACCGAAAAATCTTTAATTTTATTAGACGAAATTGGACGGGGAACCGCAACGTTTGATGGACTTTCCATTGCTTGGGCAGTAGCAGAATACCTGGCAACAGAAGTGCAAGGAAGAACTATTTTTGCAACTCATTACCACGAATTAAATGAACTAGCTTCTATTCTTTTCAATGTGGCTAACTATCAAGTTACAGTGCAAGAATTACCCCATGAAATTGTCTTTTTACATCAAGTTAGACCTGGCGGGGCTGATAAATCTTATGGGATTGAAGCAGGAAGGTTAGCCGGTTTACCGACTTCCGTTATTAGTCGGGCAAAACAAGTGATGAATCAGATAGAAACCCATAGTAAAATTGCCTTAGGATTACGGGAAGGTATTACTCAAGTTAACCCCAATAAAAAGACAAAAAATAAAACAAATTTAATTGAACAATTAGATATTTTTGATGATTTTTAAAAGCCCTTTCGGCGAGGCAGCAAAGCTTACTTTGTGGTAAGCATTTAGCTATCAGCTATCAGGCATCAGCTTATAGCAGTTCCCATACTTGTGAGGTACAAACTCTTCTAGTTCTAGGAGTTCGGAGTTAGGAGTTCGGGAGTTCAGGAGTTGAATATTAGGTGTACCTCATCAGTCCAGGAAATGCTATATATTACTTGTTTTTGACATCCTCACTGCCGTAAAACGGGCGGTGATTCCCAGACCTCACGATCTAGGTTTCTGCTTCAATGCAACTGCCTCTACCCACAAAGAGTTTTATGGCCTTACGTTCGCTCCACAGACTATC
>JAAUYD010064406.1_pt1 | contig 11221 bp, 6 predicted proteins | sample 7278101 | NCBI WGS metagenome assembly JAAUYD01 (sample SAMN14350128, study PRJNA611818) | marine sediment metagenome | isolation source: surface marine sediment (0.6m) | place: French Polynesia: Moorea | collected 2018-08
CCAAAGGCAACCGCGGAGCGGGTCGCTAAATTCATTCCCCATCAAAAAATAAGTTATATTTATGTTACAAAGAAAAAGTTTTTAAGAGTTTATTCTAGAGGAATATAAATACAAGACAGTTGAAAATAACAAATGCTGCCTCAATTTTATCTTGATTATCTCAAAGCTTATCTACCGAGGAAAATAAAAAAAATTAGGAAGTCTTTTTAAATAATTTAATGGTCAAAGCTATTTACTTGTCGGCTACGAAGACTTCCTAATTTTTCAATTATTGGTTGCCATCATCAGAATTCTTAACCTTACAAATTTTAGTTTGGCTGCTCCAAGTTCATCGTCAAGTAAGGATTGAGAGGTTAGCATCAAGCTTGCCTTATCCGATAAAATGTGAAAGTCGAAGAAAAAAGATACAAAGATTTTTAACTATACCTAGATTAAGTTTACCATTACTCTGGTTTCCATTAATTAAAAAGATAATAAAGAGTCAGTTTAAGGATGGGAATCGCTTAATAATTAAGCTATATTATCTCTGAACACATCTTAATTGACCATTGCCTCCCAGAGGTCTTTTGTTTTTCATTAAGGATAAATACAGCGTTCCGCTTCTCGCGGATTATGCTAAAGGATAGCTCCTACACTTACCGTCCTCCATCTGAAAGATGCGTTCAGCAATATCCAAAATGCGGTGATCATGGGTCACTAGTAGAACGCTACAACCTTCCTCCTTAGCCAGCCTTTGCATCATTTCTACAATAGCCCGACCAGATTTGCTATCAAGTGATGATGTCGGTTCGTCTGCCAGTAGTAGCTTAGGACAACTTACCAAGGCACGAGCGATCGCAACCCGCTGTTTTTGTCCCCCTGAGAGCTTATTAGGGTAGTAGTTAACTCGTTCACCCAGACCAACTGTCTTAAGTATGGCTTCAGATTTGGCAAGAGCTTCTTGCTTGTTAATATGTTCATGCAGTTCAATGGACATTTGTACATTTTGTCGAGCTGTCATAAAAGATAACAAATTATGAGCTTGGAAAATATAGCCAATCTGGCGACGTACTTGTACCAGTTGCTCTTTACTAGCTTCATTCAGTTCTTTATCTAAAATTCTAAGGCTACCCTCTTGGACTGAGCGCAAACCTCCAATTAATGATAGTAGAGTAGTTTTCCCAGAACCAGAAGGACCAGTCAAAATGACAATTTCTCCAGCATTTATTTCCAGGTTTATGTCAAATAAAACCTGTTTTTTTAAGCAGCCTTTTCCAAGGTAATGGTTCAGATGGTGAATAGCAATAACAGGTTTCATGATTCTGTAACTCCTAAAAAATATCAGCCGGATCTGCTGCTCTTAATTTCCACACAGCAATTGCACCCGAAATCAAACACATGATTATAGTTGAACCAAGAACAGATAAGGCTCTGCTAACAGTCATAGCGATAGGGAGAAGGGTGGCGCTTTGAGTAAATTCATACTGAATGACAGAGATTATAAACCCTGGCATATAACCCAAAATTGCAATCAACAAAGCTTGTTGTAAGACGATAAACAAGAGATATTTATGGCGATATCCCATTGCCTTCAGAGTTGCATATTCAGAGAGATGCTCAGAAACATTGGTATAAAGGATTTGATACACAACTACAATGCCGACGATATTACCCAAGAAGACACCCAAATTAAAAATGAAGCCAATTGCTGTACTACTTTGCCAATAATTTTTCTCGAATTCTATAAATTCCTGCTTCGAGAGAACTTTGACATCTTTGGGGAAATATCTTGTCAGTTTCTTCTTAAATGCTTCAACATCTGCCCCTGGCTCTAATTTAATCAAACCGATATCAATTAAGCCTTTATCGCGATCGCTGATAATCCGTAGAAAGTTGATATGGCTAGTAATTAAGTTCCCATCAGAGCCAAAGGATGTTCCTAATTTAAATAATCCAGTTACCTTAATTCTCCGATTTGAACCACCGTTGCCAATTTCCGTTGTTAGGCTTCGGTGACTCTCAAATTCTGAAGCAACCGGACCAAATTCAGAGCGAGAATTCTGATCAAATAAAACAACATCAGGTAGTTTCAGTTGATCGAGATTTTCTTCAACTCCTGGTAGGTCAAAAATTTGATGGCGAATGTCAAAACCAATTACAAAGATATTGCGCCAATAATCTCTAGTTTGGGGATTTTTCCACTGACCGAAACCTAAATATATGGGAGTGACAAAATCTACTTCTGGGAAAGCCAAAGCTTGAGACAATCTCCTTTCTGGAAAGCTTTCCATCGCAATTAAAGCAGTAGAGCGAGGGCTGATTAAAAAGTAATCCCCTTTTAACCCCTTATGGAGACGAACGGCACTATCAAATAAAGCATCACGGATACCTAGCTGCATGAAGATAATAACTACAGCAAAGATTACTCCTGATAGGGCTACTATCGAGCGAACTTTCTGGTATTTAAGTTGCAACCACGCTATAGGTAGTTTCCTAATCATTTTTTCCTCCTTGAAAATATACTGTGGACTAAGTGATGCTTGCTTAAGAGGCTGAGGTATCAATTACCACGTTCACCTGCAAATTGGTTAAGCCTGCAACTCGCTGACTATCTTCTGGAGTGAGACGGATTTTAACTTCAACAACTCTGGCATCTGCATCTGCAACTGGGTCAGTACCTAAAACATCTTTTGTCCCAATCTGCAAACCGACCTCATCTACTATCCCCTGTAAGTTTCTTATTGCTCTATTGCTGGTTATGGTCGCTGGTTGACCGATACGGATTCGACTTATATCCGTCTCATAAACTTCTGCTACCACGTACATCTGGTTTGTTTGACCAAGCTCGACAATTCCGGATTTGCTGATAATTTCACCAGCCCAAGTATGAATTTTCAGAATTTGACCATCTCTAGGCGAACGCACATAGGCTAAATCCAAGTCTGCTTGAGCTAGTTGGACACCGGCTTGTGCAGCTTCGAGTTCTGTCTGAGCGATTTGTACATCCACAGGACGAACTTCCGCAATGGCATCTAGGGTCGCTTGAGCCTCCTTGATCTGCCTTTGAAGGGTTATTACTGTCCGATTAAGGTTCGCTTTCGCTTCGTTGATCTGCTCTTGTCTAGTATTGACAATTCGGTTTAAAGTGGCTTGGGCTTCTTTAAGACGTTCTCTAGCAGTTTTCTCTTGAAGACAAATGCTATTTTGCTCAGAAGTTGAGACTGCTCCGTCTTGGTATAATGACTGATAGCGTTGACACTCAGTTTTGGCATTTTGCAACTCAGCTTTGATTCGCTCAATGGTCGCTTCTTGGGAACTTTTTTCTCCTTGCAACTGAGCCTTTAAGCTAGCAATGGTTGCACTTTGAGTTTTAATTTGCCCTTCTAACTCAACTTTTGTGCGTTGAAATCTTGATTTCTGAGCCTTTATTTCACCATCTTTGGCTCCGGCTCTTACCTGAGCCAGACGAGCTTGAGCAACTTTAACTTGTTTTTGAGCCTGTTCTAGGATAGCTTGGAGGCGATCGCGACTGTCAAGAATGGCAACCACTTGTCCAGCCTTAACTCTGTCTCCCCGTTTGACCAGCAGTTGCTCAACCCGCGCACTTTCCATTGAATAGGGAGCAGAAAGCTGAATTACCTCTCCTTGTGGTTCTAAATATCCCAAGGCAGCAACAGCACTCTGATAACTTTTAGTAACATCTGAGGGATTTGCTACAGCAGTTTGCTCAGGTTGCTTAGAATTTAAAAGATTATAAGAAGTCCTAGCACTAACAACAGCTAATCCCGCAGCAGCAATTACTAGAAAAGTAGTTGCCAAATGTAAAGGTTTAAAAACTAGTCGATAATTCATCTTTTTACTCCGTGGAGACCCTCGGCTATACAGAGAGTAGAAGTCTTACTAGGGAAGCTTTCGGCACTTTAACCTTGAAAGCATTGCCATGATGAGTCAATTCCTGGCGCAAAAGCTACTCTTCTGGCTGAGTAAGAGTCACAAGTTCTTCAGCAGTAGGATTATCTTCACGATGCTCTATGATTTGTAACTGGTAATCCTCAAGCCTTTCAATGACTCGTCCATCTTCGGCTACAGTCAATACCGTAGTATGATACCGCCGACCTTCCCTTCTCTCGATGATGGCAACACCTAAGTACACTCCTGCAACATTCTCATTGGGTCGCTCGATTTGAATGCTCTCGATCGAAATGGGAAGGCAAATATCTTGGGGAACTGTAGGTTGTACAGCTTGGAGCAAAGAGTCTCGATAATAGGGATCTCCAAGTAGGAAAGGTCCTGATGCTCGATCAAAAGACTGGTCTGTGTCCTCAGCAACTGGTAAACCCCTTTGGGTGGAGAAGATGCACTTCTTCGAGTTAAGGGCGTAAATCTGCTGGAGGCGTTGGAAGCGCGGTCCTTGGAAGAGTAGCCAACTATAGAGATCCTGCTTAGGATCAATATTCAGAGGAACTTCGGGCAGTTTAATTTGCTCAAAAGAAGTGTCGCTCTCACCCTCGATGATAAAAGTGGCAGCAAAATGAGCTGTATTAAACTCTGTCTGCTTGGTTCTGATTTCCGCGCGTACTTGCTGTGGGTCTTTTTCCGATTCACGTTCAAGTACCTCCGCATAAATTTCGATTTCTATGCCCTTTTCAGGATCTACTACAATCGGGCGTTCCAGGCTAATATCTTCAATGCGAAGAGAAGAGAAGTGCTGCCGATTGGTAACATAAGCAACTCCTTGCGCCATAGCTTCCAGACCGAAGACAGTGGGAAATAAATAAGACCCATTGTAAATATGATCCTGCACATAGGAATCCCGCTCCAAGGTGAGATGGGTTCGCACAACTATTTCTACACCTGGTTCCATATTCTGCACCTGTTCGAGAAATCTTGATGTAGCAGGAGGAACTAACCTTTTTGGACGCCAGATATCAAGACCACGTTGCAAGGTATTTAAATCACCAAGTTTGGCTGCGATCACAATTTGAGAGTCCCCGGGGTCTTTTTCTATCAGTTCCAGGAATCGACTTACTCCCTCATCTGTAGGTATAGCTTCTATCCCCATCCGGGCGAGATTGGTAACGGTGTTCATTTTTGCTCCCATTCCGATTTCTGCCCAAACACTAAAAGCAGGAGCAACAACAGCAGTTTCTGGATGTTCTTCGCCAAAACGACGCACAATTAAATCCAGAACTTCATTGGCAAAGCCATACCAAGTATTACCAGGAAGTCCAGTAATACCGATGCTGGATGAAAAGCCGACAAGTAGCTTCAGTGGCTGACCTTGAAGTACTTGAATTAGGTTCATCATGCCCAGCACTTTTACTTTTACTTCCCCAAAGGCTTGTTCTAAAGTCACATTCTCAACACGCTGTGGTTTGTTAAGAGCAGCTCCGTGAATTACTCCGGTAATCTTACCTAGTTCTCTTTCTACCCGCTCAACTAGAGTAGCTACCGCTTGGGCATCAGTAACATTACACTGATAGTATTGGCAGGTTAATTTCTCATCCCTATAGCGTTGAAGGGTGCGAGCAATCTCTGCACTGCGACTGCCAGCAGAGGTATCCTGCGGATGGGGCGAAGTGCCTACAAGAGCCATACGCACTCCTGTAGTCCGAGCTAAAGCGAAGGCACACTCAGCAGTAATGCCTTTAGCACCACCTGTTACTAACAAAACATCTTTGGGCAACCAGGTAAGATTCCGGCTTTGATATCGCGTCCTATCCTGAACACGAGGTCGAGGCATAAGCCTGGTTAGCTGGGAATCATAGCCTACTGCCATATAGGCTGCACGTTGGGAGAGTTCCTTAATCGTAAGTTCTGCTAGCGAGATAGGAGCAACGCTGGGGGGAAAATCTATTACCCGGATTTTAAGAGCTGGTCGTTCGAGATGGAGACTAGAGGCAAAAGCCATTGTGCAACATTGTTCCAAATCGGTTCCCTTTGGTCGCTTGCCGAAGTACCCGCTACCAAATTGAATATAGGCAACAGTTGTGTACTGGGGTTGAGCCTGAGAAGCTAGCGGTAGAGTTGCGACAGTGCGAACTCGCTCCATCGCCCTTTGTACGCGAGCCTCTGATGACATCTCGCCCCTTGGTTTCCGAGGAAGTATGGTAATAAAGTGGCTAAAGTCAACACTCTCAATAAGCGATCGCTCGCGCACTTCAACAAAGGTTGCAGCTTGTACCTTAGCTCCTCGACTATGAAATTCATTGCCTAAAGCCTCTACAAGATCGGCTTCTTCTGGCTCAGAAATAATTAGGACGTTGGCAGTTTTCCAGTGATCCGTTTCAAAGAGGTTCGCATTGTCCCACTTCTGCTCGGCAGTCACCAGTGCTGTTTCTGGAATATACTCGACGATAAAATTGCGAACCCAGGGGATTAATTTTTGGGTTGATATAGGTTCTAAGGAGGTTGGAACTAATTTTTCCTCTTTGCTAGTCTCATGCTCAGTCGGCATAGCTGAACGAATCGCATCACTAATCTCCTGTAAACTTGCATTAGCTAAAGTAGAAGGATCAACCTTACCAGCTACACCACATTCCTTGGCTATAGCAGCGACTAGTTCACCTCCTTTGATTGAATCCAGATTCAACTCATCAAGCAGTCGTGCTTCTAAAGTAATGCTTTCTCGTGGAAATCCGGTTTGTTTGACAACTAGATCTAATAAGATGCTATTAATGTCAATGGCTGGCTGATAATTTACTGTGGGAGTTTCTTGCCGTCGGTTTTCCAGGGAATTGGTAATACTAGCAGCAGGGACTGTTTGAGTTGCTATATTATTTCCCTCGGATGAAGCTTTTTGGCTGGTAGCCAAAACTTGAGTTTTGGAATTGGATGCCCCATTTTGGGTAGTCAAACGCAATGGTAAACTTTGAAAGTCAGCTCGGATTACTTGGGCTAAAAATGTCCCACGCTGAGAGAAATAGTCCGATAGAAGTCTTATCAATTGTTGTCTTGAAGCATTATCATCGTTATTCATTATTATTTCCTCCTTTAATATTTGAAAGCTGTGGCAAGGTTTCAAGGTCAGCTTGAATCAACTGAGCCAAAAATGAGGCACGTTGGGAGAAGTAGTCAGACAATGCCTCTACCAAATCATCTTCTGCTCGCAGATCTGATTTATTGATCGAGTTGGCGGTATGCTCTGTATTCAGCAAACCATCAGAAACAGCAAGGGTAGGAGATGTCTTAGTTTCAGGTATCTGGAAAGGTCTTTCGCAAGGATTTTCGATAAAATTACGTTGCGAAGCTGGCACAAAGGAACGTACAAGACGGTTTTTGTACAGTGCTTCCCAGTTAATTTCACCGCCGTGAACAAAAAAGCTACCCAACAAGGTGTTTAAATCTTGATCTAATCCTGGTTTTGATTCTATGGGAAAACACAAAAGAGTATTTGTGCTAGTGATAGCATTCGCCAAATCAGAAAGAACTCTTCCTGGTCCTACCTCCACCATCAAATCGCATTCTTTTGCCAGTGTCTCTACTAGAGAAACAAAGTTAACTTGTGAAACTACTTGTTCAGCAAAATGTTCGTGTAGATTAAGTCCAGGCTGAACTTGTTTACCGTTAATACTGGAGAATAGCTCTACAGATGTTGCTGTCAGTTTCTCTGGAATCGGTGCTTCTGTACGCAGATATTCAGCTGCCGTTTTTACCATCTGGGAGTGAAAGGCGTTGGCAACTGGAAGCAGGCGAGTCTCAATGTTTTCAGCAGCAGCAAGTTGGATTGCTTGTTCCACGGCAGAGCGATCGCCAGAAATAACAGTCTGTTGTGGACTATTGATATTTGCCACAATTACATAGCCAATGACTTGTTGCAATAGTTTTTTAGCTATCTCTTGGGAGCAGCTTAAACTTGCCATAGTTCCTGCTTTGTTTTCAGATGTGGACATAGCCTGTCCTCTGACCGCAGCTAGAGAAATTAGAGCTTTGTCGTCAAATGCTCCTGCGACATGAAAAGCTGTCAGTTCTCCGAGACTGTGTCCGCCTAGGGCAACGGGTTTGATTCCCAGGGTTTCCAGATAGCGTTGGTAAATTAAGGAAGCAAGACAGATAGCTGGTTGAGCTACTTCGGTGCGAGATAGCAGTTTTGACCATTCCTGTACCTCTTCCTGATTGACTGCTCGCTCTAGAGGACGGCAGACAAATTGGCTGACTGGTTCAGTTCCCAATTCTTGCAGCCATTTATCAGCTTGGTTCATAAGTTTTCCTGCCCAGGGATAACGCTCTATAAGAGTGCGAGCCATATTTAATTTTTGCGACCCCTGACCGGGAAAAAGAAAACCAACTCGGCAGCGTTGAACTGCGTTCCCAATCCAGATGTTTCTTAAGGGAGAAACTGTGATTTCTCCTTTGGCTGGGGGGTTATCTTGGAGCATTTCCTCAAGCTGTCTGAAAAGTTCTAATAACTCTTCTGGGTTGCCTGCTATAATAGCAGCGCGAACTGGCTGTTGAGATTCTAGTTCACTGTTAAGTTGTGCAGCTAAGTCCACGAGTTCCGCTACGCTCATCCCCACTGCCATACTCATTACTTTATGGGTGCGTTCAAGTAGTGCTGGGATAGATACTGCACTCAAAACAAATAGTTCCGTGTCTTGGTTGGAAACCAGTAAAGCGGAAACCGGCAACCCCCTTTGCTTCATGGATTGTCTTAGTTTTTGTGCAGGAGCATCCCCAGAGGAGATGGTCATATGAGAGTTAATCCCGCCAAATCCCATTGCTGAAATCCCAGTCTTAAGGGTTTCGGTTGGTTTTCGGATTTCCCCGTTGAGAATTGGGTAGATACACTGAGCAGAATTATCAAACACTGGGTTGGGGTCTTTGCAGCCTGCTGTTGGTGGGATAATTCGCTGGTTAACTGCCATAACAGCTTTAATAAATCCGCCGATTCCCGCTGCTGCTTTGGTATGTCCGACGAGTGATTTAAAGGAAGTGACACCAACAAGGCGGGGTTCTGGTTTACCATCAGAGTTCATAGCTATAGCTATGCCTTCTAGTTCTATGCGATCGCCGACAGAGGTACCTGTACCGTGTCCCTCAATAAAATCAATTTCATGAAGACTGTAACCAGCTCTGTCATAGGCACGACAAAGTGCTTTCGCTTGACCCTCCCGAGAAGGGGCTGTGATACCGCCTTTGCCGTCAGATGATATCCCCCAACCATTTACTACAGCATAAACATAATCCCCATCTCTGCGTGCATCTTCCAAACGTTTCAAGACAACAAAGCCAGACCCTTCTCCAGGAAGAAAGCCACTGGCTCTGCGATCGTAAACGGTCATGTCAGAAGCAGTGAGGGCACCTGTTTTAGCAAATCCTATCAGTTCAAATGTATCGATACTAATATCAACGCCTCCTGCCAAAGCGAGATCTAGATCGCCGTTAATTAGTTGGGTGCAAGCGGTGGCTACTGCAATCAGTGAGGAAGAACAAGCTGCATCTACTGTGTATCCACCACCGTTAAGGTTAAGAAAGTTGCAAATTCTCCCAGCAATGGTATTAGAAAGAGCACCTGCGAGTGTATCTTCTGTAATAGGGGCAAAAGCAGACTTGTAGATTTCCTCCATAGTTTCTACAAGTGCTTCTACAGTTGCTGGCAGCAGCCCTCTGGCTTTGGCTGCTGTACGCAATGCCTTGCGGACGTAGGGCCAGCGCAATCTTATACCAATACACCGCATCTGCTCCCCGGTCATAGTGTTTCCTAAGATAACTCCTGTGCGTTCATTAGGAATGGTTTGACGAGTATAGCCAGCGTCTTCTAAGGCTTTTAAGGCAACCTCCAGGGCTAGCCAGTGGACGATATCTGTTGAATCAAAAGCTGTTTTGTTAATGCGCTTACCGATCCAGTCGAATTCAAAGCCGTCAATCACGGCAACGCGACTGACGTAGGTCTTATCAGGAACTTTCGGATCTGGGTCGTAATATTCAGACAAGGGCAATCGCCCATCTGGCATCCGCCGAAACTGACATCGCCTTGCCAGTATGTTTTCCCAAAGCTGGGATAAATCTTTGGCACCAGGATAGTAGCAGCCCATGCCAATGACTGCAATCGCTGTAGGGGAAGTTCTATTTCCTGTATGGATAGTTTTTGTATTCATGATCCCTATTTCCTATTCGAGTAGATATGGGCAGGCAAATTAGAGTTTTGCTATCGTGGAGACTCAGTAAAATTTTCTCTTCACTCTCTAAATCGGTTTGATCTATTTCCGTCTTTCTACTAACCAGCGTTCTAAGGCTTCTCGACTATTCTGTGACTCTTTTGCCTTTATTTGAGTCGCCTCTTGCCCGTCGGCCGGGAACAGCTCCATCACTTTTGAGGTCAAGAAAAACCGATATCCACGTCTCACTATCTTGGGAACTTTTAAATAATGGACTTCCCAGATGTTCAGAGGTCGCAATCGATGACATCTTGATTTGCCCAACCCAATTACTTTAGGGTCTGGGGGTTGCTGAATAGCTTGGAAGACTATGTTAATTTCCTTAGCTATTTGAGCAAAGTTGAAGATTTCCTTTTCTAACTGAGTGGTTACAGTATTGATTTGCCCAGCAAGAATTTCTAGTTTTTTCACCCCTTTAGTGACAAAATCCTCTTGCTCAGACTGCTTCTGTTTATTTAACTGTGTTAAGTAATCCTCCAACTTAGTTACATCTTCTTGAATTTGGGTTAATTTAGTTCTAGACATCACTTCATCTGTGGTAAATACCATCAAGCTCTCACCCCCTATAAAAAAAAATATTTAAATATACCTGCACACTTGAAAATGCAGTATTTAAGGAGTATAGGTAGCGTTCGCCTTGCTCCTTAATGAAATTAAGTAAAAATACTTGTTGTTGAAACGGAAAGGGAACAGAGTAAGTAGTAGTAAAACCGATTTTTCTTCTCCTTTATAATTTCAGCAAGTCAAAGTTGCTTTCTATATCTCTATAATCCGTTTTCTATCTGGAATTAGTGGCTCAGAGTAGCTCAGTTTTTAGTTCAGTTTTTGGTTCGCTATCTCAAGTAAGTACCTAAGCAAAATTAATTACATAGAGATCGCCAAAAAATCCTTGAATAGCACATAATCTCACAAGAGAGGGATTTAGACTCAAAATAGTTTATTTGCACTACCGTTTCCGTTGGCTTATTCTAAATTCAGTAGATCGAAAAATTATTTTCAATCAGGCGGTGCCAAAGGCAACCGCGGAGCGGGTCGCTAAATTCATTCCCCATCAAAAAATAAGTTATATTTATGTTACAAAGAAA
>JAAUYD010135529.1_pt1 | contig 11217 bp, 10 predicted proteins | sample 7278101 | NCBI WGS metagenome assembly JAAUYD01 (sample SAMN14350128, study PRJNA611818) | marine sediment metagenome | isolation source: surface marine sediment (0.6m) | place: French Polynesia: Moorea | collected 2018-08
CACGGCCCGCCTGTGCCAGGCTGCGGGGGAAGCCGCGCCTTAATGTAAACTCGCACAAAAAATGCCGCGCGGTTTCCCGGCGCGGCATCATTCTTTTAGGAATGGCCGGGGTCAGCCGCCCATGGTCTTGGCGACCTCGGCTGCGAAGTCTTCTTCGACCTTCTCGATGCCCTCGCCCACTTCCATGCGGACATAGCCCGTGACTTCGAGCCCGGCATCGGCCGCGGCCTGACCGACGGTGACGTCGGGGTTCATGACGAATTTCTGATTGAGGAGCGTAACCTCCTCAAAATACTTCTTCATGCGGCCTTCGATCATCTTCTCGATGACGTTGTCAGGCTTGCCGCTTTCGCGAGCCTGCTCGGTCAGTACGGTCTTTTCACGCTCAACGAGTGCCGGGTCGAGATCCTTCTCGGACAGCGAGGCCGGGTTGGTCGCGGCGATGTGCATGGCGATCTGGCGGGCGATCTCCTCGTTGCCGCCATTGCCAGCGACGAGAACGCCGATCTTGCCCATGTCTGTTGCCGCAGCGTTGTGGACGTATTTGGCAAGCGTGCCGCCTTCGATGCGGGCCATGCGGCGGACGGACATGTTCTCGCCGATGGTGGCGACCTTGTCGGTCACGGTGTCACCGACGCTTTTGCCACCGAGATCGGCTGCCAAGAGGTCGTCCAGCGAAGAGCCGCCAAGTGCGGCTTTGGTGATGCCACCGACCATTTCCTGAAACTCAGCGTTCTTGGCGACGAAATCGGTCTCGGAATTGACTTCGACGGCCACGCCGACGCCGCCCTCTACCGTCACACCGACGAGACCCTCGGCCGCGGTGCGGCCGGATTTCTTGGCCGCCTTGGCCAGACCCTTGGTGCGCAGCCAGTCGACGGCGGCTTCCATGTCACCACCGGTCTCCGTCAGCGCTTTCTTGGCGTCCATCATGCCAGCGCCGGACTGGTCGCGCAGTTCCTTCACCATTTTTGCGGTGATATCCATGCGTGCTCTCCTTCAATGCCTGTGGGGGCGCTGGGATTGCGCCCCGATCGTATGCGCCTGCCGCAGGGCCTAATGGCGTTCTGCGACAGGTCTGCGACAGTTTGATTACTCGGCCGGAGCCTCTTCGGAGGGGGTCTCCTCGGCCGGTGCTTCTTCGGCTGGTGCTTCCTCGGCGACCACCTCTTCGACCGGGGCTTCCTCCATGGCGCCGATATCGAGACCGGCGGAGCCGAGCTGCGCGGCCATGCCGTCAAGCGCCGCACGGGCCACCAGATCGCAGTAAAGCGCGATGGCACGGGCCGCGTCATCGTTGCCGGGGATCGGGTAGTCGATGCCCTCAGGGTTCGAGTTCGTATCGAGAACCGCGATCACGGGGATGCCGAGCTTCTTCGCCTCGGCGACGGCGAGCGCTTCCTTGTTCGTGTCGATCACGAAGATCAGGTCCGGCAGCCCGCCCATCTCGCGGATCCCGCCGAGAGAGGCCTGAAGCTTGGCCTGCTCACGCTCCATATTCAGGCGCTCTTTCTTCGTCAGACCCTCGGCGCCCTGGTCCATCTGCTCGTCAATCGCCTTGAGACGGCTGATCGAGGCCGAGACGGTCTTCCAGTTGGTCAGCGTGCCCCCGAGCCAGCGGTGGTTCATGTAGTACTGGGCGGATTTTTCTGCAGCCTCGGCGACGGCTTTCTGGGCCTGGCGCTTGGTGCCGACAAAGAGGATCCGACCGCCCTTGGCCACTGTCTGTTGAACGACGTTGAGGGCCGCATCGACCAGCGGGACGGTCTGCGTCAGGTCGAGAATGTGGATGCCGTTGCGGTCACCATAGATGTACTGCCCCATGCGGGGGTTCCAGCGGTGTGTCTGGTGGCCGAAGTGAACGCCTGCTTCCAAGAGCTGGCGCAATGAGAACTCAGGAAGAGCCATTGTCCGTTTTCCTTTTCCGGTTTCGCCTCAGCGGGGATCAGACTTTCGCCCAACCGGTGGACCGTTTGGGGATGTCTCCCCCAAGGGCCCTGCCCCGCCTGTGGATTTCGTGGGCGGGCCTTACGGGGTTTCCGGGCCGATTGCAAGCCCCGGAAAGGGGTGGGGCTTGTGCGAAATGGCTTTTATCGCGTTTCAGGAGTTGATAGCGACTGTCCGGACCCATCCTGAGGTGCATCTCATGACCCAGACCGACCCGATCCTCTGCATAGGCTCTGCCCTTTGGGACATCATCGCCCGCACCGGCACGCGGATGCAGCCGGGTTTCGATGTGCCCGGCCAGATCGAGCGGCAGATGGGTGGGGTGGCGCTGAATGTGGCACTTGCCCTTGTGCGGGCCGGGCAGCAACCGGCGCTGCTGAGCTATGTGGGTCGGGACAATGAGGGCGAGGCGCTGATCTCGGCGATGACGGAGGCCGGGATCAACTGTGCCTATCTGACCCGCGCCGAAGAGCCGACGGACAGCTACTTGGCGGTCGAGAGCCACGATGGGGAGGTTTTTGCCGCGGTGGCCGATTGCGCCGCACTTGAGCGGACGGGCGACGACGTCTTGAGCCCCCTGATGGACGGCCGGTTGGGGCGGGATACGGACAGTTTCGAGGGGCGGATCGTGGTCGATGGTAATCTGCCGGAAGAGACGCTGTCCAGCCTGATCGCGTTGCCGAGCGTTGCCCATAGTGAACTGGTTTTCGTCCCGGCAAGTCCGGGCAAGGCAGGGCGGCTGAAGGCTGCGCTCAAGCGGCCGAACGCAACGCTTTATGTGAACCGGATCGAGGCGGAGATCATCACCGGCGCGCGCTACTCCTCGGCACCGGAGGCGGCCGAAGGGCTGGTCGAGATGGGCGCCGCGCGTGCCGTTGTGACCGACGGTCCGCGGCTGGTGGCGCTGGCCATGGACAACAAGATGATCGTGGCCGAGCCGCCGCCCACGACAGCGATCACGACCACAGGTGCGGGCGATGTCTTTCTGGCCGCGCATCTCAGTGCCGAGATCGCCGGAGCCGATGGCGAAGAGGCCCTGCAATGGGCCGTTGCCGCCTCGGTCAAGCATATCAGTTCAGGCGGTGCGGCATGACGCTGCCGCTTGTCTATAGCCGGGAGGTTGCGGCGGCTCGGGCCGAGGGGCAGCCGCTGGTCGCGCTGGAATCGACCATCATCACCCATGGCATGCCCTATCCGCAGAACCTTGAGACCGCGCGGCGGGTCGAGGCCGAGGTGCGCGCTGCGGGCGCCGTACCCGCAACAATTGCCGTCATGGATCGACGGATCCGCATCGGGCTGGAGGCCGACGACCTGGACGCGCTGGCGCAATCCCCGGATGCCGCGAAACTGTCACGGGCGGATCTGGCCCTGGCCCTGGCACGCGGCGAGACAGGATCGACAACCGTTGCCGCGACGATGATTGCCGCCCATCTGGCCGGGATCGCCGTCTTTGCCACCGGCGGGATCGGCGGTGTGCACCGGGGTGCGGAAGAGAGCTTTGATGTCTCGGCCGATCTCACAGAACTCTCCCAAACTGCGGTCACGGTGGTCTGCGCCGGTGCCAAGGCGATACTGGATCTGCCAAAGACACTGGAAGTGCTGGAGACCCTGGGAGTCCCGGTGATCGCCTATGGGCAGGACGGGTTCCCGGCCTTCTGGTCACGGGACAGCGGACTGGCGGCGCCGCAGCGGCTGGACACGGCCGAGGAGATTGCCGAGGCGCACCGGATCCGCGCCCAGCTTGGCCTGCCTGGCGGGCAAGTCGTGGCCAATCCGATCCCAAGTGCAGACGAGATCCCGCTTCAACACCTCGCGCCGATGATCGAGCACGCCCTGACGGAGGCCGCTGATCAGGGCATTCAGGGCAAGGCCGTTACCCCATTCTTATTAAATCGCATTTACGAGTTGAGCGATGGAGCATCGCTTGCCGCCAACATTGCCCTAGTTCTGAACAATGCACGGCTTGCAGCGGCGATTGCGGCGGCCCTGACAGCACAGCGTGTTGCAGGTCGCGCGGCGGGCTCTTAAGTAAGCGTGGTATCAAGAGCATGACGTATGGCACCGAAGACACCTAAAAAACAGAAGCGGCGGGTCAGAAAAGCCAGCATCTTCCAGAGCTTCCGGACAAACTTTCTGACCGGACTTGTGATTGTTGTGCCGGTCGCGATGACGATCTGGCTTGTCTGGACGTTCATCAACTTCGTCGATGCGCGCGTTTTGCCGCTGGTGCCGAGCATCTACAACCCCTCGACCTATGGCTGGGACATTACCGGCTTTGGCGTTGTGATCTTTGTGCTGTTCACCGGATTTGTCGGTGCGCTGACGAAGGGTCTGTTCGGCCGGCAACTGGTCAAGGTCGGCGAAAGCCTCTTCGACCGGCTGCCGATCATCCGCTCGATCTATAACGGTATGAAGCAGATCACCGAAACGATCCTGAGCCAGTCGAGCCAGTCCTTCCAGAAAGCCTGCCTGATCGAGTATCCGCGGAAAGGTCTGTGGGCCGTGGCCTTCGTCTCGACCGAGACAGGCGGTGAAGTCCCAGGCAAGGCGGGCGAGGCGGAGATGATGTCCGTCTTTCTGCCGACGACGCCCAACCCGACATCGGGTTTCCTGCTGTTCGTACCCAAGCGCGATGTGGTTGAGCTGGACATGAGCGTTGAGGACGCGGCGAAGCTGGTGATCTCGGCAGGGCTTGTCCTGCCGCCGGACCAGACCGTCGCCCCGCCAGCCCCACCGAAGAAGGTCGCCGTCGGGGCCCGCTAATCTGACTACCATTGCACGGGAAAGAGACCCTCGGGGGACACTGGCACCCCAGAGAGCCGAGACACCTGCTTGTGCGTTTGGGATGACCACCAGTTCGAACTTGGGAGGACGGCTCCCGCATTCGGCCTGAGGTTTGGCACTGGCGCATCGTTCGTCAGCGCGCGGCGCTCCTCAGAACCGATAGGACACCCGCAGCCGGACAATATGGAGCTGTGAGTTGAGGCCGCTGTTTCCCAGATCACCGAAATCGTGGAACAGGTACTCCCAACCGTAGCGGAATGCGCCGCCTCTGGTCACTTCGAGCCCCACGCCAATTGCGTAGCCAATATCCTCCTCGTTCGGTCCCGGACCGACATCGGCAAGTGTATAGACCGGGCCTGCCGTGGCGTAGGCTAATGTGCGACCCAGATCGACCCCGGCACGGACCTTCGCATAGGCCAGCTGATCGAAGGTCCTGTTCCCCTCGCTTGAAATATCGACAATGTTGAGGTCCACCTCTGCGCCAAGCACAGCGGTGCCAAAATCGAAGTTGTACCCGGCATGGACCCCACCGTGCACACCGTGGGGATCCCGGTCGCCGATAGTGCCGACCCCATAGCCGAGCTGAAAGCCCGCATAGGGACCGCCCCAGTCCGCGTCCTGCGCCGTCAAGATCTCGTCAGCAGAAGCCGGACCCGAGAGCATCACAGTGGTGAGAAGCGCAGGTAGAAGGGCACGCAACGGGCCCCTGCACAAGAGAATAGAACGACGTCGCGGCGTCCCGGCGACGCAGTCCCACCCGGAGACGCTTGAACCCTGTGGCACTTGCTCCCCCCCCTCCTGACTCTCCTTTCAGGGTACAACACCTGCGTCACGCGCGCAAACTGAGTGACGCGCCTTGGCCCGGTCTCGGAGCCCTTACTGCACCACCTCGTGCCACCAGACATCCGGCAGAAAGCCTGACCAGTCGCCATAGATCGGCAGGCGGTCGGGGTATTTGAACTCTGCCCGGTGGGCGACAAGACTGACATCGGAGTACCAGAAGGGGATCACGTAGCGCCCGGCCATCAGCACGCGGTCGAGTGCGCGGACGGACGCCGTAAAGTCCTCCTGACTGTCGGCGGTCAGCATCGCCTCGATCATCGCATCGGCCGCGGGGCTCGCCATGCCCATGTAGTTACGCGTGCCCTCGTTCGTGACCCCGTCCGAGCCCCAGTAAAGGCGCTGCTCGTTGCCCGGCGAGAGCGACAGGGGCCAGCGATTGACCATCATGTCGTAGTCATAGGCCGTCTTGAGGGCGTTGTGCTGGGCGCTGTCGACGAGCTGAATACGCATTGTGATCCCGATGCGGCGCACCATCTCGGCATACATGGTCGCAATGCTCTCGTTCCGGGAAAAGCGAATGATGGTCGTGAACTCGAACGGCGCGCCACTGGCGTTGCGGAGGACCCCGTCATCGCCGGTGGTCCAGCCGGCCTCTTCCAGAAGCGCACGGGCGCGGCGGAGATTGGCACGATTGGAGCCCGACGCATTGGCCGTTGGCAGGACGTAGCCCTCCAGCGTGTCTGGTAGAAGCATGTCGCTGAAGGGGGCGAGAAGGTCCGCCACCTGCCCCTCGGCCGCGCCGTCGCGCATGGCGAGGTCCGAATTGGCGAAGTAGCTGGTGCGGCGCGGATAGGCGCCGCCATTGACCGTCTGATTGACGAATTCGAAGTTGAAGATCTGCAGCATCGCCTCGCGCACGCGCCAGTCGGCAAAGATCTCGCGGCGGGTATTGAAGACAAAGCCTTCCATGCCGGAGGGGCGCTGGTGGGGGACGACAGACTTGACGATCTCGCCCGAGCGGACGGCTGGGAAGTCGTAATCGGTCTCCCAACGGGCCGGGTTGCCCTCGCGGTAATAGGAGATCTCGCCCGCCTTGAAGGCCTCGAAGATCACACCGCTATCGGCGAAGAACTCATACCGGATGGTGTCGAAATTGTTCTGGCCGCGGGCAAAGCCGAGGTCCCTGCCCCAATAGTCGGGATTGCGGGTGAACTCGATATAGCGGCCAGGCTCAAACCGGCCGATCGTGTAGGGGCCGGAGCCGGTGACGAGATCGAGGGAGCTTTCGCCGAACTCCCGGCCTTCCCAATCGGCTTTGCGCAGGATCGGGCGGAGGCCCATGATCAAGGGCAGCTCGTTATCGGCCTCGTTGAAGGTGAAGCGGATGCCACGCTCCCCCACCCGCTCGAACCCGGCAACCTTGTCCCAGGTGTTGCGGTAGCGCGGATGCCCTTCGGCGGCGAGTGTCTCGAACGACCAGATGACGTCATCAATGGTCACCGGGCTGCCATCGGAGAATCGGGCCTCGGCGCGGAGGTGAAATTCGACCCATTCGCGGTCGGGGCCGGTCTCAACCGATTCGGCCAAAAGACCGTAAAGGGTGAAGGCTTCGTCCCAGGATCTGCCCAAAAGCGATTCGACCACATGCACCCGGACCCCCCAGGGCGCGTTGCCTTTCAGGATGTAGGGGTTGAGCGAGTCGAAGCCGCCATCGGCCCCACCCCCCTCACCAATGATCATCATCCCACCCTTGCGCGCATCGGGGTTGACGTACGGGAGAGCCACGAAATCTGGTGGTAACGCCGGGTTACCATACATTGCAACGCCGTGTTGAGGCTCTGCAGCGGCCGAAAATGCGGCCAAAACCCCCAATGCCGCGCCCAAAGAAGCGGCCACGCCAATGCGTCCCATACCCGATATCCCCCGTTGAAGTTGCCTGTTATGAACCGAGCATACGCATCTGTTTGGACGAGATAAATTTTTATCTTGGAGTGCGCGGACATATCCCGTATAAATGAAGCACTGCTCGATAGGTTTCTTGCCTGTATGAAACCTGCCTCAATAACTTAACGCCCTCCTTGTGAGGGCGTTTTTTTTGAGGTGGTGACTGTCCAGGTCAGGACACCTGTTGTGACGTGTCTTGGATGCAAATGTGTCCCACACGGCGGGTTGGCGGCGCTGCATGCCGAGAGATCGGAATGCGCTACTCTCCTATATCCCAGGGTGGTAGTTGTTCAGCGCCGCATGCGCTCTTTCGCGCGCTGATAGAAGCGCCGGTTCATGTCGACAAATTGCCTGATGAGCGGGGCAAACAGATGCCTGTTGCGCCCCTTGAGGTAGAAGAAGCCACTGATCGCCCCCAAAGCCGCGCCGAGCGCGTTGACGAAAAGATCGCCCATCGTGTCATCAAGACCGCTCTTCTGCATATTGAGCCCAAACCCGAGATCCATTGCGTATTCGAACATCTCCCACACGCTGCCGACGGTTATGGCGACGCAGAAGGAGAGGAAGGCAATGGCAAGAGGTGGTGCAGCAAAACGGTCGCCCTCAAACAACATGAAAATGAAGAGAAAGCCGAACAGTCCAAATCCCACGGCCGATGCCCCGTGTAGGGCGAGATCCCACCACCAGACACGCTCATAGAGTTCAAAGGCTTCCCCGGCCAGAACCGACCCGATGATGAAGAGTGTCGTTGCCACGAGAAACGGAACCGGCACATTCACATAGAAGCGCGACGCAAGCATCACGGGCGCAATGGACAGCACAAGGGTCAGGAGCGCAACGAACGCAAGCGACCAGCGCCCTAGGCCGAGTGCAACCATTGTCGCGACCAGAAGCAGGCCCCAGATGGCGAGCAGTATGCGGCTTTGATTTCTCAAAGGGTGCATTGCCGACCCAGATCTCCCTTCATTCCCTGGAATTGTCCCCTATCTCTATGTAATGGCGATTTTCAACGACGCACGGGTCTTGCGATTTGCAAGCTATAATATTCGCAAGGCCAAGGGACTGGACCAGAGGCGAAGGCCACAGCGGATCCTTGAAGTGATTAACCGCCTTGAGGCCGACGTCGTGACCCTTCAGGAGGCAGATCGGCGGCTTGGCGAAAGGCCTACCGCCCTGCCCCGAGACCTGATTGAGCGCGAGACTGATTTCGAGGTCTTGCCCGTGGCTGAGAACACGGGGAGCCTTGGCTGGCACGGCAATGCGGTGCTGTTGCGGAAGGGGATCGCCGCATCGAAAGTGGAGCGCATGGATCTTCCGGGGTTTGAGCCGCGGGGCGCGGTGCGCTTCGAACTCGATCTGGGCAGGCCGGTCACGGTGATCGGCACCCATCTTGGCCTGGTCCGGCGGCACAGACGGCGCCAGTTGGAAGTTCTGACAGAAAGCGTCTCGCACGCGGCCGACGCCATCATTATGGGCGACTTCAACGAATGGTCGCAGAGCCGTGGGCTGGAGGCCCTGGGCCGTGCGTTCAGCGTGCTCAGCCCCGGTCATTCCTTTCACGCCGCGCGTCCCGTGGCTGCGCTGGACAGGATTGCCCACAGTCGAGGGTTGGCCGTGACGAGCGCAGGCGTGGAGCAGGGAAAACTCGCGCGACGGGCTTCGGATCATTTGCCGATCTGGGCAGATATTCGCATTCCGACTGCGGCATGAAGCGGCCCTTTTGCGAGCAATCACCGCATCTCGCCATTTGCTGAAGCGCCGGCATCAAGCGACCAGCCATGAGAGGGGGCCAGTGTGACGGCCCGCCGTTACGATTGTGGAGAGTACAAACCGCAGCGCATGTCCCATGAGATCTCTGACATGACGACCCCCCTCATCGGCACTTGCCTGTCGGGGTATCTGCGAAAAGGTTAATCGTACCCTTTTGTTTTCTCGCACGCGCAGCATATAGATGGTGCGGTACAAAACACGCTGCGGGGGTAACATGTCACTTTCCGGAAAGACTGCCATCATCACCGGTTCGAATTCGGGCATTGGGCTCGGAATTGCGGAGGAGCTTGCGAAGCTCGGTGCGAATGTCGTCCTGAACTCGTTCACCGATCGCGATGACGACCATGCGCTGGCCGCCAAGATCAGCAGCGATACGGGCGCGCGGGCGGTCTATATCCAGGCTGATATGTCGAAGGGCGAGGATTGCCGCGCCCTCGTGACCAAGGCTGCGGACACATTCGGGCGGGTCGACGTCCTGATCAACAACGCGGGCATTCAGCATGTCGAGGGGATTGACACGTTTCCGCCCGAGAAGTGGGACGCGATCCTGGCGATCAACCTTTCTTCGGCCTTCCACACGACGGCTGCTGCCCTGCCCCTGATGCGGCAGCATAAGTGGGGGCGCGTGGTCAACATTGCCTCGGCCCACGGGCTGACGGCCTCGCCCTACAAATCCGCCTATGTGGCGGCGAAACATGGCGTGGTGGGCCTCAGCAAGGTCGTGGCACTGGAAACCGCACAGGAGCCCATCACCTGCAACGCCGTCTGTCCGGGTTATGTGCTGACGCCGCTGGTCGAGGCGCAGATCCCCGACACGATGAAGCAGTACAACATGGACCGTGAGACGGTGATCAAGGAGGTGCTGCTGGAGCGCCAGCCGTCCAAGGAGTTCGCGACGACGGCGCAACTGGGCGGCATAGTGGCGTTTCTTTGCTCGGATGCAGCGGAACAGATCACCGGCACGACACTTTCGGTCGATGGTGGCTGGACCGCGTTGTGAGGAACACCAAGACGATCAATCTGGCCCTGCAGGGGGGCGGCGCGCACGGCGCCTTCACCTGGGGTGTGCTCGACCGGTTGCTGGAGGAAGATCGGATCGTGATCGAGGGGATCACAGCGACCTCGGCCGGCGCGATGAATGCGGCCGCGCTGAAATCCGGTTGGCTGAATGACGGGAATGCGGGCGCACGCGCGAAGCTCGACGCCTTTTGGGAGGCGTTGAGCGGCCCGGCCTCGCCCGGATCAAAGCGGGTCGAGAACTGGCTCACCTATCTGATTCCATCTGCCGAGATTTATTCGAAGATGGTGCAGGCGAGCCCCGGTTATCTGGCAGGCGATGCCATCACGCGGGTGTTTTCACCGTATGAGCTAAACCCGCTCAACATTCATCCCCTCCGCCCGCTGGTCTCGGACTTTTTCGATTTCGACAAGGTTTGCGCGGATCAGGGGCCAAAGCTGTTTGTGTCCGCCACCAATGTGCGGACGGGCAAGATCAAGATCTTCTCGGGCGATGACATTACAGAGGATGTCCTTTTGGCATCGGCCTGTCTGCCGACGCTGTATCAGGCAGTCGAGATCGAGGATCCAGAGACCGGTATCGTCGAGGCCTATTGGGATGGCGGCTTCATGGGCAATCCGGCGCTGTTCCCGCTGTTCTACGAGACCGAGACCGACGATACACTGATCGTTCATATCAATCCGATCCGGCGGGACCAGGTTCCACGCTCTGCCGTTGAGATCATGAACAGGATGAATGAGATCAGCTTCAACTCGTCCCTGTTGCGGGAGTTGAGGGCCATCGATTTCGTCCACCGGCTGATCGAGGATGGCCATATCGGGCACAATCAGATGAAGGATGTGCGCATTCACTCAATCATGGATGACGAGTTGATGACGCAGCTTTCGGCGGCCACGAAGCTGGCGCCCAACCGCAGCTTCCTCGACAAGTTGAAAGCGGCGGGCCGGGCGCGAATGGATGATTTCCTGACC
>JAAUYD010087827.1_pt1 | contig 11214 bp, 10 predicted proteins | sample 7278101 | NCBI WGS metagenome assembly JAAUYD01 (sample SAMN14350128, study PRJNA611818) | marine sediment metagenome | isolation source: surface marine sediment (0.6m) | place: French Polynesia: Moorea | collected 2018-08
AGGGGCGACAGGCTCTCGATGTTCTCGTTGTTCATCCCCACCTGCGCTTCGATGTAGCGACGGCCTCGACGGCTCCAGGCGTACTCCGCCCGCAGGCGCTTCAGGTCGGTCAGTCCGTTGATGCTGGCGGCGCATCGGTAGCGCTCCGGTTCCTGGATCGCCCCCATGAGGGCGGCGTAGCCTCCGTAGGACCACCCGACGATGCACACGCGATCAGGATCCGTGATGCCCTGCTCGACCAGGTGGGCGACGCCGTCGGAGAGGTCCTGCTGCATCTTGCGCCCCCACTCGCCCTCACCGGCTTCGCGGAACTCGCGCCCTTCGTAGACGGATCCGCGGAAGTTCGGCTGAAACACCGCATAGCCGCGGCTCGCCAGCATCTGCACCAGATAGTCGAAGCCCTTCGTGTCCCGCGCCCACGGTCCGCCATGGGGCATGACCACCGTGGGCAGTGCGTTGCGATCGGCGTTGCGCGGTACGGTCAGGTAGGCGGTGATCGTCAGCTCGTCGCTCGCCTCGTAGGTGAGTCGCTCCATGGGCGACATGCGCTCCGCCGGGAGGCCGGGGTAGCGACTGCCAAGGGGGTAGACCTTGCCGGCCTTACGGTCCCAGACGTGGTAGGTGCCACCGTCCAGGTCCGACTGGGTGCGGATGATGATCAGTTTCTTGTCGTCGCTCCACTCGATGAACTGCAGAGCGGTGTCCGGGAAAGCCTTATGGATCGTCTTCGACAGGCCGATCCACTCGGGATGGGTGAGCACCAGGCGCCGCTCCTGGGCCGGGATCGCGTAGCCGATCATCTCCTCGTCGTGGAAGACGGGTGAAAGGTCGTACTGCTCGTGCTGGTGAATGACTTCCATCACCTCATCGCCCACCAGATCGACGCGCAGGACGGCCTGCGTATCGCCCACACGACCGATGGCGATGGCGTAGCGGGGGTTAGCCTCGAAACGCTGAGGGATGATGTCGCGTTTCATCCATTCGGTGTCGGACACGTCCGTCCATTCGCCGTCGGGGCGCCGGTACACGCCGACCAGCGGCGTGTCGCCATCGGCGCCGTAACGCCGTCCCATCCCTAAGCGGACCGTATGCTCCTGATCAGTCACCCAGGTGCCAACGTAGTCGGCATCGTCGCGGATCATGCGGGTGGCGCCGGAGTGCACGTTCGCCTTCCACACCTCGGGCGGGCCATCCCGGTTCGCATCCACGGAGAGCAGTATGTGTTTCGGGTCGTCGGGCAGCCAGTCGATCACCCGGTCCTGAACGCGTGGTTCCAGACAGTTCTTCGCCAGCTTGGAGCCGATCTCTTTGATGCACTCCATCGGCACCGGCCGCACCTTGCCGCCGCCCTTGCGATCGTAGGAGAACAGGCGGGTCAGCTCTCTGCCCTGACCATCGGTGAAGGCGTAGCTGACCAGCAGGCGCTTCTCGTTCGCCCAGCGGAACCAGCGGACGAAGCCGTCGGACGGCAGCGGCAGGGCGACCGGCGAGGAGGCGTCCTGCGTGGGGTGCAGCACCACGACGCGTTGGCCCTTGTAGGGGTACAGGTAGGCGAGGTGGGTGCCCTCGGGTGACAGCTTCAGCTGATCGAAGGAGCCCAGTGTGGCGAACGCCTCGAGGGGTATCTGCTGCGCGGCGCCTTGCGCCGTAGCCGTGCCTGGGAAGGCAGCCAGGCAGGCGAGCAATGCAAGCACGGGCGCTGCGGGGCTCCCCGCTCGGGCGGTCGGCTTATGGGGATATCGTCGGCTGCTCATTGGTCCTGGCACTCCCTGAAGCGAGTGCTCATTCTGCCCTGCGGGGCGTTACCGGTGATAGGCCGGCTTCGGGCTCGGGTTGCAGTAGGGGTTTGAACGGGACTTGGGAAACAGCGTCGCCGCAAGCTCGCAGCGCTCTGGCGTGGTTAGTCCAACAGCCCAGCTTCGCCTGGCGTTAGCCATAGCCAAGATCCTGATGCCCTGCTCCGATACTCTGAAAACTCGTAGGTGCATGCGCATGCTTGCTAGCCAGCACGCTGGAGTTCTTCCCTCACGACTCGCCGCAAGGTCTCCTCCAGCGGCTCACGACTACCCGAGATGTAGTCCCGCAGAGCGGCATTGATCAGCGACTGGTAGTTTCCGCCACCAGCCTCCGTCACCTGCTTCTTGAACCACGCCAGGACATCATCATCAATGCGGATCGTGATTCGAGTCTTACCCGCGGCAGGAGCGACGACCGGACCGCGGCGGGCATTGCTGAAGTCATACTCGTCTTTCATCAGGACTCCTCGTACTTACGACGTTCGTGCGCGGTGGCATGACGCGAAGAGATGATTCGGATGTCGTCGCCGCAATAGCAGATCACAGTCACCAGGAGGAATCCTTCAGCGCTCTGCCCGAGGCAGATGTAGCGCTCCTCATCCTCACTGAACTGATCTTCGACGACCAGGGTCAGCTGATCTTCAAGAGAAGTAGCCGCGTCTGCTAAGTCGACGCCATGCCTCTTCTGATTCGAGCGTGCTTTCGCGGGATCCCACTGGTACGCCATGTTGGATAAGAGGTAAGTGTATGCACAATCGTGCACAGATTCAAGGTATGGGGCTTAGCCCCCAGGCGGCGCACCTGAGGGCATCGATGGGACTCGAAGTGAATCAGCCGACTTCCGACCGCAGGCGCTTGAGCACGTCATCGCCTGGAAGCATGTGCACCCGTCCCGCGTCTATGTCTGAGATGCGCCGCTTGATATCAGCCTCCCAGGCCTCAGCAACTTCTTGGTCTGCCGGGCCGTGGAGATCCTCTATGAGCCCGCGGAGAAGCTCTTCTCGCTCCTCAGGGGTGAGGGTTCGAATTTCCTGCCGAAGCTCGCTCAATGACCGTCTCACGCGTCAGGCCCTGGTCACATATTCAGGTTCTACTCGGGACACGTTCACGCTTGCGCCCCGCTCTGATCGAAAGCACCTGCACGTGCGTCTGCTCAACGCTGTAGTAGACCAGGTACGGGAACCTCTTCAGCGGCGCACGTCGAATGTCGGCAGCTACCAGCGTGTATAGCTCGGGGTGCTCTTCCAGATGACCGACAACCAGAAGGAAATCGTCCAGAAAGTCTCCGCCCAGTCCTTCCGACTGGGCTTCGTAGTCCTTCGCGGCCTTATGTAATTGCCGGCGCGCCGACGGGCGCAGCAGGACCTCCACAGTGGTTACAAGCCCTGCCGAATCTGCTCTAAAGCTGAACGGGCTGACTCACCCGGATCGCCATCAAGTCGGTACTCTTGCAGTCGCTCCTGCGCCTCAGCCACATGTTCCGGGTCCACCGGAATGGCGTCCGACTCGGCGGCAATGCTCTCCCACAGGTCTTGGACCAGCTGGATTCGTTGCTCCAGTGGGAGTTTCGTCAGGTCGGTGCTCATGATCACCTCTCCGCTAAACTGCCTATGGTTCTATCCTACGGTCTGGACGGGTTGGTGAGAAGAATCTCGCGATTTCCGTGGGTTTTCCGTTCAACAGGTTTGCCTACGCGACCTTCGTGATCGAGAACTGCAACTCCATCCCATCAATCTGCGCGCTCAACTGATCCGTCTCCCCCGCCACGAACGACGTCGCCAGCACCTCACCCGCAATGTACTCCGCATGCTCCGTCGCCGCCGTGGCCAGGTCACCCTCGGCCGCATAAACCACCTCGATGCGATCGCTCACCTCCAGGCCCAGCTCCTTGCGGGAGCGCTGGATGCGGTTGACGATCTCGCGGGCGTAGCCGCCGCGGATCAGCTCCGGCGTGAGCGTGCAGTCGAGGTCTACGGCGATGCGCGCGTTGGACACGGTGTTGGTGCCCGGCTTCGCCTGCTGCAGCACTTCGATCTCTTCGGTGGTGAAGACCTCGTCCTCCAGCGTGAGCTGGCCTTCGCGTTGCAACTCGCTGATCTGCTCGTGGCTCAGGGAGCGGATCGCCTGCTGGAAGGTCTTCATGCGTTTGCCGAGGCGCTTGCCCAGCAGCTTGAAGTTGGGCTTGGCGACGAGCTCGATGTGGGCGGACTCGTCGGGGTCGTAGCGCACCTCGCGCACGTTCAATTCGTCGCGCAGGTAGGACTCGAGGGCGCGCATGTCGTCGAGCAGCGCCGTGTCGCGGGTAACGACCGTCAGGCTGGCGAGCGGCGTGCGCAGGCCGATCTTCATCTCCTCGCGCTTCTGGCGGCCGAGCAGGATCACCTGCTGCATGCGGTCGACGGCTGTCTCGAGGTCCGCGCGGATCAGCGACTCCTCGGCCTTCGGGTAGTCGCACAGGTGTACGGACTCGGGATCGGCCGTGGCCGTGCCGGCGAGGCTTGCGAGCTGGCCATAGAGGTACTCGGAGAGGAATGGCGTGAACGGAGCCATCACTTTCGATAGCTCGAGCAGCGCTGTGTACAGCGTGCTGTAGGCCGCGTGCTTGTCCTCCGAGTTGTCTTCGCCCCAGTAGCGTGAGCGGTTGAGGCGGATGTACCAGTTGGTCAGGTCTTCGATGAAGTCGAATAGCTGGGGCACCACGTTGTAGAGGCGATAGGCCTCCATCTCCTCGGCGATGCGGGCCTTGAGGGTCTGCAGGCGGGAGATGAGCCAGGCGTCGAGCACGTTGTCGCCGTGCTGGAGGCCGTTGGCGGGCGACCAGCCGTCGATGTCGGCGTAGGTCTTCAAGAAGGAGAAGGCGTTGTACCAGGGCAGGAGCGCGCGACGGGTCATGTCGCGCACGCCGCTGTCGGCGAAGCGTTGCTCTTCGCCGCGGACGAGGCCTGAGTTGATGAGGTACAGGCGCAGGGCGTCGGCACCGTACTTCTCCATCAGGTCGTCGGGCGGCGTGTAGTTGCGCAGGCGCTTGGACATCTTCTTGCCGTCCTGCGCCATCACCATGCCGTTGACGATGACGTTGCGGAAGGCCGGGTCGTCGAAGATGGCTGCCGCCAGCACCGTGAGCGTGTAGAACCAGCCGCGGGTCTGGTCCAGGCCCTCGGCGATGAACTCCGCCGGGAAGCCCGCCTTGAACAGGTCCTCGTTCTCGAACGGGTAGTGCAATTGCGCGTAAGGCATGGAGCCCGACTCGAACCAGCAGTCGAGGACTTCGCTGATGCGTCGGTAGGTGCCCGCCTCGCCGTCGACCGTGAAGGTGAGCGGATCGACGTGTTCGCGGTGCAGGTCCGTGACCGTGATGCCCGTGTGCTCGGCCAGCTCTGCGATGGAGCCGAAGCACTTCATGCTGCCCGTCTCGTCGTTGACCCAGATGGGCAGGGGCGTGCCCCACACGCGGTTGCGCGAGATGGCCCAGTCGATGGCGCCTTCCAGCCAGTTGCCGAAGCGACCGTGCTTGATGTGATCCGGCACCCAACGAATTTCATCGTTAGCCTCCAGCAGCTTGTCGCGAATGCTGGTGACGCTGACGAACCATGACGGCACCGCCAGGTAGATCAGCGGCGTGTCCGAGCGCGGGCAGAAGGGGTAGCTGTGGTCGATCACGTCCTGCTTGTACAGGGCGCCCGACTCCTTCAGCTGGCGGATGATGCCCTTGTCGGCTTCCTTGACGTGCAAGCCGGCGAAGTCCGTCACCTGGGCCGTGAACTCGCCGTTCACGTTGACCGGCGCCGCGAAGGCCGAGATGTCGTGCTCGCGCAGGACGCGGTAGTCGTCCTCACCGAAGGCCGGCGCCTGGTGCACCAGGCCCGTGCCGCTCTCGGTGGTGACGTAGTCGTCGCTCACCACCACGAAGGCGCCCTGGCCGCGCTGGTCCGCGAAATAGGGGAACACGGGGTCGTAGGCTTTGCCGACCAGGGCGTCGCCCGACAGGCGCTCCAGGATGTTGAAGCGCTCCTCGCCGCCGTAGGCCTCGAGGCGGGCGGCCGCCAGGTAGATGCGCTGCTGGGACTGCTTGTCCTCGGCCAGCACGTAGTCGATGTCCGCGCCCACGCAGACCGCCAGGTTGGAGGGCAGGGTCCAGGGCGTGGTGGTCCAGATCGCCAGGCTCGCCTGCTCGTCGCGCAGGGGCATGAGCACGGTGATCGCCGGGTCCTGCACGTCGTGGTAGTTGGAGGTGGCCTCGAAGTTCGATAGCGGGGTGCCCAGCGCCGTGGACACCGGCATGACTTTGACCCCCTGGTAGATCAGGCCCTTGTCCCAGAGCTGCTTGAAGGCCCACCACACCGATTCCATGAACCAGGGGTCCATGGTCTTGTAGTCGTTGTCGAAGTCGATCCAGCGGCCCAGGCGGGTGATCGTGTGGCGCCACTCCTTCACGTAGCGCTGGACGATGGCCCGGCACTCGTCGTTGTAGCCCGCAATCCCCAGCTTCTGCACCGCCTCGTGGGCCGACAGCCCCAGCTGCTTGTCGATCTCGTGCTCGATGGGCAGGCCGTGGCAGTCCCAGCCGAAGCGGCGCTGGACGTAGCGCCCCTGCATCGTCCAGTAGCGCGGCACGATGTCCTTGAGGGTGCTCGCCACCAGGTGGCCGTGGTGCGGCAGGCCGGTCGCGAACGGGGGGCCGTCGTAGAAGATGTACGGCTTCGCCTCGCGGGTCTGCTCCAGGCTGCGCTCGAAGGCGCGCGTGCGTTCCCAGAAGGCGAGGATGTCGTGCTCCATCTCGACGAAGGAGAATGTGGCGGAGTCTTGGGGTTGCTGCTGCTCGGATTGGTCTTCGGGTTGCGCCATGCGCTGGGGGCCTTTGATCAGGGTGGGGATTTTGGGCAAGCGGCTATGGTACTGGGGGAGGGGCGGGGGCTCCAACGGTGGGGGTCTCGGATGGTGGCGAGCCCCGTTTCCAGCCGTGGACCTGGGGTCTGCGGGGTTAGCATGCAAGCGCATGGGCGGGTCGGGGGCCCGGCTGGCGGCCAGCCGGCGCCTGGGGTCAGAGGTCGACCGGGCTTTGGATCGCGCCAGCGCGGTTGCGGACCACGTGGAGGTAGATCTCCGTGGTGCGGATGTCCTGGTGGCCGAGCAGAGACTGGACCAGCTTGATGTCGTAGCCCGTTTCCACCAGGCGGGTGGCAAACGAGTGGCGGAAGGTGTGGCAGCTGGCGCGGCGGCGGAAGCCGGAGGCGCGGATGGCCGCCGCTACCGCGCGCTGGACGGCGGTGGGGTGGAGGTGGTGACGGCGGATGACGCCACTGCGAGGGTCCACGCTCACCTGTCTGGCAGGGAACAGGAACTGCCAGGCCGTGCTGGTAGCCGCGTGTGCGTACTTGCGGGCCAGCGCGTCGGGCAGCCAGACCTCACCGTAGCCGCGCGTGAGGTCGTAGCGGTGGAGTCTCTCTACCTCGCGAATCTGCGCCTCGAGAGCTTCCTCCACGGAGCACGGCAGCAACGTGGCGCGCTCGTTGCCGCCCTTGCCGTCGCGCACCGTGATCTGCCGGGACCCGAAGTCCACGTCCTTAATCCGCAGGCGCAGGGCCTCGGAGATGCGCAAGCCTGAGCCGTAGAGGAGGCAGGCCACGAGCTTGTGCGTGCCGGTGAGGTGCGCGATGACCGCTTGCGCCTCCTCGTGGTTGAACACCGTCGGCATGCGACGCTTGCGCCTTGCCGCCTGGAAGTCGAGCTGCCCCAGAGGGATGCGGAGGTGCCGCTGGTAGAGAAACACCAGGGCGTTCAGCGCCAGCCGTTGGGTGGCTTTGGAGCACTGCTGGTGCTCGGCGAGGTCGCCCAGGAACTGCTCAACGTGAGACGCCTCGAGATCTGCGGGGTGGCGGCGGTGGTGGAAGCGGATGTAGCGGAGCGTCCAGTGGACGTAGGTCTTCTCGGTTTCGTAGCTGAGACCGATCAGACGTGGGGAATCGGTGATGATGGCGGGGCGGATGTCGTCCATCGGTAGCGTGGAGGCTTCCCCGATCAGGCGGAGCTCAAATGACTTCGAGGATCGCCTTGGGGTTTCGATCCGCCACGAGCAACAGGGTGCGCGCCGCCCCTGACGGCGCGCGGCGCCCCTGCTCCCAATCCTGCAGCGTACGTACGGAGACACCCAGCAGAGCTGCGAACTTCGATTGCGACAACCCCAGGCGTTCGCGGATCTCGGCGACTGGCGGCACATTGATGACGCCGCCGACGTTGCCCGCTTTCAGTTCGCGGATGCCGTCGAGTATCTCCTCGCCGATGTCTCGTTCTTCAGTCATCTTCGATTTCCCTCCGGATCTGCTGCAGTACGTGTGCTGGGATGTCGTCCGTGACGCTCTTCGGATACATCGTCAGAAGCCATATGACGCCGTCAGCCTTGCGAAGAACGTAGATCACTCGGTAGCCGCTGCGCTTGCCACGCCCGGTAGCCGCCCACCGGAGCTTTCGCACGCCACCAGAGTGCGGGACGACGTCACCAGCCTCAGGGTTGTCGATCAGCCATTGCTGCAACGCGCGGTACTCATCGTCGTTCAAGTACTGCTTGCATAGTCTTGAGAAGAGTGGGGCTTCGACGAAACTGAACATGGCTAAGCTATACGGCATTGCCGTATGCTGTCAACAACGGCTTTGCTGCTTCCCTGGTTGTGCGTTCAGTGCATCTTCATGGGTCGGCCGTATTGCTGGGTGCAGTGAAACTAGGGGAATCGCAGAAAAACACGGGGCGTGCAGGATCCCTCCCGATCTGGGATTTGCGCTTCCCGCGGCAAAGGCTGCACGGGGTATTGAAGCGCCCGCAGTGATTGACGCAGACTCTGGTGATCTGGGATCTAGGTTCGGTCTATTGAGTCAGTAGGTTATGAGTTTTTCTCGTAGGAGTGCTTGTGGCTTTCACTGCGGCGCAGAATCTAGCGCTGTCTGTAGAATCGGCTGTTATGCGGCAAGATGAGCCTATGGACTACTTTAAAGAATTTCCAAGCTACTGGCCCGAGCTCGCTGAGGTCGTATCGTCAGCGAACTGGATTGTTCATCGCTTCTCTCTGGAATCCGAGTCCGATCTCTTTAACCCCGCTAATCTGACCCGCGGGGTGGAGTTGGAGGGGCTAAGCTACACCGCTTTCTTGGATACCAATATCTTCCAGTTCGCCACGAACTGTCTGAAGCGCGAAGTAGCGAAGGATGAGTACCGGGCAGCCGCCGGACTTGTAGCATTTTGCCGACTGGCAAAGATTGAGTTCGACCCTCGATATGCTGTCCATGAGCGAGCGAGCTACGGGGAGGATTCCTTACTAGAGGTCATCGATGATCTACAGATGTTTCATCGTTTGGATAACACCTGCACCGATGAACTCGCCGCGTACGCGCTAGGGTACTCGGACACGATCGATTCAGATTCGGGGCCTACCGTCGACAAGGAGGCTATCTCCGAGAAGCTACGATCCCTTCCGAAGCTGCGGGAGTGGGACTCAATGTATGTGGTTGCGCTCGGTTTGATATCAATTCACTACGATCCGAGCCTTAAGGACCGTGATCGACTACACGCGTACGTCGACTGGCTCATCTCGAAGTTTCGACTTTCGCTCCCAGCCGTTGCCTACGCGGCACGCATGTTTGGGAAGCGTCGTCTGCCCAAGATGATGAAGTTCAAGCCTAGCCAGAATGCGAGAGCGCGGCAACAGGCTGCCGTAAACCTCACATGGGATCTATACCTGATGAACGAATTCTTCAGGAACTGGACCGCTGCCGCCGAGGCTGAGCAACAAGTGCTTGTCACCGACGATCGAGTACTGAAAGAAGTCCTGAGGAGTGCTGTCGCAGCTCAACTCACGGGGCCGGATGCGCTGGCTGATGATCCAAACTCTACCGAGTGGAAGCGCGTGCGCAAACTGTTGGAAGCGACGGATCGGCCGGACCGTGTCTATAGAAGTCCTGCGTGGGGGATAGACTATCGGAGCAGCCTTGTGGCGGAGCTCGAGGGACAGCTTCTTGCAGTAGGTCCGTAAGGAACGTCGTCGCAATGCCGCGTAACAGAGCGCAGCAGCTGTCAATTGACCCGAGCACCACCACCGGCTACCGCCGGGGCGGCACTCGCCTCAATCGCATCTGTGCTTCGGCGTTATGCCGCACCGGAGGCACTTCAGCCGCGCAATCCGGCGCTCTTTGGAAAGCACCCTGCTAGGACATAGGAAGGAGTGGCGATTGTGGGGCTCGATCGGGAATCTGTCGTAGATGGTCTCAAGGCTGAATGCGTCCCGGTTCTACGAGCGGCTGGCTTTCGAGGTTCGTTTCCTCATTTCTACCGAGTAACAGATGACTTTGTTGCGATGATTAACTTTCAGTTCTATTCATCCGGCGGCAGCTTCTGTGTAAACCTGTCATACGCTGATCCAGCCCGACGAAATATCTACTTCCGTCCTGACACGGAGCCCAAGAAACTCCGAGTTGATCAGGCGAGCGAACGCCGACGGCTCGGCGCGCCCCAAGATGGCGGGGATCGGTGGTTCTCGTTTGGGGAAACAAGCTACGGTTTGTTTCGTGGGAAGCCGATACCTCTAGCGCGCTTGATCAGCACCCTGAACGAGCTATTCCAGTCCGATGCGGAGGCTTGGTGGAGGGAGAAACGAGACGCGACGGTGTGCAAATGAGCTTTGTCCGCTCATACGCTGTTGGACTATCGCAGGCGCGGCATAACACGGCGCAGCAGCTGTCGCTTGACCAGAGTGCCACTCCGGCTGTCGCCGGAGCGCCACTCTCCTCAAGCGCATCTGTGCTTTGGCGTTAGGCTGCGGAGGAACCGTAACAATGGAGTTAGCTGAGCTAATCGTGACCGTTGTCGTCGCTGCCTTGGGCTGGGTGGCGGTGCACGCGTTCAATTCACGGCGCGATGCACGAGCGAAGCATCTCGAGGTGCGGTTGAAGATCTTGGCGGATGCGTACACCACGTTCGTCCGAGTTGGAATTGACGGAACGATCATAGGACGGGGCGCAGACGGGCAACTGCGTGATCGCGCATCTGAAGTCGAAGCAGCGATAGCTATGGTTCATTTGTATGGAACCGCGAAGCAGTCGAAGGCAGCGAGTGAGTACGCAGCAGAGTGCGCTGCCTCCGGTAAAGGATCGCTTCAGCCCCTCGTCGAATTGCTTCGGGGTGATCTCAGGGCGCTCTTGAAACTCGAACAACTCGAGGAAGCACCGACTTTCCTGCGAATCGAACGCACCACCGCTCCCCCGAAGCTGAGCTGAGGATACATGGTGCCGAAACGCATCGTTCCGACTGATCGCGAGGTTTTGCAGGTCGTTTACGACGAGTACTACGAAGCCTATGCCGCGCATGCCAAAGGCGCCCCTTACGCTCGGGATTCCAAGATATACGTGCCGATCGACATACGCAGACTTGCTG
>JAAUYD010022967.1_pt1 | contig 11211 bp, 9 predicted proteins | sample 7278101 | NCBI WGS metagenome assembly JAAUYD01 (sample SAMN14350128, study PRJNA611818) | marine sediment metagenome | isolation source: surface marine sediment (0.6m) | place: French Polynesia: Moorea | collected 2018-08
TATTCCCGAATCCGAAATGAGACAACTGGAACGGCAGAACATCATCGCCGCTTTGAATGAAAGCAAATGGAAGATTTATGGTTCCAGGGGAGCTGCCCAACTTCTCGGTATAAAACCAACGACACTGTCTTCGCGGATAAAAAAAATGAGGATTAAGAAACCGACTGTATAAGGCCTTACTGAGGTATTAATTAAAGAGGTGGATTTCTATCAAATTCTTTTTTTAAATGTGATCACGGATTGAGACCTTCAGAAATCCTAAAATTGTTTTGATCTCGAGAACCGTTAATTTCAAGATTTTTGTCAGCCTCTGAACTATAGGTAGTTCATTGCAGCGTGTGGATTGCACTATCAATTCCACCAAAAAATTGGACCTTGATATTTCAGGTTCCCCGGACAAATCTAAAGCCCACGGCCATTGTGGGTTTCCCCTGGCCAATCCACAAAAAGGGCAAGTTTAGGTTCGTGCTTGAACCGAATCTCTTGAATAAATTGATATTATTGTGGATTTGTTCAGTTAATCTTTATCCACTGTCCATATTTATAATTTTTTATAAATCCTTCTCTGTTAGCTGCTTTTAGGGGCAAATGCTAATAGAGTCTCAACTTGTTCGGCGAATTCCTAATGCTGGCGCGGTAAATGCCAGACCATATTGCTCTGCCTATCGCGGACTTGGGACGTGAGTGGGCCAATCCGGCAGATTAACAAGAAGTGAGATTGTCTTGACAAATACTGAGTCCATTCACATTTTTTTAGATGTGAGGTCATTTGTAGACGATGACACTAATTGATAAAACCATCACAAGTTGCCAAAAAATGTTGTTCTTTAAAAAAAATGCGTTTAGCAAAAGAGCTTAGAAAATGTGATATTAGCTGAACCAGTTATGAAGCTTTCATCATTGCTTTCGAAATGCTGGGAGAAAAAGCGGTCGGCGTACGAGATTCTGCATGACTGTGTAAACTTTTCTTACAGAAGCACTAGGGCACTCGGTCTCCAAAGGCTATGGTAGCTTATAGTGATCAAATCCACAGCGAATCCCCACACAGAAGACTATAACAGTACCGAAAACAGAGATGCTGATCTCGCATCACATAATAGAGGATAGGGAGCAACGGGTAAGCAATATTCAATGAAATAGAACTGATTTTATAGGATAGAAAATCCCCTCAAATAATCGGCCAACATTTGACCTCCAAACTTAAACCCGATTCAGAAAGTTAATCTAAAATTAGATATGATTCCCTTCAGAGGAGATTCTCTGCAGTTTATTAACCTAGGCCGCCTCTTAGAATATCTCTAAGTGCCACTTCGCAAGGCTGCAGTGTCATCAATTTTGAAGAAAATCATGATTTCATAATTTTCTGCAGGTAATTACAATGATGGATCACCGTTCGAAAATGAGAGTGCAAAAAACCCGCATTGAATTGACGAATCAAGATCTTCAGCGTTTTTCCGACACTGTCTTCTCTCAATCTATCCCGACTCTGGTTAAACGAACAGGTCTATCCTACATGTTGATCTATAATGTTGCACACAGAAGGGTAAAATCAATATCAGATCGGAATTACAGAATACTTTTTGGAGAAGCTCCCCCTGCTAGACTAGCTAATAAAGTACATGGGCAAGCCTTCAGAGCCATGGTCGAATTGTGGCTTTTTTTAAATGATGGCGTTACAAAATCGGGTTTGTATAGAGAATTTTACGGAAAAAAACACCCTAAAAGGGTCGATTATAGGATTTTTTCCGGTCAAATCAAAATGGTGGAGCCGAGATTGGAACGTAAAATGCGGCAGAAATTTTCCGATGCAGGTATCAATCAACAAACCCTTGCGCAATGGATGCACGAACTGGCCGAGACGAGTCATGATGAGCGGGTTTCATATGGACGGATACGGCCGATTTTAATTTTTCTGCAGACTAAATTAGGGATTCACCCAACACGCATATTGAAGCGTTCTTTTGGCCTTTATGAAAGTGGTAAGCTAAAAAGTGTATCTCGAAACGTATATAGCAACGCAATAAAGCTCAAAAAAAGGGCCGAAAAGGTGCTGGAAACAGGGGATAGCCTTGAAATAAAAAAATTAAAAGAGGAAATCTATGGCGGAAAAGCGGGCTATACCCTTTACGCTGAGGTTAGAGAAGAATTAAATTTTCTGCGTAAATATGCAAAGAAAAGTCCAAAAAGATATTTGGGAAGAGGAACCCGGATATATGAGAAAAGAAACGCTAAACGGATCGCTTCTTGGAGGGTCGCCAAAATTTTTGATGACTGCGACAGATTCATCAGGCAGACGCCGAGATTGCTCCTTTCGGTTCTTCCGCGGTCAAGGCAAAAAATGGTCATCCAACCCTTACTTTGGGTACTGGTAGGCCGCTCGGCGCGTATGCTATCAAAACGGGAGGGAATTGTCTTTGAAAAGCAAATCCTGAGTCCATCATACGCCAGCAACGAATATAAGAAACAGAATTATGGCTTTACGGAATTCGATCGGGTATCCAGCATTTTGGGTATGAGAAAGAAGGCTTTCGACCTGATGGTGGCCAATAATTGCGAAATGTTCCGAAAAGCGGGCAGGTATGACAAAAGGTGGTATCTGTCCGATCTATACCTGAGAGAACTCTCGAAGAATGAGTTTTTCGAATTGTTAGCCGCCAAGTATGAAATAATGGCAAAAGAGATAAATCACCATGACACGATTAATGAATGCATGTATTAGCCGTTTTTTAGCTTTGCGAATATGGCTTTATAACCATAGTCTAGGGAAACCAGTTGTTTACAAACCATAGTTTAGCGTGAATTTAGAAGACTTGATCTAGACACTACAATTAAATCGCTAGAAATTTTTCATATTGATTTCAGGAGATACATCATGACTGAAAAAGAAGAAATCCTAACGTTTCTGATGGAAACAATAGGAGAGGAAGGATGTGGTGTTGCATGTCAGGAGGCAGAAATTTTTAAGGATAAAGCCGGCTGGAAGTTGTTTTTAGAGGGTTTTATGGAGCCTTGGTATATCGGAAAAACTGTTGAGGAAGCCAAACGGAGCCTTAAGGAATACGCTTCTATGGGCTTTGGATTGAGTTAAAAGAAGAAATACCATTTACGGAGAATCTAAGCTTTGCGAAAAATTAACCTTGATATTTTGCCCCAAACTCAATTCCTTGAGCCAGAGGAAGTTCGTTAGACCAGTTGATGGTTGATGTCTGACGTCGCATATAGCTTTTCCATGCATCGGAACCCGCCTCCCGACCACCACCGGTGTCCTTTTCTCCACCGAAAGCCCCACCGATTTCAGCACCGGAAGTACCGATATTGACATTGGCAATGCCGCAATCGCTTCCGCGGTGGCTAAGAAATAGTTCCGACTCCTGTAATTCCTTGGTAAAAATGGCCGAAGAAAGACCCTGAGGCACTGAATTTTGGTAACGCAACGCCTGGTCAATGTTACTGTACTTCATTACATAAAGAATAGGGGCGAAGGTTTCTTCATGTACGATCTTCAACTTTGGTCCAGCTTCTGTGATGCAGGGTGTCACATACGTGCCTGTATCAAAGAGCCCTCCGAATAGGATTTGCCCGCCATATAGAATTCGTCCGCCCTGCTGTCTTAACTCGTTTAATGCGGTCTGCATCATTTGCACGGCCGTAAGATCAATCAAAGGTCCCATGTGAACATCTTCATCGAGTGGGTGGCCAATCTGAATCTGCTGATAGGCGCTGATCAGTGAGTGGCAAAAACGATCATATATATCCTCGTGGACAATCACCCTTCGAATGGTTGTACAGCGTTGACCGGCTGTACCAACCGCACCAAACACAATTCCACTGATTGCCAAATCTAATTCTGCACTAGGGGCGACGATGACGGCATTGTTGCCTCCCAGTTCAAGGATTGTCTTGCCAAGTCGTGAAGCTACGACTTGTGAAATATGCCGTCCCATACCGACGCTACCGGTTGCCGAGATCAGCGGGATACGTGAATCACGGATCAGATTTTCGCCGACCGTTTTTCGGTCACCGATCACAAGGCTGAGAATACCATCAGGAAGACCGTTGTTTTTTAACACCGGCCATACGATTTTCATGGTAGCTACAGCGGTAAGGGCGGCTTTAGACGAAGGCTTCCAGATTACCGTATCGCCACACACCAGTGAAATCAAGGCATTCCAGGACCAGACCGCCACCGGAAAATTAAACGCAGTGATAATCCCTACCGGCCCTAACGGATGCCACTGCTCATATATCCGATGCTCCAAGCGTTCGCTGTGCATAGTCAATCCATAAAGCATCCTTGATTGACCTACAGCTAAATCGGCAATGTCGATCATTTCTTGAACTTCACCTTCAGCCTCGGCTCGAATTTTTCCAACTTCAAGGCTGATCACTTCGGCTAACGATTTCTTGTGATTGCGCAACGCCTCTCCGATTTGGCGAACAATCTCACCCCGCTTGGGCGCGGGCACCATTCGCCACTTCGTAAAGGCTTCGGCGGCCCGATCAATTATTTTTTCATAATCCTCTCTCGATGCGCATCGAATTTTACCGAGGAGCTGTGAGTCGATGGGAGAAATGCACTCAAGGATATCTCCACTGCAGGTTAGCGCTTCTCCCGAACCGGCACCGGCCTGTTCATTTATAAGATCATATTTTTCGAGTATCGATTTCATGAATATTGATATGACCGCGTCAATTCAAGTGCCGGTCTAATCATTCCCAAATTGTTGCCGAGATGGGGAGTTCCGGTCATTTTTATTCCTGTAAGCGCATTCTTGGCCATCGAGGTTAGCCTTTCTCTCCAATCTTCAGCTAGATTTTTATTGTCTTGCCCGGCATTTGCGTTTCTAATTGATTTCATTTAACCTTTCGAAAAATCTTATCGACGCCTCATGAAGATCAAATTAGTTGGAAAACCATCTGCCGCGATCTATATGATATCCTGAATTAAACAGCTGGGCTCATATAATGCACACCGATGCCGTAATGCTCTCTATTAAGGTCTTTGCAGTTCTCACATCGTTTGACCTCTGCGACCACGTGGGTTTTGATTTCCTGACATATCTCAGATTTCGGGGTGGAATCTTTACAGTAGTATGGTTCCGGAGCTTGCTCAATGCTACTGGCATTGCTATCATGTGCGGTGTTACAATCTATGGTCCTGATTACTATGATTGTACCTGGCGTGAGGGGCCTATCAGATTCAAAATACATTCCAGATCTGCCGTAATTTCGGGCCACTGCAGCATGTTGTACGGTTTGGTTAAAAAACGAATAGACGATTCCCGTAGCTTGATCGCACCTTTTATTTTTGCGTCGATCTTTTTTTTCCATTTCAAACAAAACTCCACGCTTTTTAGGTGTTGCATTTAGCGGCAACAGTCATCTACTGGCAGATAGCATGGATCTTCGTAGTGGCCATCCTGATTTAAAATGTAACAGCAGCACAGATTGGTATTTCCCTCAGAGTCCGTCTGATTAATTTTGCATTCATAATGCTTTTCTTTATCGTCGCTCATTATGCGATCCTATATTCACTGAATTTTGCTTTCATGAGGTGATAGTTTCATAATTTAAAGAGATGACTTAAATTAAAAAGTAACAACTAAATTATGCAAAAAAATAAAAATTTGGTTCTTCTCAATATTTGTTCTGAAAACACACAAAAGACCCGCCCCTTTTGTGCAATGCCTCGCAAAATTTCTTGGGGCGACTTGAATTTTGTAGCCACAATATAGCCGTAATTTGATGTGGGATTAAAAAGAAGATTCGGGCTGATTAATGACGATTGACTGATGTATGATATGGTTTGAGCATCTCAAACCTTAACCCATTGTTATCATTTAGGAAATATAGAAGGTGTAAATCAGCCTTTCAAGCGGCAAACTTGAATATCATGAAATTTTCAAGCCATCTAATAATTCAACTATGTAGCAAATACCAAAAAAAATGGCTTCGTGTCACTATCTTGCTTTGGGCACTTGAAGGCGGCGTCTGTCTCTGATTTGTGCACCTTAAGGTCATATTGATTTCCATAAAGAATTGTGCTTCAGTGCCGCGTTAGACTTGTCTGGTGCACGGCTTCACGCATCTCATTCTCGCTCGCACCAGCAGGTGGTGTCGTCTTTGAAAAATACCACCAGCGGGCCTCATTTGGGATACTTGACGTCAAAAACGGCGTCTGGTTCCGGTCTTGGATGTCTTTGTCCCAGGCACTTCATGATGGCTCTCCTGATGGTGGGTTGTCCGATGCGGCTCCATCGGAGCCGCACCTTATATTGAACGCCACTATGGCGTATTGCTTAGGGCTTATCCCAAAATGGCCTTCAGGTCCCCTTCAGCAGTTTCCCCGATCGGCATGATGTTGAAATTCTCTACCAGCACGTTCAGTACATTGGGGCTGATAAAGGCCGGCAGACTTGGGCCCAGACGAATGTCTTTGATGCCAAGGTGGAGCAAGGTCAGCAAGATGACACACGCTTTCTGCTCATACCAGGAGAGGATCATGGACAACGGCAGGTCGTTCACGCCGCATTCGAAAGCATCGGCCAGGGCCACGGCGATTTTGATGGCCGAGTAGGCGTCGTTGCACTGCCCCACATCCAACAGGCGCGGAATACCGCCGATGTCGCCCAGGTCCTTGTCGAAAAAGCGAAACTTGCCGCAGGCCAGAGTCAGGACAACGCAATCCTCGGGCACCTGCTCGACAAACTCAGTGTAGTAGTTGCGGCCGGCTTTAGCACCGTCGCAACCACCCACCAGGAAGAAGTGGCGAATTGCTTTGGCCTTGACAGCGTCGATCACCTGACCAGCCACGCCCATGACGGCATTGCGACCGAAACCGACCGTGACGGTCTTGCCATCTTCGTCCGCGGTAAAGCCGGACATGGAGAGCGCCTTTTCGATGGCCGGGGTGAAGTTTTTGTCAGCAATGTGCTGAACGCCAGGCCACCCGACCAGACCGGTGGTGAAAATATTGTCTTTAAAGCTGTCTTTGGGCTTCTGGATACAGTTGGTGGTCATGATGATGGCGCCCGGGAAGGCGTCAAATTCATTGGCCTGGTTCTGCCAGGCGGTCCCGTAATGGCCATGGAAATGGCCGAATTTTTTCAGCTCCGGATAGGCATGAGTGGGCAGCATCTCGCCGTGGGTATAGATGTTGATGCCCTTGCCCTCTGTCTGCTTCAGAATCAACTCGAGATCCTTTAGATCGTGACCAGAGACGAGAATGGCTTTGCCGGCCTTGGCGCCCAGTGGGACCTGGGTCGGTACAGGATGTCCATAGGTCTCGGTATTTCCGGCATCGAGAAGTTCCATGGCGCGCAGATTGACTTCACCGCATTTCAGCGAAAGACCTACAAGTTCATTGATTCCAAGCGAGTCGTCCAGGGTTGCTGCCATGGCTTCATGGATGAAGGCGTAAACGCTCTCATCTTCTTGCCCTAATATACGGGCATGATCCGTATAAGCGGCCAGACCCTTGATGCCATAAATGAGCAGCTCGCGCAGGCTGCGGATATCTTCGTTCAGATTTTCATCGGCTAAAATACCTACGGATTGGCCCTGGGCCACCATCCCGGCTTTGTCGCCGGCCGGAGAAAAATCGGCCGGTCCTTGAGGCAACTGGGTGGCGTCAACCTTGGCCTTGAGCTGGTCACGGTATTCAATCCCTTGTTTGATCAGGGTTACGAACCGGTCGGGATCGAAATCCACATTGGTGAGGGTGGAAAAAATCGCTTCGCAGGTGTATTTGTTAACTTCCGAATCGCTGATGCCGGCTTTTTGGGCTGCCACCGCCACCTGGGAAAGGCCTTTGAGTGTATACATCAAAAGGTCCTGAAGATCGGCGGTTTCGGGTTGCTTGCCGCAGACGCCGATCTTGGTACACCCCTGGCCCTTAGCCGTTTGCTCACATTGAAAACAAAACATAATTTTACCTCCTTGATTTGATGTTAGGTTCTATGGTCATAAAGCAACAGTTCTTAATTCCATTTTAGAGAGATTTCTAACCCGGTTAAAACCAAAATGCCTTGACCTAAGTCAATGGATTTCTTTTTATGAATTGCCCAAGTATATAGCGAAATACATCAAACTGTTCCTTGATTTGAATCAAGTTTTGAAGAAAAATCGGATCAATCTAATGGCGGACATCACATCAGGAAGCGACAGGGATTGGAAGCAAAAAAAACATGATCAGGTGCCGACCATGGTCGAATCGGCGATGTCCTCTGCGGTATTTCGTAGAAACTGGTCGCGGTTGATCCAGAAAATCTATCATATCTATGCGCTGGTAGGTCTAAAGTGTCAGGGGGCCATGAAGGTTATTTCCCTTATTTGAGGATGATGTGCTTAACAAGAAAATATTAAAGCAACTTGGATTGTGAGAAACCCGCAACCACGACTCACCCCAACCAAACAATGCGTATATTCCCACAACAAATAATAACCTAACTACGATCATACCTACTTGCAACTGCCGTCCATTAATTATTTAACAAAATAAGGGTCTGTTTAATGACACAATCTGTTCAGGAGACTATTGAGTAACATTGCGTTCAAAATTCATATTTGCTGAACCAATCCTCAATTTTTATGCTGAATAAAATCGAGCAGGAATTGCGCGGGACTTCGGATAAACAGACGCTATTTTCTCAAGGTTTCAAAATGATATCTCAGGTACGAAGATTAGCTCAGCGATGCAAATAGGTTGGAAAAATCTGTAATTATGCATCTGAAAAGACAGATAAAATTTGCAATTATCCTTTCATAGCAGAAACTCCTTTACGTATTTATACTTTCTTCGTTTTAGTTCCAAGAAAATGATGAATAATATGCAAGGTGCCCAAATCCATTTCATTTCACTTATTAAAACCGTAAATCCGCGTTGACTTAAAAATGCTTTAATACTAAGCGGAGAGACCTCTATCGGCGTCCACGGGAAAAAATATCTTTCATTGGTAATTGGTGACAACAGAGCAATACCGTTGCCCCCATTGGTCAAGGCATCCAATAGCCCGTGGCTGGCTGAGAGAATAAAAAAGTAAAGAACATATTTCCACCACTGATTTGAGAAAATCACTTCTTTGCGATAAAAAATACAAACTATGAATAAACTAAGCAGTGCTGCGAAAACTGGAGAGTGAAAAAAACCTCTATGACCAAAGAAATGATAAGACGGGATGTACAACCAGCGGTAGCCAATGACGTCGGCATCCGGAAGGCTTGAACATGCGATGCTCAAAATCCAAAATTTCAAGGATTCTTTTCCAGAGCTAAAACTGTATGAAGAGGATAATGCGATTACGGAATGAGTTATGACCGTCGGCATAGCGCCTTCCCTATATCAATACTTCCAGCCTTGAATATACCATTTATGATCTTCCAATATCATATTGTAAACAACGAGACCATTATAGCTACCGCGAGTCATATATATTCTCACTTCGGCTTTATCGCCGGAAACTATCATTTTTGGTTTTCCCAGTGCGATAGAAGGATTCCCGGCTAGCCTCTTAGGCAGAATTTTAACATACTCTTCTTTGGAAAGGGTCTTTCGTTCCCTGCCAGTCAATAGCGAGGCTTTTGGATGGATGAGACTTTCAATTTTCTTGGCATCCAGGGTATTTACTCCATCCTGAAAATCTAACAAAATGCTTTTCAGTGCCCGCTCCTGAGAGGATTTTGGCTCATAATTGGTTAAAGGCTCATTCTGACCACAAGATGCTATTACCGTAATTACTATAAAGAATACAAGTTGTTTCATTATGATCACTGTCATAGATATGTCAGTCTATTTGCAGGTATTGCGAGGCAGTCTTCTTAAACCGAAACATGGACCCTGCAAGAAATGCAAAATATCAGTAAATTCGGAATAAAGATATATTGAGATTCTAACATCTATCAAATTAACCGAGAATATTTTAGATAGTTTTTGATACATGAAGCATGACCTGCAATCAACCATGAATTCAAAATTCGGTCAATTCAAGCACCATCGGCGCACCCTAACTCGCCGAAGAGCCTCTCTGCGTAATACATCAGCTAATCCACAACAACGATGGGATCAAAATGTTGAACGTGTCAATTAGCAGATACTCTATAGGTTGAGGTCAACAGTTAAAGATTAATTTTGGGGATATTCTGTGGGATTCAATTGTACCGCATACAGCCATAAGTGCAGGGTTTGCCACAAGCTACGCGTCTAATTCGAATGAACTTTCTCTATGTTCGCGGGTAATCCAGCTTTCTTCACAAAAGAACGCTTCACTTGCTTTTTCAGACCCGCGAGCGTTTTGAGGGGCCAATCCTTCTGCAGATGGTTGGTGAGCCAATCGGGAAAGATGCCGTTGGGTTCTGTGTGGGCCTCCACGATCACGCGACAGCGATTTGGCCCCAGCGGGAAGATCACATAGGTGCCATAGTGAACTGTAGCCCTCACACCAATAGTTTTGGGGGCGCGCTTATCTTTGCCGGAAGCCACCTCGATACGAACGGCGCCTTTATCATCGCCATAGACGCGTCCCTTCAATATGAAATCTCGGTCACTGACAGGCCAAGGCATATCAAAAGCCTGGTAAGCCACGAAGCGATTGGATTTACTCATTTCGATGATGTCGCATTTGCTAAGATATTTGACCCATTCCGCACGCCGGTAACATGTGGTGATAACCCACACGAGCTTTTCAATGGGAGCATCGATAATGGTTTCGCCTTTTACAGCGTCGATATCAGAACCCGGCACTTCCCGTGTCCATATGGTAACGCCGTCTTTCTTGGCCAAAAATTCCCAGGGCTTGGCCTCGGCAAAGGGTACGCACATAAAAACGACGATAACCCCCATCAAGATCTTCGAATTTCGCTTTGTTGATTGCCCCATCATCACAATCCGGTCATATAACTTGTGCACCCATTTAACACCGACACTTACCTACAACATCCGGTATGATGCTTTTCGGTAAGTTGAAACGACTTGATTTAATGTGGTTTTCTTGTTCGGAGTGGGAATGAAAAATCATAGTTGCTTGGTCCCCCGTTCTGTTCCCAGGTCGGGGGAAGAACCCGGTTGTGAAAAAATCACAGCATAAATCTCCTCTTATTTTTTTCTATGCAGCACCTCCTTTCTCGGGCCTTGCTCGCCCGATATGAAGAATTTTGCGCTTCAAGAAGCGCAATACAACCCAACTAATAGATATTATACTCGAAGTCAAGGCTTCA
>JAAUYD010041410.1_pt1 | contig 11207 bp, 8 predicted proteins | sample 7278101 | NCBI WGS metagenome assembly JAAUYD01 (sample SAMN14350128, study PRJNA611818) | marine sediment metagenome | isolation source: surface marine sediment (0.6m) | place: French Polynesia: Moorea | collected 2018-08
CGCCGCTTGCTATGGCTGCAATGGCAATTACCTAAATTATACTTACAGATGCAGTCTCAACTGCTATTTTCCCCGGTTCCAGAAGCACCACTATTTTCCAACTGCCGTTATGTAATTACTATTCATGATTTAATCCCTTTAAGGTTTAAGCAATACTTTTCCCCAGCGCAATATTTTTATTGCCGTTATTACATACCTACTGTTATTCATCACTCAGAACACGTGATTTGTAATTCCCAAGCTACCGCTGAAGATTTACACCAATTTTTAGGAGTTCCAGAAGATAAAATTACAGCGATTCCCCTTGCATACCATAGGGAAAATTTTCGTTGTTTGAATTTACCCCAACAAAATTATTTTCTATTTTTAGGCAGACATAATCCTCACAAAAATCCTACTCGGGTGATTACTGCTTTCTCTGCATTACCAAATTGTCAAGATTACGAACTCTGGTTTGTAGGACCAACAGATGAACGTTATACTCCAATTTTACGAGCTTATGTTGAGGAATTAGGTATCACTCAACAAGTAAAATTCCTCAATTATGTACCTTACCAAGATTTACCTACAATCATTAATCAAGCATTAGCTCTTGTTTTCCCCTCTCTCTGGGAAGGTTTTGGTTTTCCGGTTCTAGAAGCTATGGCTTGTGGGACTCCAGTGATTACCTCCAATGTCTCCTCTCTTCCAGAAGTAGCTGGTGATGCTGCCATTCTGATTAATCCCTATGATATTAGGGAAATTACTGAAGTTATGCATACAATTGCTACTGATTCAACAATGAGCGATCGCCTGTCCATTGCGGGGATTAACAGGGCAAATCAATTCAGTTGGGAAAACACAGGCAAGGCTACCACGGAGCTTTTATTATCCTACTTATAAAGAGATTGTAGCTTTTGTGTGAATTTGTTTTATCTTGGCGATCGCCATACTTAAGTAAAAAAAGATACTAGATAAAAATTATTTAATTATATAGAGCTAAACACACAAAAATGGGAATAATACTAGTATTGTAAATACCAGTTAACAATACTAGACATCAATGTTGATTGTAAGTACAGACATACCAGAAGTTATTAAAATTACACCTAAAGTCTTCAAAGATGATCGCGGTTTTTTTTTGGAGTCCTTTAATCAACAAGCATTCGTTGATAAAATTGGTATTACCGCTAAATTTGTCCAAGATAACCACTCTAAATCCCAGCATAATGTGCTGCGGGGACTGCATTATCAAATTATCCAACCCCAAGGCAAACTAGTGCGTGTAGTTGTGGGTAGTATTTTTGACGTAGCTGTCGATATCAGAAAAAGCTCTCCCACCTTTGGACAATGGGTAGGTTGCGAACTCAGTGCCGAGAATTACGAGCAAATTTGGATCCCACCCGGTTTTGCCCATGGCTTCCTCGTGCTGTCAGATGTAGCTGAAGTTATCTATAAAACCACAGACTATTACTGCCCCCAGGGGGAACGCACCTTGTTATGGAATGACCCAAATATAGGCATCAATTGGCCCTTGAGTGCGCCACCCATACTATCTGCAAAGGATCAAATGGGTAAAACTTTAAAAGAGGTGGAGGTATTCCCTTGAAAAATATTCTTCTGATTGGCAGTAATGGTCAAGTCGGTCAAGAACTACAACAAATACTGCCATCCTACGGTAATATTATCGCAGTCGCCCGCCCAACTGTAGATTTGGCACAACCAGACTCCCTTCGAGATATTGTCCAACAATACCAACCTCAAATCATTATTAATGCGGCTGCATATACGGCTGTTGATAAGGCTGAAAGTGAACCAGAACTGGCATTGGCAATTAATGGCACCGCACCAGGAGTTTTAGCATCAGCAGCTAGTCAATTAGGGGCTTTCCTGATTCATATTTCTACTGACTATGTTTTCGATGGCAGTCATAGCAGCCCTTATCAGGAAAATGATACCACCAACCCTTTGAGTGTTTACGGTAAAACCAAGCTGGTGGGGGAACAAGCAATTGGTGATATTGGGGGTAATTATATTATTCTCCGTACTGCCTGGGTGTATGGAACCTATGGCAAAGGTAACTTTGTCAAAACCATGTTGCGATTAGCAGCAGAACGTCCCGAAATTCGCGTTGTTGCCGATCAAATTGGTAGTCCTACTTGGGCAAAAGATATTGCTGGAGCGATCGCCCAAATTATACCTCAACTGACACCAGAAATTAGTGGTATTTACCACTATACCAATAGTGGAGTTGCTAGTTGGTATGATTTCGCCCTGAGCATTTTTGAAGAAGCACGACAACTAGGCTTTCCCTTGCAGGTGGAGCGAGTTGTTCCCATTACTACCTCCGATTATCCTACCCCTGCCCATAGACCTGGTTACTCAGTTCTTAGTTGTGCCAAAATAGCAGCAGTCTTAGGTAACTATCCGCCCCATTGGCGGCAAAGCTTACGGAAAATGCTAGCAGAATTATATACACAACAGAATTTATGAAAGCACTTATTCTTTCCGGTGGTAAAGGTACAAGGTTGCGCCCCCTCACCTACACAGGAGCCAAGCAACTAGTACCTGTTGCCAATAAGCCAATTTTATGGTATGGCATCGAAGAGATGGTAGCAGCAGGGATTACTGATATTGGTATTATCATCAGTCCCGAAACTGGGGCAGAAGTGCAAGCGAAAACTGGAGATGGGGAAAGGTTTGGAGCCAAGATTACCTATATCTTACAAGAAGAACCAGCGGGACTTGCCCACGCAGTCAAAGTTGCCCTTCCTTTTTTGGGAAATTCCCCTTTTTTAATGTATTTGGGCGATAACTTAATTCAACAGGGGGATTTAAGTTATTTCTTACAGAAATTTACCAATCAACAGCAAGAGGCTTTAATTCTCCTGCGTCAAGTTCCTAATCCTAGTGCCTTCGGTGTCGCGAAAGTTGATGATAGCGGTAGGGTTTTACAACTGATAGAAAAACCAAAAAATCCGCCTTCCAATTTAGCCTTAGTAGGGGTTTATTTCTTTTCCCCTGTGATTCATCATGCGATCGCTAACATTGAACCTTCTGCTAGGGGAGAGTTGGAAATCACCGATGCGATTCAATATTTGATTGACGAGGAAAAGGAGGTTGCAGCTTGTCAACTAGAAGGTTGGTGGTTAGATACAGGTAAAAAGGATGACTTGCTGGAAGCCAATCGTCTCATTCTCGATACTTATTTGACATCATCAATTGTTGGTGAAGTTGATGCTCAAACTAATGTCAGTGGGAGAGTACAAATAGGTAAACAATCCCAGTTAGTTAACTGTACTGTCCGTGGACCTGTGGTCATTGGCAATAACTGTTACTTAGAAAACTGTTTTGTTGGGCCTTATACGAGTATTGCTGATCATACCACCCTGATTGATGCAGATTTAGAGCATAGTGTGATTTTAGAAGGTGCTAAAGTCGCTGGAATTCAGCAACGTATCATTGATAGTGTAATTGGACAGCGAGCGCAGTTAACTATTGCACCCCGTCGTCCTAAAGCCTTACGGTTTATGATTGGTGACGATTCTCAAATCGAACTAACTTGATAATAGTTGTTAGTTGGGAGTTGTTAGTTGTTAGTTGATGGGTGTTAGTTAATGGTTGACAGTTGACAGTTGACAGTTGACGGGATGATGAAGAAAAATTGGTCTCCATCTCCCCATCTCCCCATCTCCCCACACTCCCCACACTCCCCATCTCCCCATCTCCCCATCACCCTCTAGGTGTGTGCTGATAAAATTGATTACCTTGGGCATCATAAATAGCTAAAGGTATACGGGCATTGTCACTAATTACTTCCAGAGTTTGCTGTAATACTTGCAAGTGATTAGTAGTGGAAATTGAATTATTTTGGTTACTTTTAGCGATCGCTTGTTCATACTCAGAAGTAATTCTAACTGCGATCGCCTGTAAGTTGACTGTAAAATTACAAATTGCCACACCAGTATTGACACAGGTTCTTTGCAAATCATTACGGGCTGTTCGTAGCTGATTATAAACTTGGAATTGGCTCTGTGCCCTTTGTAAGGAGCGATTGTATGGTTCAAACAGAGGTTTTGCCTTGCTGTAATAAGAACTATCCTGGGAAATCTGTTTAATTGCCCTTACAGCCTGGTTCCACTCACCGACAGCCCCTTGCCATTGATTTCGTGTCTCATAGATTTGAGCTTGTTTAGCAGCACTAACGGCTTGATTATAGGTATTACTAGCCATTTGCTCCTTAGTTGCATTTAAGCGAGACTTAGCTAATTTGGGTCTATACTGGACTAAAAGTTTTTGTGCATCCGTATGTGCCACACTATTTGAGGGGATGATCTTCAAAGCATTGACTACTACCTCCCATGTAGATTGGGCTTTTTGTAATTCCTGTAATGATTTTGCAGTGTCTTGTCGTTTCTGAGCCGCTATGGCTACGGATTTAGCTGATGCTAGTTTTTTTAACCACTTATCTTCCGTGCGTAACTGCCGATTTACAGCTTGCAAATTGCGGCGATAACTAGATAACTGGGGATTGGCTAAACCATAAAAGGGACTTGTGCGATTGATTGCTTCTAGGGGTAAAATCGCCTGTCGCCATAGTTGTTGGTTATTTTGTAAATCTTGAATACTTTTTTTCCCAGAGGTTTGGGTTTTTTGTGCTGCTTTTTCTGCGGCTTGGAAAGCTTTGACCAATAAATTAATTTCTTCCCCTTGAGCAGATAATTTGGTGATCAGTGGTTCTACTTCCTGATGACGGGAAGACCATAGGGGTATTTGTTTGAGTTTCGCGATTGCTTGTGTTATTTCTGTTTGTAATTTTGTTAGTTCTCCTACTGGACTGGTTTTATTCATCCAGGATAGGGCAGGTTTTTGTAATTCTGTGGCAACTTGGATCGGTTCGCACTCTGAGATAACGCAGGGACGAGTCACCAAATATGCACCCAATCCGAACATAGCAATCGCTAATAAGCTTCCACCCACGATTAAAGATTTAACGGGGTACAAACGTTTGATTGTTGAGTAATGGCTTAAATCTGGAGCGTCAGCAAGAGGGTCAAAAGGCTCATCTTCAGCATCTTCAACAGTCGCAGCTGGAGTCCATGAGTTTTCAGCATTGACATAATAATCATCAATTGCTGGAGAAGGGGAAACATTAGTTGCTTCATCTTCTGGGATATCTTCCCTGGCCACTTCCACATCAACTACGGGGGGAGTTGTCTCCTGACCCATAATAGTCATATCACGTTTGGCATAAGGAAGTTTAGAACCAACAACTCTGAGGAAAACTTCTACCTGTCTTTCCTTGAGGGCAGATAATGATTCTAGAGCCTCTTCCATGACAACAAATATTTTTTCGGTATCTACTGTCACACCTTGGGGGTGTTGGACGAGAATCATCAGACGATCGTTTTTGACAACACACTTGACCTGAAAAAATTCAGCCGATGGAATTTCTGCACGCAAGGATTCTTGTAAAGTGCTAGTTAATAGCTCTAAATATTCTTGCCGTTCTCCTACTTTCATCCACCTATCCCGTTGGTGACTCTGATTATTATTTTCTGCAATAGTATTAGACACTGGAGTTTTATCAATTTAATATAGATGCCCAATTAACTCCACTGGGACCTTGATATATTAACGACCAACTTTCTAACACATTTTTTTTACCTTCACCAAAACTGAAAATGGGATTGGGTATTATTAGTTAGGCCATCGGCACTCGGGGAAAGATATTTGTAGCTAAAACCAAGCTATGCACTACGTACACACTGAGAATATCAAGCACAGATCATTTGCATAGAATAAGTAACTGTGAAGCCACAAATTTACTGTGCCTGCTGAATTGGATAAAATTAATGTCAGTCAAATATATTCAAGCTTACTAGCAAAAAGTTGAGAAGTGCGATCGCGGTATCGGTTTTGTGTTGTGCCTATCGCCCTAATTAATTTTTGGAAGTGGGAATACAGGTGTATGTTAATGAATCTATTAGAGTACCAAGTCAAAGAATGGTTCCGGGAAATGGGCATTCCCGTATTACCTTCTCAAAAAATAGACCATCCCACTGACTTGAAACGGTTACAAATAAGTTATCCGATTGTACTCAAATCTCAGGTGCATGGGAGAGATAGAGCCAAGGCTGGTGGAGTCAGATTTGTGGAAACCACCATAGATGCGATCGCAGCAGCCCAAACTATTTTTAATTTACCTATTTTGGGGGAACTACCGGAACTATTATTGGCAGAAACAAAATATGAGAAGGTAGCAGAATTTTATCTGGCTGTAGTTTTAGATACAGCCGTTTGCCGCCCTGTACTTTTAGGCTGCCAAGAAGCTGACATTGATTGGGAATCAGCAGGGGAGAAAATGCAGTATGTGGTAGTAGAACAAGAATTTTCTCCATTTTACGCCCGTCGATTAGCCCTAAAAATGGGTCTGCACGGTAGTTATATGCAATCTGTCAGCAGGGTAATTGAGAAAATGTATCGGTTATTTGTCCAAAAAGATTTGGATTTAGTGGAAATTAATCCTTTAGCAATGAATGATCGCGGTCAATTAATGGCACTCAATGGTAGCGTAATAGCCAATCCAAGAGCCTTGAGACGACATCCAGAAATTAAAGGTACACAAACTCGAAATTTTGAGCAATATCCCAGTATTCCCCTGGGTTCCTATGTTGGTAAATTCAATAGTTCTGGGCGAGGGAAAATAGCCATTTTAGGCAATGGTGTAGGTTCGGTGATGGCAACATTAGATTTAGTTGTCAACGCTGGAGGTAAACCTGGTGTATGTATTAATTTACGCCATGCCTCCATGAATGATTCTGCACCAACTACTTTTAATAAGCGTTTAGAACAGGCATTAAATGTTTTAGCCACTGATAAAAGTATTAAAGTGATACTGATGAATTTCTTAGATAGTACTTCCGAAGCAACGGTATTAGCCGAAGTAATCGCTCGGTTCGTAGAAAATCATCGCCATGAAATTCAATCCCAAACATTAGGTCCCAATAGCATTAAAAGCCGCGTTGCAGAGAATATCCCCTATTTAGTAGTCCGTCTGGTTGGTTCTCAATTAAAGGAAGCACAAAAATATTTAATTCCACTAAAAGCCTCAGGTGAAGCGCCTGTGTTGATAGAAAATTTGGATCAAGCAGTAGCAGAAGCCATTCGTTTGACAAAATCCCCAGCGAATCAAAAAGTTAAATAGTTTACTCCCTACTTCTTTATCTCTCTCATGGTTATACCAATTCAAATCATGCTTGCAACACATACATTCTTCTTCAGGGCACGGCATCTACAATATTTTTGTGTGTGAAATTATCACTCTGGTGCTGTGCCCCTACTTAGGGAGTTGCATTCTTGTTTCCAAATGATATAACCAGCCATAAGTATCCCGAGTAGCTTTTTTATTGCTGGGAAAATATTAAGTGTTTTTTCGTAATAAAAATTGTATTCGTGTAAAAAATATATAATTGGGGATGAATTAATCAACACCAAAAAACTAGAAATTTACTGCCAAAAGTCGATGGAATAGGGTATTTTGTGACTGAGCGTTAGAACAAGTTTTTTTGATTCTAGTGCCAATTGAATCAAGAATACAGCATATATCTATCTATCCTTCTTCAGTAGTTGAGAACACTGAACATTCTGAATTATTGTGCATTTTATGAACTTAACGCCAGACAGCAAAATTTTAATCCAGGGATTTAGTGAATTTATTGGTGCTACCCATATTGCCCAAATGCAGGCTTACGGTACAAATGTAGTCGCTGGGGTGAATCCCGGCTCAGGTGGGGAGCAACTATATGGTCTACCCATATTTGACCTCATAGAAGAAGTGGTAGATCAATTTGGACGTATAGATACCACAATTATTTGTATACATCCTTACCAAGTTTTGGATGCAGCATTAGAAGCGATCGCTGCTGATATTCGGCAAATAATTATTATTTCTGCTGGAGTTCCACCTTTAGACATGGTGAAACTATTAAGGACTGCTGAAGCTACAGATACCTTAGTAATTGGACCTAATAGTCCAGGAATTATCTTTCCCGGCAAGATTCTTTTGGGAACTCAACCTAGTGATTTTTATACTCCTGGTTCCGTAGGGATTGTTAGTCGTAGTAGTACTCTAACCTATGAAATTGCTTGGGAATTAACTCAAGCAGGGTTAGGACAATCCATTAGTGTCAGCATTGGTAGTGATGCCATCGTTGGGTCATCTTTCATCCAATGGCTGCAAATTTTGGATGAGGATGACAGTACTAAAGCCATCGTTTTAGTCGGACAGCCAGGAGGCGATCGCGAAGAAGCCGCAGCTCGTTATATTACGGAGGCAATTGATAAGCCAGTGATTGCTTATATTGCTGGCAGACACGTACCACCAGGAAAGAACTGGCGACAAACAGGTACTTTAGCCGCAGTCATTGGACTCGATCCAGATTTTGGTTCGGTACAAAGTAAACTTACTGCTTTGTATGAATTTGATATTCCGGTAGCAGAACGTCCTTCCCAAATTCCTGAATTGGTGAGGAAATCCCTCGGTTGAAAATAGGGATTGGGTATACTGACCAAATGCTCACTTCCATATCTCGAATCGGCGAATTGAAAGGAAATATCACTGTGCCCATTATTGGCAAACGTGGTGAGCCTGGGAACCGGACAACTACATAGAGAGTTCTTTCCCCTACACCCCACACTCTCTTTCAAGCTAGCCCCACTCTGCTCCAAGCCGCGCTTCGCGCGTCTACATGAACGTTTGTACACAACCTGCCCATGAAAATAATCCCTTCACTCTGGGCGGGGAAACCCCGCCCCTACTCCTACTCTACGAGAAGCCACTGAGTCGCAAAGCGTCCCGTGAGGGATACGTGTCTACACTCCTTCCCTCCTTCACTCCTTCACTCCTTCCCTCCTTCCCTCCTACACTCCTTCACTCCTACACTCCCTATTTTCTAGCTAGGAGGAAAAAATAAATTTTACTGAATAAAAAGTACTTGACACATCCCCATGAAAGCGGCATAATAATTCAAGTGCCGATTGAGGGACCGTAGTTCAATTGGTTAGAGCACCGCCCTGTCACGGCGGAAGTTGCGGGTTCGAGCCCCGTCGGTCCCGTTACAAAACTATATACTAGTAAAGCTTGGGTTTTAGATTTGCAACTGCATCCAGAACCCAAGCTAAATTATTCAAGCTTTGTGAGAGAGAATCTGCTGTGACTGTCAGAGTCCGTATTGCACCCAGTCCCACTGGAAATTTACATATTGGTACAGCAAGGACAGCTGTATTTAACTGGTTATTTGCTCGCCATCATGGTGGTAAATTTATCTTACGTATTGAAGATACAGACCAAGAGCGATCGCGTCCTGAATATACGGAAAATATTTTGTCAGGATTGCGCTGGCTGGGCTTAAATTGGGATGAGGGACCATTTTTTCAGACGGAACGTTTGCATCTTTACCAGGATGCCGTACAAAAGCTATTAGACCAAGGTCTGGCATATCGCTGTTATACCACAGCTGAGGAATTAGATACCCTGCGGGAATCGCAAAAGGCTAGAGGTGAAGCTCCCCGGTATGATAACCGCCATCGTGATTTAACCCCAGAGCAGGAAGCCGCTTTCCAAGCAGAGGGGCGTACTTTTGTCATTCGCTTCAAAATAGACGACCATCGAGAAATCGTCTGGAATGACTTAGTTCGGGACAATATGGTTTGGCGTGGTAGTGATTTGGGTGGTGACATGGTAATTGCCCGGGCTGCGTCAACAGGTATTGGTCAACCCCTGTACAACTTTGCTGTGGTAATTGATGACGTGGATATGCAAATTACCCATGTCATCCGGGGAGAGGATCACATTGCTAATACCGCCAAGCAGATTTTGTTATACGAGGCTTTGGGAGGCGATGTACCGGAGTTTGCCCACACCCCCTTAATTTTGAACCAAGAAGGGCGCAAACTGTCTAAACGGGATGGGGTGACTTCCATTTCCGACTTTCAAAAAATGGGCTTTACGGCCCCAGCCTTAGCTAACTATATGACCTTGTTGGGTTGGTCTTCTCCAGATTCTACCCAAGAAATATTTACCTTAGGAGAGGCTGCCCAGCAATTTAGTTTTGAGCGAGTGAATAAGGCTGGTGCTAAGTTCGATTGGGCAAAACTGGATTGGTTAAATAGTCAGTATATTCATAATTTGCCAGTAGATAAAGTTACAGATTTACTCATACCCTTCTGGTCAGAAGCCGGGTATAAATTTGTTGGTGGGAGAGAGCGTCCTTGGTTGGAGAAACTGGTAACTTTAATTGCTCCGAGTTTGACTCGTTTGACAGATGCTGTGGCCATGAGTCAACTATTTTTCACCGATGGGGTAGAATTTAGTGATGAAGCTACAACCCAACTAAAACAAGATGGGGTAGGGGCTGCTCTGCAAGGGGTGTTAACAGGTTTAGAAAGCCAAACCCAGCTTGAGGTAGCTGATGCTCAAGGAATCATTAAACAGGTGGTAAAAGAACAAGGGGTGAAGAAAGGGTTAATCATGCGATCGCTCAGAGCGGCTTTAACTGGGGAAATGCATGGACCCGATCTAATGCAATCCTGGCTACTACTCCATGAAATCGGTTTAGATCGACCCCGTTTAACAAAAGCGATCGACCTAGGTAGCTAAGAATTTACCTAGTTTGGGGAGCATAATTGGAGAAAATCCATCTTTAGTGAATATACATCTACTATTTGGGGGCATGATTGGAACGTGCCCCTGAATATTTTAGTCCTGGCATGACCAAAGGTCTTCGAGTTTCAAGTCAGCCACCCACGAGAAAATACCACAACCAAGGATGAAAATGCTTTGTGACTAACTCCTCAAGGGTGCACGGAATGCGCCCCTACTCTGCGCTTCCGCGCCTATTTTCAAGTTAGTCACTCATGTTAAAGGCAACAGGCAACACGGAACAGGCAACAGTGAAGGCGTTGGACGAGGATTTAAACCCCATCCAACGCAATCGTCCCACTCATGACGGGACTTGGGAGCCACTGGTGGGTCAAGGGAACTCAAGGGCAAAAACCTTTGTTCCCAACCAACCAACCCAACTGTTGCCCGTTGCCCGTTCCCTGTTCCCTCGACCGAAGGTCGGTCAAATCCCACAACCAAGCATGAAAAACCTCAAGTGCGGCTCCTACATCTAAGCTGTTAACCATTAACCGTCAACTAACAACCAACAACCAACAACCAACAA
>JAAUYD010187030.1_pt1 | contig 11205 bp, 9 predicted proteins | sample 7278101 | NCBI WGS metagenome assembly JAAUYD01 (sample SAMN14350128, study PRJNA611818) | marine sediment metagenome | isolation source: surface marine sediment (0.6m) | place: French Polynesia: Moorea | collected 2018-08
AACCTTAATGAGAAGACCAAAATTTAGGCAAGAAAATCGTCAAAAATACGGCGATATTTTTAAAACTAGATATTTGGGGATGAATTTTATTTATTTATACGGAAAAGAAGCGAATAAATTTATTTTAAGTAATGAAAACAAGTATTTTGTCAATAGTTCTTTTCCCAATTCAAAAAAAATTTTTGGTACGAATAATTTGACTTGGCAAAGAGGAGAAACACACAAACAAAGCCGGAAAATATTATCTCGCTCTTTGAACGAAAAAGCTATTCAAAAATACATTACGATAAGCTCAGAAATTACTAAATTTTACCTGGAGAAATGGTCTAATTGCGACGCGATCGCGCTATATCCAGAATTGAAAAACTATAGTTTCGATCTAATTTGTAAAATCATATTGGGAGTAGAGTCTGCTTCAAAAACAGAATTATTCGAGCTATTAAATAATTTAAGTTCGGGTATATTTAGCATTCCCTTACCAGTTCCGCAAACACGATTTGGGCGCGCTTTACAAAGCAGAAAAAAACTTTTCCACAAACTAGATGAAATTATTATTCAGCATCGCGAACAACCACAAAACGATGCTTTAGATATATTATTGCAAACAGAATACTTGAGCGATTTAGAATTAAAAGAACAAATTATAAACTTGATTCTTTTAGGTCATAAAGAAATTGCATCCGCATTAAGTTCATTTTTTGTCTCGATCGCACAACATCGAGATATTCGCGATCGCCTTAATAGAGAACAAAAATGTTTTGCAGATTCTCAAACACTAAACTTAGAACAAATTAAATCTATGACTTATTTAGAAAATACAATTAAAGAAGTATTGCGTATTTTTCCACCCGTACCTGGTGGAATTAGAAAAGTGATTCAAGATTGTTCTTTTCAAGGATACCAAATACCAAAAAATTGGTACGTAATTTACGATCTTAAAAGCACCCATCAAGACCCAGAAATATACACCCAACCAGAACTATTTAATCCAGATAGATTTAACAGTCTTAACAAAGAAGATAAAAAACAGCCTTACAGCTACCTCCCATTTGGTGGGGGTTTGCGAGAATGTTTGGGCAAAGAATTAGCTTTAACAATCATGAAAATTTTTAATTCCATCTTATTACGTAATTATGATTGGAAACTATTATCAGAATTAGATCTCGAAACTAGCTCCCAATTTATTCCAACTTGGCAAGATGTTAAAATTATTTTAATCAAATCGCCACAAGTTTCAGGAATTTAGATCGATATCTAAATAATCGAAATCAAATTTTACTGCTATAAATTAACATTTATTCATTTTTTTTAAATGAATAAATCGCAAATATATGTAAACAAAAGCGATCGAAAATCAAATATCCATATAAAGATCTGTATATTGACTATTTTGACAGAAGCAACTTTTCAGGTAATATTTATTCAGGCTAAAATTTTAGCAACAGCTCACTTTTAACTTTGAAAATCCTTAAAAGGAAGAAAATTCAGATCGAGTAACATAAGATAACCAATCTCTTCGATCTATCTTCCTGAAAAAACAGCAAAAAAAACGCTCGTTCGCAAGTAGTAAAATATTTTTTAGATCGAGATTATGATTATTGAAAATTTCACACTCTTAGCTCAAGCTCAACCAACTCCAATTTCTTCGATTGTATTTGCTGCTTGGACGGCAGCAATTGGAGCATTGTTTATTTTCCTAACAGGTTGTATTCAATTAGTATCCTTCGGCCGTTCTTTAGAAGTTCAAAAAGCAAACTTAAAAGCACAAATCAAACTGCAAAGAGATCTAACCACAAGAGAATTCAATAAATTGTACGATGAAATTCGTTTTGAAACCAGTCAAAAAGTTTCAAACGGTCAATACAATTATGAAGAATACGTGTTGAGATTTTGGAATTTACAACTAGACCAATATTTAGCTTGGATTCAAGGTTACGTTCCCAATATTAACTATCAAATGTGGATGAAAAATCTGCGATCGGCTTATCAAGATAGGGAAGAAAAAGAAAAATTATATAAAGGTGAAAGTTATCGCTATGGTTACGGACAAGCAAAAAAAGAATTAGAAAGCCAAGCACCAAGTTTCTTTGTATTTATTGAAAAAATTCATAACCAAGAAGTTTCAGTTCAAGAAATAATGAAACAACATAGAAACAATCCCGAAATAGCATCCCAACTAGAAGAACAAGAGCAAGACTTAGAAAATAGAATTTTAAATAAGGATTTTGCTACCATATAGACCAGCTCTTTTTAAACAGCAATATTCTTGGCTAAACAAAGACTCGACCTTCTTTTAGTAGACCTCAATCTTTGTGCTTCCCGTCAAAAAGCACAAAGATTAATTCGTGCAGGAGAAGTAAAAGTAAACCAACAATTAATCGACAAACCAGGTACGGAAGTAGATATTACTGCTAAAGTTGAGATTCGGGAAAAGCCTAAATATGTTTCGCGAGGGGGAGAAAAATTAGCTCGAGCGTTAGCAGAATTTAAAATTCCCGTCGCCGATCGCATTTGTCTTGATGGTGGTATTTCCACCGGTGGCTTTACTGACTGTTTATTGCAAGCAGGTGCGGCGAGAGTTTACGGTGTTGATGTCGGTTACGGACAAGTAGCTTGGAATCTTCGCACCGACGAGCGCGTAATTCTCAAAGAAAGAACTAATTTTCGCTATCTTACCCCAGCTCAATTGTACGGCGATTTACCCCCTGCTGATTTGGGAGTAATGGATTTATCGTTTATTTCTTTAACTAAAGTTTTAGAGCCTTTAAAAAGCCTCTTAGTAGCACCTCAAGAGGTCATCTTATTAGTTAAGCCTCAATTTGAAGTAGGGCGATCGCGGGTTGGTAAAAAAGGAGTAGTGCGCGATCCTCAAGACCAAGCAGATGCAATTTTTCAAGTCTTAGCAACTGCCGATCGCTTAGGTTGGCAATACTGCGGTTTAACTCCTTCTCCCATAACCGGGCCTGCGGGAAATATAGAATATTTATTGTGGCTCAATACTGAAAATAGATGTGAAAAGCCTAGTTTCGAGACTATCCTCGCAACTACAACAAAGGCGATCGATAACTTTAAATAATCTAAAGTTGCTTTTTACTAATTAAAGTTTCTTCGATTGAATTAGTTTCACTTTTAAGAACTGCTTTCTGGGATCTGCTTTGGTGGCGATCGCTTCCCTGTTCCACTTTAGCCTTTGGTTCGGCAGCAGAATCGATTCTAATTAAAATTTGCGGCCCCGAATAAGCCAAACGCAAAATAGTGCCATTTTCAACTTTACTTTTATTGATTTTTTTCCCTTCAATGTAAGTTCCGTTAGTTCCCACATTGACAACTTCCCAATCCGAGTCATTGTGTCTGAGTTCTACATGACGGCGAGAAACTACGGCACTATAGAGAACAACATCATTATCTGTTGCTCTGCCAACCTTAATAGTTAATTCTTTTTTAAAGCTCCAGCTTTGAATTGGTGCCCCATCGGGATTAAGTAGACTCAGAGTAATCACGGAATTTCTATTGTTTATTTTAAAAGTTTACTTTTTCAGTTGAAACGGTCTCGATGTTGCTTTACACAATACAATACATTGTATCTAAATTTAAGTTTCCAACTTTTGAGATCGGGGATATACTTGATTGAAAATAGCGATAATCCTCACTTGCAAATTTTTATTATTTTGCTATTTGCCTTTTCCAAACCCCAAAATCAATCTCTGATTGAGCCGAATATTTTTATATTTGTTCGTTGATTTACCAATAAGATTTTATACTCCTATTAAGATTATATTTCTAGTTTATAGCAGAAGTGTGCTTGTTTGAGATCCCTTCTCAGTCCTCAAAATATTAATAATTGAATCGTTAGATTAGTAAACTATACTTTTTTTAAAGTAACCGGACGTGCTTACCCTGTAAGTAAACAGTTAATTATTTACCGATTACCCCTGAAAATTTAAAATGTTACATACTTATTTTCCAATACTTCGGTTAATGATGACTTATTATATAAAGTCCAACAGTTCCAAGACGGGCAAGATTAAATTGTTTTGCCAATCTCAGAATAACTTGTTGGACTATGTAAATTTTTAAGATCTAAAATTTTTTCAGACGGTAAAACCATTACTGTAAAATTTAAAGCGCGCCTGCATTTGCCAAACCTAGAATCATACCCGCACCGAGAATATGGCCCAAGCTAGTAGTCGCGATTAATTCGGGAACGCCAAAATTTTTCCACAAAGCTGGCTTGGGAATTGGCAGATCGGGACCGACACCAGAATTTTGAATTGCAAAGCGACCGATGGAAATTGCAAATAAATTGCACAATAGCATCACTAAACCGGCCGATACGCTCCAAGTAGAAGTTGTTTGTACGGCAAAAAATAAACTAGATGTCATTAAATTTTTCTCTCCTGTGTTGATAAAATTTCATAAACATCTGCGATTATAAAAATATTGGAGAATAAAATGGTAATTTGTCTTAATACTTAACAGTTAGATCGATTCTGTTTAGAGTTGCTAAATTTCGGTGACCCAAGGCAAGAGTCAATAGATTGGGAAAATCGATCTATCGGGTTATTTTGGTGAATTGGTATTACTATCTAATTTTAGTAGGAAATAACACACCTTATTTAGTCCTCCAAACAAATGCGAGTTAAAATCTGTGGGATTACTCAAGTAGAACAAGGCCGAGCGATCGCCTCTTTGGGAGCAACAGCTTTAGGATTTATCTGTACTTCTAAATCTCCTCGTTATGTTACTGCAACACAAATCAAAGAAATTGTCAAAACAATTCCGGCAACAGTAGATAAAATCGGCGTTTTTGTCAATGCAAGCAAGTCAGAAATCATTGAGGTAGTAGGAGTTGCTGGTTTGAGTGGAGTGCAACTCCACGGAGACGAATCTAGGGAATTTTGTCAGCAATTAAAATCCGATCTGCCGGACTTAGAAATAATCAAAGCGATCCCCGTCAAATCTCCCGAATCTTTATCTCTGGTTTCTGTTTACAGCGATTGTGTCGATACTTTACTTTTAGACGCTTATCATCCAAAAATGCGCGGAGGAACTGGCCTGGCGATCGATTGGGATATCTTAGAGGAATTTCAATCCCCCCTACCTTGGTTTCTAGCTGGAGGGTTAACTCCAGAAAATATCGAGCTTGCTCTAAATCGGACAAATCCTGCTGGTATCGACCTCTCTAGCGGTGTAGAATCAGCCCCCGGACAGAAAGATTTAAATAAAGTGGCTGATTTATTTAGAAAAGTTAAAGAATATCTAGTTGAGTAAAGAAGCGATCGTAAAAATTGAGTAGAGACGCTGCAACCGTCTCTACCTAGCGGGAATTACATAAAACTTGGTTGATGGCGAATCAAATTCAAGAACTCTTCGCGAGTTTTTTGCTCTTCTTGGAATACACCTAACATAGTGCTGGTAACAGTCCAAGAACCGGGTTTTTGTACGCCCCGCATCACCATACACATATGAGTCGCTTCCATGACAATAGCAACTCCTTGAGGTTCTAAGACCGTTTGAATGGCTTCGGCTATTTGACGGGTGAGGCGTTCTTGTACTTGCAATCTGCGCGCGTACATATCGACGATGCGAGCTAATTTACTCAGGCCGACAACCTTTTGATTGGGAATGTAGGCAACATGAGCTTTGCCCATAAATGGCAACATATGATGCTCGCAAAGGCTGAAGAAATTGATATCTCGTACCAGAACCATTTCATTGTGGCCTTCATCGAAGATGGCATTATTGACCAGTGTTTCGAGAGACTGATTGTAACCTTGGGTGAGAAACAGCATTGCTTCTGCTACCCGTTTGGGGGTTTTCAACAGTCCTTCGCGCTCTGGATCTTCTCCCACCCCCTCTAAAATAGCGCGCACGGCAATTTCAAGATTTTCCTGAACTGGTTCGCCAGTCGGATGAATCGAAACTTGCTGACCATTATGAGTGTTGCGATCGGGTCTAGTAAAAACAGTCTTATCTTCGGGTTGGCTGAAAGTTCTTTGATTACTTTTACCATTTTTCGCAGAAGATTTAGAGCGGCTAGAACCGTTGGAAGAACCTATTGTCATAATTTACGTGTTAGTTCAACTGTTACAGAAATGTCGATCGAATAAAAAAGTTGTTTGTGGGGGACTAAAGCGTCCCCGCGCTGGGCATGACGATCGTTTCCTCTACCACAGCCTCTTGAGGTAGCAAAGCAGCTTGCAAAATAACGGCGGCTACGCTTTGAGCGTTCAGCATTCCGTTGCGATTCAAATCTGCTCGTACCGTATCAGTATCCCAAATGGGAGTGTTTACCGCACCAGGAGAAATTGTAACCACACGAATGCCGTTACTTCTTTCTTCTGCTGCTAAAGTCTTAGAAAAGGCAACCAAGCCTGCTTTACTGACGTTATAAGCTCCCCAACCAGGAAAAGGGGTTGAAGCAGCGATCGAAGCAATATTGATTATCGTTCCCGAACCGCGATCGCGCATTTGGGGTAAGACACCAAGGACGCATTGAAACACGCTAGTAAGATTTAAGTCAAGGACTTGTTGCCAATCTGCCAGAGATGTGTCTTTAAGATCGTTAGTGTAAGCCATTCCGGCATTATTAACTAAAATGTCGATCGGGCCAAAATCAGAGGCGATCGCTTCGATTTGCGTCACAATTGAATCTAATTGGCTCAGATCTAATTGATAAGCTTTTGCTTCTATTTCTCCTGTTGCTTTTGCTGCTTTAGCTACTGCTTCTAATTTTTTTAAAGAGCGACTTACTAAAGCTACGTCGATGCCTGCCTTCGCAAAGGCTAAAGCTGTTGCTTCACCAATACCGCTACTAGCTCCAGTGATAATTGCTCGCATTCTTGGTGTTGGAGAATTCATTAATCAAATCCTGCATTTGCTGACTATCGATGAGACTCAAATCGCCTAAATATTTCAGGCCAACTGAAAAACACCGCTTAATTACAAGCAGCCGAGAAATACAAGACGAATGAAACTTTATATTTCTGCGGTGAATGCGACTGGGCTTACCGTTGTTCGCCAACGAGCTGGCGAGTAAATAGCTTCGTGCCGCACTGTTATCTTTAAATATCAGCTCCAAAGTTTAATTAACTCCATACAGATAAATGAGTTAGCTTTACCCAGCATATTTTAGGTGCATTTAAGTTCAATCTAACTGGGTAGGAACTTAGTATCTTAAGATGCAGTATTTTGTTTTTGGTTCTGATATTTTTAGTTATCAATGTTTTTCTGTTACCTTAAAGGCAATAGTAAAGACTATTTTGACTTTTTGAAAAATTCCCAACTAAGTTAATCTAAAAATTGATTCTCAAAGCTATCTTCGATTATTTATTTTCATCTTAACAATTTATAAATCGGGGTTTTCGAGTCATAGAAGTGGAAGTAGGATCGTCGACTACTTTAACTTTGTTACAAAATTAAAATTGTTAAATATTATTGACTTAGCAATTATAACATCCTCTCTTAACCAATTTCCGAGAAAATCCCAATCTGGCGGAATTTTTGATATCGCAAGTCTCGTCTTGCTTCGGGACTAATTTGAGATAATTCTTCTAAGGTTTCTAATAAAGCCTTTTTAAGTATGGCTGATGCCCCTAGAGGATCGGAATGTGCCCCACAGATTGGTTCTTTGAGAATGCGATCGACAATTCCTAATTCTTTTAATTCTTTGGCGGTCATCTTTAAGGCTGATGTAGCTTGCTCGGCTTTTCCGGCATCGCGCCAAAGTATAGCCGCACAAGTTTCTGGAGGGGCGACGCTGTAAACTGCGTGTTCAAACATCAGTAATTTCTCACCAACGCCTATACCTAAAGCTCCCCCCGAACCTCCTTCGCCGATTACAGTACAAACGATCGGTACGTCAAAATAAAACATTTCTCGCAAATTATAAGCGATCGCCTCTCCTTGTCCGAATTTTTCGGCTTCTACCCCAGCCCATGCCGCCGGAGTATCGAGAAATGTTAAGATAGGCATTCTGAAACGATTGGCGTGTTCCATGAGCCTGATTGCTTTGCGATAACCTCCGGGAGATGCCATACCGAAGTTACGAGCGATATTATCTTTAGTATCGCGGCCTTTTTGATGCCCTAGCATGAGGACGCTTTTGCCGTCGATACGAGCTATGCCTCCGACTAAGGCCGGATCGTCGTAACCGCAGCGATCGCCGTGTAATTCAAACCATTCGTCGCTAATTGCTTGAATGTAATCTAAGGTTGAAGGCCGGCGCGGATGGCGGGCTAATTGCAATCTTTGCAGTGGTGTTAAAGTTTTAAATATTTCTTGGCGTAACTGTGCCGCTCTTTTTTCTAATTTTGATATTTCTTCGGAAACATCTACTTTGGTATCTTCTGCTAGTTCGCGAATTTGATCGATTCTCGATTCTAGTTCGCAAAGAGGTTTTTCAAAATCTAGCAAAAATGTTCGACGTTCTGTTTTTGGCATAATTTGCAGTTTATTTTGCTTAATTTACATAAAAGAGTTTTCAAGCGGGCTGGGATCGGCTTTGCGGTGTGCCATAGCTATCTTAAACGAAGCGGGGAGGATCGGGAAATAGGAGCAACTGGGGCAGAGGTTGGGGAGTGGGTAGGAGGTCAGGGGTTCAAACAAAATATTTGTTCTACCAATTTAAAATGACTGAAGCAATTTCAAACTTAAAACCTCTTGCCTCTTGCCTCTTACCTCGTTACTCTTTATTTTTAACTGGTTCTGTTTGGTTTTCTGTTATTGTTATTTGTTGTTCTATATTATGTTTATTTTCTATCCCAGGTTTTTTTTGTCGCATTCTAATTAAATAATATCCCTTCTGTTCTATTGATTCTGTAATATATTTTTCCGATTCTATTTTATGCCAAAATAATGGTAAACTAGCGCGATCGTAAACTGTCAAATAAGCTTGATATTTTTCTAAAATATCTCGAGGTAATTCTATTTCTAAACGATTGTTTTGCTCTAATTTACCGTATAAAAATTCTGTATCGGGCGCGCCGACGGGGAGAAATTCTTGTTTCACGAAAGATTCTGGCAAGATTTTGCGCCATTTTAAAATAGTAAAAATATAATAGTGCAGGGCTGAATAAAACCAATTTTTCCTTTCAATTATTTGTTTGTAAAAATCATTAATATTGCGATCGACCTCGATTCGATCTACTATTTGAATTCCATCAACTTTAATTGAGGGCAAATATATCTTTTCAGCCCGATCGTAATATCTCAAACCGATGGTATATTTACCCGATTCTAGTTCAATTTTTTGCCATGTTTCAGATTGGGAACTCTTAAAAGAAGTTAGATTGGTAATAGTTTTATAACCTGGAAAATCGTAAATAACCATTATCCAAGATCCGGCAGAACTATCGGCTATTTCCCGGTTGATTTCCAGATATTTTTCAACTTTCAAAGGGCCGAGAGTGCCGATAATAGCGTGAGTATTCCAACGCGGCCCTTTGGTCATTAAAACGGGCATCGAGAGGGTCGTATCTATTAGTTTTTGGGAAATAACCCGCCACTGACTGGCTTTTTCTTGATTAAAACGGAGATAAATTGTATATAAAAATCCGATCGCCAGTTTCATTATTTTATAAAAACAAAAAGATAAAAAAGCTAGCGGTATTTCCAAAATTTGTTGCAATTTATCGATCATAAAAATTTGAGTTAATTAATTAAAATTAGGTAGTAGTTAGCAAGGAGAAGCGATCTGTTATTTATCCTATCGATATTAAAATTAACTGGCCCATTTCAAACTGAAAAACTCGTTATTTCAACCTAGCCATTACCAATAATTTGAGCTAATTTTGAAGCCGCTTCTAAATGCAGGTTATGTCCTCCAGAAACGACTACTTTTGCTGCTTTTGGCATTGCTTCTTGTTGTTGAGATAAATCTTCTTCTCGATTGTATTTACTCCGATCGCCATAAATCAAAGTAATTGGGGCTTTAATTCTTCTTAACAAACCGAGATATTTAGATTTGCCAATTCCGTTTAAAGTAATACCAGCGCGGGTTCGCAATAAAGAAGCCCAACACCATCTTACTCCCCCAGCACATGGTTCGGTAATGCGGGTTGCTAGTTGAATCGCTAAAGACATCGATAATGCTGGTGTGGCTTTGCGCAGGCGATCGGCTGCTGCTAAAACGTCAGGAAATACTGGATGTTCTGGTGGAGAAGCGAGATAATCTAATTGTGTTGCTAGTTGTTGGGCGACTATTTCAGGATCTTCTGAGTCTGAGGGTAAAATAGTTTCTACTAGAAACAGGTTTTTGATTTTTTGGGGTCGAATGCTGGCAAATGTGGCCGCAATCACAGATCCTAAAGAATGTCCGACTAAAGTAAAGGCTTTATCGGTAACTGTTTCGACGATCGTATCGATATCGCTCAAGAAATCGATTAAATTATAAGAACTGGCGCGATCGAGGCGATCGGATCTGCCGTGTCCTCTCAAGTCTGGGGCAATTACTCGATAGCCTTTTGCTGCCAAACGAACCGCTACTTCAGACCAGGCTGCACCTTGTTCTAGAATACCATGCAAGCACAATACTAAGGGTGCTGATGGCGGCCCCCAAGTACAAAGACATACTTTTATGCCCCTAACTTCTAAGAAATGTTCTACCATCGCATAAATTGGCGATTCATTTTCTACTGTATCGTTGGGTAGTTGATAATCGAATTTAGTTGCTATTTGAGTTGTTTCTGGTTGTAATTGGATTGGTAGTTGGATCGTTTTCCAAGTTTCGGCTAGTTGCGGATCGATCGCTTGATGTTTGAGGAAGTTAGGATCTCCTAGAGACATGGATTTTTTGTGAACTCCGTCTGTCATGCGATCGCCCGAGTAAGGATCTATCAAAGAGTTAGAATAGGGCAGATCTAAAAACTGACAAACAGATTTCATCACTGTTTCTGGTTGAGTTACTAAATCTTCGTAGTTAATTTGACAGTGGCGATCGCTTTCGATATTCTCTAAAAATTCGATTATGTTTTGATTGCTTTTAGCCCAAACTGACTCGGCTAACTCGTAGGGGTTAGTTTCTTCTACTCCTAAGAGTTTATCCATTCTCATCCTCGCAAAGGATTCTATAACTGAATAGGGATGTCTGACGAGATGGATGTATTTGGCATCTTGAAATAGTTCTTCTGCTCGAGCTAAAGTTTCTTTATCGAAGGCATAAGTTGGTGATTTATCGACTAAAATGCGATCGCCTGCTAGTTGTTG
>JAAUYD010017973.1_pt1 | contig 11203 bp, 11 predicted proteins | sample 7278101 | NCBI WGS metagenome assembly JAAUYD01 (sample SAMN14350128, study PRJNA611818) | marine sediment metagenome | isolation source: surface marine sediment (0.6m) | place: French Polynesia: Moorea | collected 2018-08
CTCACCCCATCTTCGGCGTTAGGTATCGCCGCGCATAGTTCACTATAGCGCGACGACACCTGCCTTGAATCTGAGGCAAGCTCGACAATCGCTCAGCTTGGGTTACACAAAGACCCCGTTTGACCCGCTGTTCATATGGTCCACATGCCCTGCTGAGGGTCATTGGGTCATCGTTAGCGCATCAGCTTGGACTCCGGGTTGGCCTTAATCCACTGGGACCACTGGGTGTCATGAGAATCAATCACCGGTAGCAGTCGTTGGAAATATTTACCCTGGATACCCAACAGTCCTTCTTTTTGGGGATACCAGAGGGTGCCGGTCTCCCGGTCGTAGAGCACGAAGGTTCGCTTATAGGTCCATCCCGAAGGGGCCAGGGTAAGTTTCCGGCCGTCAAGTTCGCGGCTGTACACAGCCGCCAGGTCGACCAGCGGTCAGTAGCCGGCCATGATGGCCTGGTCCCCTAAAAAGGTATTGGCCGTCTCGTGATAACTCAATTTGCGTACCGAATAGGCATGTGCATCGTTCTCATCGGCAACGCCGATCACCCGCAACGTCGATCGGGTGTCTGCCGGTTCCTCCTGCCAATGGCTGTCATCCAGCGGATTGAACGCATATCGGCCGATGCCGAATTCGAATGCGTTCGGATCGAAACCGATCGATACCGCCTGGGTGATGTCCCATCGTTCACCGGTCCGATCCACCAGGAAGGTCTGTCGGCCGTCCTGGACCACTGTGGCCACGGCTGGAAGTCCAACGGCCATGAGCACCAGCAGCGCCGATAGCGGCAGGATTGTTCGTTTGACTATATCGTTCATGGTATTCACCTCATGCCAGTTATCGTGGAAGGGTCAACCTAGGTCAGCGGCCTGCTTGGATGATTGGTCTGATGGCCGAAAAAATCCTTACAATGAGTGATTCGGTCCTTGTTGGCAGCAGGCAAGCGGGATGGGAATGAATTTGCGCGGCGCTTACGGTGAGGGAGGCTAATGCAGGGACGAATGCAGGGTATTTTTGATACGGGCGCGGGCGTCTTCGGAGAGTTTGACAGCGGTATCACCGGAAGCGGGTACATCCGTATCGATTGCGCGGCTCAACGTCCGCAACTTCAGCATCTGGCGCCGAAAGCGGGCGCAGTAACGGCACATCATCAGATGAAACCGGACAGCCAGCCGATGGTGCAGCGGCAGCGAGGTGTCCATGGACAGGGACACCTTCTGGGATACGTCTTTGCATCGAAACATCCAGTGGTTCATGGTAAAGGTCCTTATTGCTGCCGGTCCAGGCCAACCAGTTCAAGGCACTTGCGTAACAGCATCCTGGCCCGATACAGCATTACCCAGCAGTTGTTTGCCGTGATGTCGAGCCGCTTGCAGATCTCTGCGGTACTCAATCCGTCGATTTCCCGGTAAACAAAAGCGTCGGCGTTACGCTGGGGCAGGTCCGACAAGCACTGGTAGAAATGATCCAGAAACTCCCTGTTCTCTTGAGCCTTTCCCGGGTTGGTGCGCCAATGGGCCGGGCGGGTATGCCAACCGCCTTTGCTGTCAAAAAACGCATCGATATTGTCGGGATCGTTGACCAGATCGCCGGCCAATACGGTCGCCTTGCGCCTGCGGTAATGGTCGATCACCTTGTGTTTCAATATGCCGAAAAGCCATGTTTTTTCAGATGAACGGCCCTTAAAACGCGCCTGCGATTTTACCGCGGCCAGAAAGGTCTCCTGAACCAGGTCCTCGGCAATGTTTTTATCTTTTACCCGGGCAAGCGCGAAGTGAAACAGCGAATCGCCGTAGTTGTCCACCCACCTGTCGGCATTCAGTTTTGGCGTGCCGTCCATTCGAATCGGGGACCCTTTGTGATCGGATTGATTACGGGGAACACGCCGTCCACAGTACCAGATTATCTCGATAATTCAAGCGTCAAAATACGGCTTTTAGACCGATATTCGCCAGGTCAAGGCCACGGTTAGGTCTCATGGGGTTTGCTCATGGATGACCGAGAGTGGCATGAGATATGGTGGCCGTCGACTGCAGCCAAAACGATCCCCGTCAGCACCACCCATTTTGAAACGGAAAATGAAGTCACCCGGCCCTCGCTGGGACGTTCAAACAAATTCTAATGAATAACGATCTGCATTTAAGCGATACGTCGCCCAATGCTTCAAACCCTTACACGTTGTCAGCACAACCGACGTCGATGTCTCTTTATCCGTCAGCCCGAGCCGCTGCCGAACCGTCCCGCTGCAGTTGAATTGTATTGCTCGAGCACGACGCTTTGGCGCATGCCCGTGCGGTGGACACCTTGTAAGCTTTGAAGGATGTGAACGACAATCCGATCAGATATTTGACCAAAGATTACGATGCAGGTGGAGGCAATTAACATGCTGAGGCGGCGATACCAACGTCTGCAACACCTATTCGGCGATCATCAGTCCATGTACTGGAGCAATCTCAGCCGCCTGAACAACCTGCTGGTTATCGTGAATATCAGCATGTTTTTTCTCACCGGACTTGTGGCCAAAGGATACTTCTACACATTCTACTCATTAACCTGTCTGGGCACCGTAGGGCTGGGTGCCATTGTACCCACACAACTGGCAGGCCGGCTATGGTACTATTGGACGTTCATGCTAATTGAAATCCTGGGCATTTACTATTTGGTGGCCAGCGTGCTCTACTGGGTAGAAAATGGCTCAGAATAACCCACTCCGATTGAAAAACGAACCTCGGCGAAGAAAGCGGCATACCCATGACTACCGGATCTGTCGGACGGCTTGAGTCCCTGCTGAAAATGACTGGCAGACATCTTCTCAGGCGCCTGGAAAGGCCCATACCGTCATACGAGCAGCGAATTGTCAACAACCTGAGTCGTCTCTACCGGCAAATTCGCCCGGGTGATGTCCTGCTAGTGGAAGGTCGCTCCCGATTGAGCCGCATCATTCAACTGATGACCCGAAGCGCCTGGAGCCATGCAGCCCTATATATCGGCGACCGTTTGGCGAACGCTGACGATCTGCCCAAAGTTGGCGACGCGTCCGACATAGATGGCGCCGACAAGAAACACTTGCTGATCGAGGCAGAGGCCGGCAGCGGCGTGACGGCTGCTGCCCTGAGCAAATACAAAGATTACAATATCCGGATTTGCAGGCCCTTCGGCATCTCTTCGGAAGATCGGGATACCGTGGTTGATGCCGTCATCGGCAATCTGGGCAAGCATTACGACCATGAAAACCTGGTTGACCTGGCGTTGCTGGTGCTGCCCCCGTTTTTGAATCCTTTCAGAAAGAGAACCATCCAGGCGTGTCTGGGCGGATGTACGGAGTTCAAGGTAATCTGCTCGGGAATGATCGCCAATGCCTTTCAACGGGTCGGCTATCCCATTGTACCGGCACTTTTTCCCTCTGCGGAAAAAGGCGATCGTCAAGTCGACGACCCCTATGGCTCCAGGCTGATCATGCGCCATTACTCCCAGATCGTGCCCAGGGATTTTGACCTGAGTCCCAACTTCGAGATCATCAAGTACAACATCATTGGGTTGGGTGCCTTCGACTACCAATCGATCTGGGCTGAAAAACGGCTGTGACCCGTCGACCGTCACGGACCGCGATCCAGCCGGCTTGTGTTCCCATACGTGCGGCCGCTCGCAGTAAGTCATCTGGAATCGGTTGTTACAAACAACTGGGCTTGAGCACCCGTTCCGTTGCCGGCGGGTCCATAAAGCCATCGGGTGATCGACGAAGGGCCGGATGCCCCTATCGACAACCCAATAGTGCGGCCGGCAAGGCAACCATATCATGAAACCTCGTCCAACCCGTGGCCACCACTATAGCCGAATTCTGCCGAAAGCAGACCGCCGAAAGCTTTCGCGCCGTGTTTTTTACCTGGACGCCGTGTCTGCCGGAATGTATGATGGTGTAAAGTGAATTCGACGGTCGGCAATGAAATCTGCTGCACGGTCAACCTTGAAAACGGATGCAGAGAGGCCTGTTCAATGCAAAAGAATCAGCGTGCATTCATCGAAAGAAGGACAGGCAAAGACAGGCGCCGCCGCTTCTCGATCAAAGGACGCTTTTTCAGAAAACACGACCGGCGCCGGACTCCGGAAAGACGCTCGAACACCGAACACCGCAAAAACTGGGTCCGCATCAGCAAATGGTCCAGTGCTCCCCTAAAAAATCTGAAGATTTCCAAATACCTGCTCAAGTAACCCCAGTCATCCTGCAGCCGTTCATACCGAGTCTATTGGCACCCGGCAGCTGCTTACGCCATATCCAGTGGTGATCAGACCAACATGTCATGAACGTCGGGGACAGCTTTTTAAATCCGATCAACAGGCCACCTGCATTTGGCGTTGACAAACCGACCGGTCTGATTTAAAACCATTAAATTACGACTGAGCGTTCGCTCGGATTTTTATCATTAAACCAATTTAATATAGTTTTTACAGAATGTTGAAAATGGCCCAGGTAAAAGCCGAAATTAAAGAGATTCCCACCCAGGTTAAAAATCAGGCATTGGTGGCACAACGCCGTCGTCAGATCGTGGATGCTTCGGTGAACCTGTTCATCGAAAACGGCTTCCACAAAACCACCACCCGTCAGATCGCCCGGGCCAGCGGCATCTCCATCGGCTCGCTTTACGAATATATCGCCACCAAAGAGGATGTGCTCTATCTGGTATGCGACGCCATTCATGCGGAGATCGAACAGGGGGTGGCCGAGGCGCTCAACCGTGCCAAAAAAGGGAAAAACCCCCTGGCCGAAGTGATCCGCGAATATTTCATGGTCTGCCACCGCATGAATGACCATATCCTGTTGATCTACCAGGAGACGCAGTCGCTGCCCGGCAAGTGGCAGCGGGTGGTGCTGGAAAACGAGATACGCATTACCGGCATTTTCACCGGTGTACTGGCCAGACTGATGGAATCGGGGGAGTTGCCGCGTATATCTTCCCGCCGACTGGACCTGGTGGCCCACAATATCTCGGTGCTGGGGCACATGTGGACCTTTCGGCGCTGGTTTCTGGCCAACCACTACAGCGTCGATGAGTACATCGATTTTCAAACCCGCAGCATACTCGGCATGTGCAAGGAGAATGCAGCCTAAGGGAAGGGTCCAAGGGGTCACGGGGCCAAGGTTTCAAGGGGAAACGTTTTGCACAAAAAGGCGTCTGACAACTAGATCCTGGAAGCCATGGATTCGTGCCCATCCAGAAGCGAGATATTTAGCCCGAGATCAAGGCATGCGAAAACTTCTACCGCAGGCATATAGTTAATATTCCGAGGATAGAATTTCGAGCATAACGCAGATATCGGGCGAAATGGCCGCTTCTGGATGGGCACGAGCTATCGGATACAGAATGGACGACTATACCATTTAATTAATTCAGGAGGAATGGAATGGATTTCGAGCTCAACAAAACCCAGAAGGACATTCAAAAAGCAGTCAGAGACTTCGTCAAGGGCGAATTTGACAAGGAATTGGCATTCGAGATGGAGAAGAAGCATGAATTCCCGCGCAAGATCTGGAAGAAAGCCTGCGACCTGGGACTGCTGGGTGTCCATTTCCCGGAAAAGTATTCCGGTCAGGGACTCGGTTCCCTGGAAGACATTCTGGTGATCGAAGAACTGTGCCGCGGCGACTCCACCATCGGCAGTGCCATCGCCCTGGCCCCCTTCGCATCTGAAATCATCATGCACTACGGCACCGACGAACAAAAAGAGAAGTATCTGCCGGCCGTGGCCGAAGGCGAGATGCTCTCCGCCGGCGCCTTCACCGAACCGGACCACGGGTCGGACATCACCTTCATGGACACCACTGCCGTGCGCGAGGGCGACGAGTGGGTGGTCAACGGTGGCAAGACCTTCATCACCAACGGTGGACTGGCCGGCTTCTACAGCGTGTTGTGCCAGACCGATCCAGATGCCACCCCCGGCTACCGCGGTCAGAGCCTTATTTTGATCGAGGCGGACCGCGAGGGCGTTTCCACTTCCGACGTGGGCGAAAAGATGGGCATCCGCATGATGGCCACGGCCGAAGTCATCTTCAAGGATGTGCGCGTACCGGCGGCCAACCTCATCGGTGAGGAGAACAAGGGCTTTTACCACGTACTGCACTTTTTCGACGAGAGCCGCATCCAGGTGGCCGCCCAGGCCCTGGGAACCGCCCAGGGAGCCTATGACCGCGCCCTGGCCTACGTCAAGCAGCGTGAGCAATTCGGAAAAAAGATCGCCCAGTTCCAGGTCACCCAGCATAAACTGGCCGACATGGCCACCAAGATCGAGCTGGCCCGTTTGATCACCTACAAGGCGGCCTGGAACTTCGACCAGGGTCGCATCGATCCTAAGCTGACCTCTATGGCCAAGATGTATGCCGCCCGCACCGCGGTGGAAGTGGCCGACGAGGCCATCCAGCTGCTGGGCGGCTACGGCTACATGACCGAATACGAGGTCGAGCGCTTCTACCGCGATGCCAAGATCACCGAAATCTACGAGGGCACCAAGGAGATCCAGAAAAACACCATCGCCAGCGCCCTGATCGGAAAACTGAAGTAAGATTGACAAACTGGCTAAACGTATCGTTTCAGGAGGACGCATGAACGATGATATCCAGATATACCGGCCCAAGAACAACGTGAGGGTCGTCACGGCGACATCGCTTTTCGACGGCCACGACGCATCGATCAATATCTTCAGGCGCATCCTGCAGAGCACCGGCGTTGAAGTGATCCACCTGGGCCACAACCGCTCGGTGAAAGAAATTGTGGATGCCGCCATTGAGGAGGATGCCCAGGGCATCGCCGTCTCGAGTTATCAGGGCGGCCACCTGGAGTACTTCAAATACATGGTGGATCTGCTCAAAGAGGGCGGCGCCTCCCATATCAAGGTCTTCGGCGGCGGCGGCGGCGTCATCGTGCCCGAGGAGATCAAGGAACTGGAAGCCTACGGGGTGGCCAAAATATACTCGCCCGAAGACGGCACCAGCATGGGTCTGCAGGGCATCATCAACCACATGGTTGAGCTGATGGACTTCCCCCGCACCGACGAGGCCGCCCTCGACCTGACCGATTTGACCCCGGGCAACAAACTGCGGGTGGCCAACATGATTACCGCCCTGGAGCAGGCCAAGGCCAAAGAGAACGGCCACCTGGCCAAGTTCCGCCAGGAGCTAAAAGCCAAGATCGGCGAGCGCACCATTCCGGTAATCGGTATCACCGGTACCGGCGGGGCCGGAAAGTCGTCTTTGACCGACGAATTGATCCTGCGCATGCTGCACGACCTGAAAGACATCCGCATCGCCATCATCAGCGCCGACCCCTCGCGGCGCAAGACCGGCGGCGCCCTGCTGGGCGACCGTATCCGCATGAACGCCATCGGCAGCCCGCGGGTCTACATGCGCTCCATCGCCACCCGACGCTCACATACGGAGATCCCCGAAGCCATGGGTGAAGTTCTGGACGTGGTCAAGGCCGCCGGTTACGATCTGGTCATCGCCGAAACCGCCGGCATCGGTCAGGGGGATTCGCACATCATCGACCTGGTGGACCTCTCCATGTACGTCATGACCAGCGACTTCGGCGCCGCCTCACAGCTGGAGAAGATCGACATGCTCGATTTCGCCGATCTGGTGGTCGTCAACAAGTTCGAAAAGCGCGGCGGCGAGGATGCCGTACGCGACGTGCGCAAGCAGGTACAGCGCAACCGTACGGCCTTCGATAAAATGCCGGACGACATGCCGGTTTACGGCACCATCGCTTCCAAATTCAACGACGATGGGGTTACGGCCCTGTACCATGCCCTTTTGGAAACCATCAAAGAGAAGACCGGTGTGGCCTTCGCGTCCAGCCTGCCGCGCACCGACACCAAACAGTCCACCTCCAAGACCATCATCATTCCGCCGGAGCGTACGCGCTATCTGGCCGAAATTGCCGACACCGTACGCACTTACCACGCCGAGACGGCTAGCCAGGCCGATGCCATGCGCCGGGTGTGGCATTTGGAAGAGACCGCCAAACGACTGGCCGACAGCAACCTCGAAGGGGATTCCGCCGCACTCTTGGATCGCCTCAAAGTCGAGATCGAAACCGCCCGCGAGGCCCTGGATGCTGAAACCGAAAAGCTGGTCAAACAGTGGGAGGAAACCAAGGCTGCCTATTCCGGCGACGAGCTGGTGTACACCGTCCGCGGCAAGGAGATCCGGGTGCCCCTGTATACCAAATCACTTTCGCAGCAGAACATCCCCAAGATCTCCCTGCCCCGCTTCACCGACCCCGGGGAGATCTACAGCTGGATGAGAAGGGAGAACCTGCCGGGGTACTTTCCCTTCACGGCCGGCGTCTTCCCCATGAAGCGCGTGGGCGAGGACCCCACCCGCATGTTCGCCGGCGAAGGCGACCCCGCCCGGACCAACCGCCGTTTCAAACTGCTGTCGGCCAACAGCGAGGCCAAACGCCTCTCCACGGCTTTCGACTCGGTGACCCTGTACGGCTACGACCCCGACCGCCGCCCCGATATTTACGGCAAGGTCGGCAACTCCGGCGTCAGCGTCTGCACCCTGGATGATGCCAAGGTGCTCTACGGCGGCTTCGAACTGTGCGCCCCCAACACGTCGGTCTCCATGACCATCAACGGACCGGCGCCGATCATGCTGGCCATGTTCCTCAACACGGCCATCGACCAGCAGGTGGATAAATATGCCCGGGAAAACGGCAGACCGCCCGCTGCGGAGGAATACCAAAAGATCAAGTCGATGGTGCTGGAGAACGTCCGCGGCACCGTTCAGGCCGACATCCTCAAGGAAGACCAGGGCCAGAATACCTGCATCTTCTCCATCGACTTCGCCCTCAAGATGATGGGCGACATCCAGGAGTATTTTATCGAGAAAAATGTGAGGAACTTCTACTCGGTGTCCATCTCCGGTTATCACATCGCCGAGGCAGGCGCCAACCCCATCAGTCAGCTGGCCTTCACCCTGGCCAACGGCTTTACCTATCTGGAGTACTACCTGTCCCGCGGCATGCCCTTAGACAGCTTCGCACCCAATCTCTCGTTCTTCTTCTCCAACGGCATGGACCCCGAGTATACGGTCATCGGTCGGGTCGCACGCCGTATCTGGGCCGTGGCCCTGCGCGATAAGTATGGGGCCTCGGTGCGCAGCCAGATGCTCAAATACCACATCCAGACCTCAGGACGCAGCCTGCACAGCCAGGACATCCAGCTCAACGACATCCGCACCACCCTGCAGGCCTTGTGCGCCATTTACGATAACGCCCAGAGCCTGCACACCAACGCCTTTGACGAGGCCATCACCACGCCCACGGAGGAGTCGGTGCGCCGTGCTTTGGCCATCCAGCTGATCATCAACCGCGAATGGGGCCTGGCTAAAAACGAAAACCCCTACCAGGGCAGCTTCATCGTGGACGACTTGACCGACCTGGTGGAAGAGGCCGTGCTCATGGAATACGACAAGATCACTGCCCGCGGCGGGGTGCTCGGCGCCATGGAGACCGGCTACCAGCGCAGCAAGATCCAGGAGGAATCCATGTACTACGAGATGTTGAAGCACACGGGCGAGTATCCCATCGTGGGCGTCAACACCTTCCGCGATCCCCATGCCGACGGCGCCGACATGCTCGAAGGGGCTTCGTGCATCGACCTGGCGCGGGCCACCACCGAAGAGAAAGAATCCCAGCTGGAACGCTTGAGAGACTTTCAGGAGCGTCATACCGACCAGGCCCCGGAGGCCCTGACTCGCCTGCAAGACGTCGCCCTGTCCGGCGGCAACATCTTTGCCGAATTGATGGAAACTGTCAAAACCTGCAGCCTGGGCCAGATCACCGGAGCCTTGTATGATGTGGGTGGGCAGTACCGGCGAAACATGTAGAAAAAGGATCCAAGGGGTCGAGGGGCCAAGGATTCAAGTGATAAGGCCTGTTGATTCTTGTAGTTTCCCTTGAACCCTCGAATCCTGGAATCCTTGAACCCTATAGTTAATGGAGAGAACTGAAATGAAAGAAGCAGTCATCGTCAGTGCGGTGCGCACCCCTCTGGGCAGTTTCAACGGAAGCCTGGCCGCTATCGGCGCCACCGATTTAGGGGCGATTGTCATTGAAGCGGCAGTCGAGCGGGCCGGCATCCAGAAAAGCGACGTCAACGAAGTGATCATGGGCCAGGTCCTGCCCTGCGGCTACGGCCAGAACCCGGCCAAGCAGGCGGCAGTCAAGGCCGGCATGCCTTGGGAGGTGGAAGCCATTACGGTCAACAAGGTGTGCGGGTCGGCCCTTAAGACCGTCATGCTGGCCGCCCAGGCCGTTCAGGTAGGTGATGCCGAGGTGGTCGTGGCCGGCGGCATGGAGAACATGAGCATGGCACCCTACTATCTTGAAAAGGCCCGTTTTGGCTACCGCATGGGCCCCGGCCAGCTGCAGGACTCCATGATCCATGACGGCCTGTGGGACATCGTCAACGATTTTCATATGGGCATCTCCAACGAACTGTGCTCCGAGCGCTACGATGTCAGCCGCGAGGATCAGGACCGCTATGCCGCCGAATCCTATCGTCGAACACTGGATTCCATCAACAGCGGCCGTTTCAAAGACGAAATTGTACCCGTCTCCATTCCCCAGCGCAAAGGAGAGCCAACGGTCTTTGAAACGGATGAATGTCCGCGGGACACCGCTTACGACGCCTTGGCCAAGATGAAACCGGCTTTCAAAAAAGATGGTGTCGGCACCGCCGGCAACGCCTCCATCATCAGCGACGGCGCCGCTGCCGTGGTGGTCATGTCGCGCGAAAAGGCCGAGGCGCTGGGCTGCGCCATTCTGGCTACCATCGGCGCCCAGGCCTCATACGGCATCGACATGAAATACGTGCTGGTGGCGCCCATCTGGGCCATCCCCAAGTGTCTCGACAAGGAGGGCATCGGCATCGACGCGGTGGATCTGTTCGAGGTCAACGAGGCCTTTTCCGGTTCTACCGTGTCGGTGATGAAGGAGTTGGGGCTGTCTGCCGACAAAACCAACGTCAACGGCGGCAGCGTGGCCATCGGTCATCCCATCGGCGCCAGCGGCTGCCGTGTGCTGGTGACCCTGCTGCATGAAATGATCAAAAAGGAGAAAAAGACCGGTCTGGTGTCTCTGTGTCTGGGCGGCGGAGAAGCTGTGGCGATGGTGGTGAAAAGATGATTCGGGTTGCGGGCAAGTTAATA
>JAAUYD010156518.1_pt1 | contig 11200 bp, 11 predicted proteins | sample 7278101 | NCBI WGS metagenome assembly JAAUYD01 (sample SAMN14350128, study PRJNA611818) | marine sediment metagenome | isolation source: surface marine sediment (0.6m) | place: French Polynesia: Moorea | collected 2018-08
CAACATTGTAAGCTACATGGCGGTTTTCTCAGCAGTGGTTATTGTCGTTGGAATGCTTGCCGTAGTCATCAAGTATCTTCTCAATATCGCTTATCTGGGGTGGGTGGACCGGGTCAGCGGCGCCCTATTCGGCCTGCTGAAGGGAGGATTGGTAGCCTGTGTCTTGTTTATTGTCCTGACCGCTTTTTTGCCCAAAGGGGCGCCAATTATTAAAAATGCAACCCTATCGCCACACGTATCGGCTGCATCTGAAGTGATGGCCAAAGTGATTTCAAAAGAAATGAAAGACAAATTTACAACCAAGCTAAAGGATTTTAAAAAATATTGGCAAGCCCGATAAAATCAGGTGGATCAACGTCCATTGCGCGCCTGGAAGCGTTAATAGAAACCCTGCGAGGTGAAAACGGCTGTCCGTGGGACAAAAAACAAACGCCCGACAGCATGGCCCGCTACCTGGTCGAAGAGGTCTATGAATTGGTGGATGCCATCATATCTAAAGACACCGCGGCAGTTTGCGAGGAAGCCGGCGATGTGCTGTTCCAGCTGCTTTTTGTTGTCCATCTATTCAGAGAATCGGGAAATTTCTGCCTTGAGGACGTGGTCGAAAAAAATGAAGCGAAGATGATCCGCAGACACCCGCATGTATTTGGTAATGTTGTCGCCAAAACGCCTGAAAGGGTAAGAAAAAACTGGGAGACAATCAAGCTTGAAGAAAAGGATGTCGCCGGGAATCACTCGGTTCTCAGTTCGATCCCCCAGAGCCTGCCCGCTCTGCCCAGGGCCTCGATGGTTTCGGAACGGGCGGCCAAAATCGGTTTTGACTGGGATGATATCTCAGGGGTGATGGCCAAAACTATGGAAGAGTGGAAGGAGTTCTCGAAGGAGGTCGATAATCCTGAGTCTGAATCCAATAGCGATAAAGCGGCCATCGAATTCGGGGACATCCTTTTTACCATGGTCAATGTCGCCCGCTTTGCCCGCATTCATCCGGAAACCGCATTGATTCGCGCTATTCAAAAGTTTGAAAAACGTTTTGCCTACATGGAAGAAAAAGCCACAGAAACGGGTCGGAAAATCGGCAGCCTCGCATCACGGGAATTGCAAAATTTCTGGGATGAGGCCAAAGATAAAGTCGGTTGATGGCCCCTAGCCTGCGCCTTCATTCATAAAAAGCGAACCGCTTTCGCCAACACCGAAAGCCGGCTGTTTCGCCGGCTTTCTATGCTCATCATGGAATCTGCATTTTAAGCGTGCTCGTCTATCGGTTTTTGTTCCGGGGGTGTTCTAAAAATCACGTTCCCGTTTTTATCATATTTTTCAAAATAGATGCCATGATCATCTGCGTTGTAACCGCCGGTTCTTTCCTCCAGATCGGATTCAGGCTTTGCACTTTCTTGAGAACTCTCAATGGGTCGTTCTTCGACGGCTTTTGCGATCTTTTTAAGGGCGACTTCCTTGTTTTCTCCAGCCAAGTTGTTGTCTGCAAGCGTCGTCGTTCTGACGACTGATTCGCCAATTGTGTTTAGCATGGCAATACCCCCTTTGTCTTCTACAAATCTGTTTGCCGCGCCTGGTTATTTTGCCCTTTCTGCAACACCAGTTTCCGGCCGGTCCATTTTCATCGTTTTTTCGCCTTTGCGCTTAACGGCCGCTTTGGCCAGTTCATCGAGTCGATTCATCAGACCCTGAGAGTTGTCGACGGCGATGGACCGTGTCTCTTTTTGATTGTCGCCGACGATGGTGTTAAATGTAAATGCATTGTCCTTTTGGACCAATTGCAGATCCTTTTGTATGCTTTGGACCTGCTTAATCATCTCCTGGCCAAAATCGGATCCGGGTTCAACATTGGTGATCTTTTTTAAAACACCGGCAGCCACTTTTTCCATTATTGACTTATTTTTGCCTTGTTTTGAAATTGTAATCGCGTCCGGGTTGGCATCGTGATGGCCCCCATGCTGGGGTTGCGCCACTATTCCCTGGCTAAGTTGCCGGCGATAGACATTCAATACGTTATGGATCTGATAGCTTTGAATATACATATGGGTTCCTCCGATAACCTTATCGGTAGGTCCTGAAGAAACCTTTAGAAAAAAGTATACTTCGGGGTCGACCAGAAAAACGGAATGCAGGTGGGATAGGGCGTAAGTGTCTAATAATAATGATGAATAAAGGCTTGGAGGCGCCCTATTGTTACTTGGAGAGAAGGGTCGCTTTCACCGACATTTACACCGGATGCATCGCCGCCGGTCATCCCTGACCATTAAGTACGGGTCGCCAAGCATCCGGTCCACTTTATCGTCTGATGCATGGGCTTGATGCCATAGTAAAATAGATGCCAACCGCTTGCATCAGTCGTCAAAGTCACCCTCGGGGCCTTCGTTGCTTTCAATCAAAGCGGCACGCTGGGTTATCTGTTCTGGTGTCCATGCCGCCGGGTCTTCAATCCGCTGGGCTTTGGGGCCCGGATCATAACCATCGGCTTCCAGGATCATTTCAATGGCCAGATCGGCGGTGTCTTGGGCGTTGAATACGTTGACGAGCATGTTGTAAACGAACGATTCCACCCGCTGCTCCATTCTATCCCGAATTTCGCGGGGAAGCCCGAGCAGCTTGTTTTCGAAGGGCAGATTCAGTTTTTTATAGTTGCCGCCCTTCCACGCTTCGGCGTTGGCATGGGCCACCATCTTGGCCCACATATCCTCGGTGACACCTTGATCGCTGACTTTGATAAAATCACCATTGTCGTCCAAAGCGGCATTGCCGTCATCATTGACCTCGAGTCCCCACGAAATCATTTGCAGTGCGGTGGCGACGTTGGCTTTGGTGGTTCTGGTGCGGTTTGCGATTTCCCGAAGGCGCTGCGAACTGTTGCCGGAGGTGCCATGCTGTGCCCCCGATACATGGAAATCCGCCAGAGCCGCGTGAATCTGTTGGGTTAGGTCCACCTGGATTCCCTGGCCGCTGGCTTCGATGCCGTGGACGGTCCCATTGTTTAAGGCGATCCAGTTGGGGAATATGCCGTGCGCATTGAGTCCCTGGATCAGGAATAGGGCCTCGGCTTTGGTCGACAGTCCCAATTTCCCTTTAATTTCGCCGATCTCGGTTTCCAATCCTGACCAGTCGGGAATAAACGGCTTCAATTCCAGATTGGCCGACAGATTCTGGTCGTCCGGAAGATGGGAGGCGTCGATGGCAATGGAGGTGATGCCGGCTTCGAACAAAGTGGGAATTTCTATCTTGGCAAACGGGATATCGTCCTTGCTCTTTATGCCGTAGTGATCGGCATGCAGGGCCACAGGAATGGAAATACCCAGTTCATTGCACGCCGCATCCACAATTCGGGCCATATTCCAGTAATTGACCGCGCAATATGCATCGGCGCCTCCTTCGGAACGGGCAATCTCGATAATTAATGCAGAATTTGCCCGTTGGGCAGCTTTCAGCGCGCCCCGGATGACAAAGCTATTTCTGCCATTGGCTGCCATGCAGATGGCATTTTTCTTTTTGATCATGGCCAGGTCAATGTATTTCCCACTGACCAACAGCGCTTTCGAATTGGGAAACCGTTTCTGGATATTGGGCGGACGGCCCACCGAGACCGCTTGGTTGAAGTCGCTGGATGATAGTGTCATGGTTTTCCTCCTTGGGCGCATTTCACTTGATAACCATTGCTATGAAAGGGTGAAATGGATTGTATCGGGTACTGGAATTGCGGTCAATGTCAGGCTGCTTGCGACGGCTACCCATCCCCAATGTTTTATGAATGAGCGGTACTCGTGATTTATTATTGACCTGTGACTTTACTCGTTTTGGGGTGTTCGCTTTTGCATGATCGCTTGGTTGAAGGTGTTAACCTTTTGGTTGAATATGTCCAATTGTTCTTCGTATTGTTTGGTTTGGTTGTTGAAAGCGTTGATTCTTTTGTTCAGTTCTGCCCGCGTTTTGGCGTCACGCGCTTCGGGGGTTAACTTTTCAATCTGTTCTCTTTCTTCCAACAGTTGCTGGTAGCGAAGATCTAATTCCGCTTTTTCCGCTTCGAGTGCTTCTCGGCTCAGCTCAGCGTTTTCGCCTGCTGTACCCGTATCCGTAATCCCTGTTTTGGTTCCGGTAGCAGATTCCGACTGGGCTTTTTCGACTTTGCCAGTTATCGCATCGTCTGGCTTTTCCGCATCGGTCTCAATTCGCTGGGCCGCTGCCCGCTGTTGCTCGGGCACTTGGCTCAGATCGTCTGTCCAGCGTTTTTGGCCATTTTCATCGATGTATTTGTAGATTTCAGCGTCCAGCGGTGCTGCCATCAACAGCGCAAAGATCAGGAAAGTTGCCAATTTGGTTTTTTTCATGGGGGAAGCCTTTGTCGTGAGATGAAGGTGGATAAGATCCACGATGATTGGTAACCATTTGATTGCCAACTATAATGTCGGTGCCCGGGAGATGTCAAGCGCCGACCGCGGCAACCAAAACAATCCATGGACAAGCGGATGAACCATGAACTATTGTTTGACATTGAAATCGGCTTGTGTAGATTGGGCGAGGTCACCCTGCGGCCTCAGGATGACGTGGACACCCGCTGCACCAATCCATTGAGCGTCGACATCACAGAAAGAAAATGAAAATGGTCTCGATTATTCGAACGATGGTTCTGCTGTTAATGGTTGTCTATTCGGGTTGTGCACCCAAACCATTGCCGGTAGGCATCCCCCAACCGGTTCCTGCCTTGCCGGGCCATAGCGCTTTTCAGGACGCCGAACGAGCATTTGAAAATGGTCTCTACACCGAGGCACTGGAAGGCTATGTTGCGTTTCTGCGTGAAGCCGACGAAGACCCGTTCTTTGATGATGCTCTTTTCAAAATAGGCAAGATATACCGCCTTGCTGGCCGCGATGACGACGCCATCGCTGTGTTATCACGGTTGGATCGTGAATTTCCTGGAAGCGAGCTGGTTTCTGGCGCCAGACTGGAAATTTTGAATATCCTATTCGACGCCGGCTATTTTGAATCGGTTGTCGCCCACGGGCTGGCATTCACCGAACAGACAGATCCCACGCTTGAGCGGATGCCGTTTTTTATTATGGTTGCCGATGCCCATGAGGCGTTGGGCGCGTATCTGGACGCTGCCCGGTTCTACTATCGGGCGTGGAACACCGCCACCGGCACGGATGTCGAGGTTGCCTGGTCCAAATTAAAAAGTACAGCCGAAAAGCTCAGTGCCGACGACCTCCAGAAATTGATCGCTCAGGTGTCGGATAGGCGCCTCATGGGTCTTTTGCTCTACCGACTCGGCATGGCATTCATTCTGGATGAAAAATATGATGACGCGTTGGATGTGCTCAATGCCTATGTGGAGCGATTCCCCGAGCACCCGGACCATCAGGACGCCTCAGATATGGTCTATTCTCTGACGGAGCGGGCCCGATTCACCCCTTTTGCCATCGGCTGTGTGCTGCCCCTTTCCGGTTCCTATGCGATCTTCGGCCAACGCGCGTTAAACGGCATCGAACTGGCGCTGAGCCAGTTTATTGAGATGGGGGATACAATACCCTTAACCATCATTGTCAAGGATTCCCGGTCCGATTCTGACGCGGCCGTGCAGGCGGTAGACCAGCTCGATCAGGAGAGGGTCGGTGTCATCTTGGGACCGATGTCTGCATCCGAAGCCGCCGCAGAAAACGCACAGGCCAGGGGAATCCCGATTTTCGTCTTTACCCAGCGAGATGGCATTCCGGATGTCGGCCCATATGTGTTCAGGAATTTCATCACGCCGCAGATGCAGGTGCAATCCCTGGTGTCCTTTGCCATGGATGAATTGGGTGCCCGACGGTTTGCCGTCTTGTTCCCCGATGAAAATTACGGTCGTCGCTACATGAACCTGTTCTGGGATCAGGTGGTTGAATTTGGGGGTGTGGTTACCGGCGTTGAGATGTATGATCCCGATGGCACGGATTTCGCCATACCCATCAAAAAAATGGCTGGCATCTTCTATGATGTCCCCCAAGATCTGGCGGTTGGCGGCATACCCCGGCTTGATATCCCGCTGCTATCCCTGCCGTCCGATCCAGAGTTGTCCGAGCAAGACATAACTGGCGATCCGGTGGAGCGGATCAGCGGCATTCCGCTGAATCGGGAGGCCATTGACAACCTCGGGCGGCGCAATCCGGACAGAGACGATCAATGGCACCCCATTGTGGATTTTGATGCGGTATTCATTCCCGATGCGCCGAAAAAAGCGGGGTTGATCATACCGCAACTGGCCTTTTATGACATCCGTGATGTCTATTTGCTGGGCACCAATTTATGGAATTCCAGCGAACTTTTAGAAATGTCCGGCGAATACATGAAAGGCACTCTCATCGCCGATGGTTTTTTTGCCGACGGTCAATCCGAAACGGTCGATCAATTTGTGACGGCTTTTAAACATATCTATGGCAGGAATCCGGGCTTTATCGAGGCGGTTGCCTACGACAGCGCCATGATGGTTTTTCAGACGATGCGACAAGCCGCCACCGACCTGAGGCGAGACTTGAAACAGGCCCTGTTGCAGATCGACGATTTCGAAGGTGTTTCCGGGCGGACCGGTTTCGCCCAGAACGGCGAGGCGGAGAAAATCCTCTACATGCTCCGGATTGATCGAGGGCGGTTTGCACAGGCCTTTCGAACCCATGACACGCAAACCGTGATCGACAGTCAGTGAGCCGGTTTTTGCCTGTGACCATGAATATTTATCATTTCGCCTATAATTTTTTGGTCTCCGGTTTCTCACTGATCCTCCTTCCTGCGGTCTGGTGCCACCAGAAAAAAGAGCCGCAAAGCAAGGCGGCACTCACCCAGCGGTTGGGTTACCGTTTGCGGCGCATGGATGCGGCCCAGTCCGAGGTGCCAAGACTCTGGATTCATGCGGTCTCCGTAGGAGAGGTGAAGGTGGCCGAAGCCATTGTAGATGCCTTGGATGGCTCCTGCGTGAAAGCGTCAATTCTCCTGACGACCACGACAGTGACCGGCCAGCGATATGCCCGCAGTCAGTTCGACAGCCGGGCAACCGTGCGCTACGCACCGGTTGATCTATGGGGCGCCACCGGGAGGTTTTTATGCGCTTACCGACCGGATCTGCTGGTATGCATGGAGACGGAAATCTGGCCCAACTGGATTGCCAAAGCCCATCAGACCGGGATGAAAACAGTGTTTGTCAATGGCCGAATTTCTGACCGGTCAATCCGCTCGTACATGAAGATTCGAAGGCTGATTCGACCGACATTGAAAATGGTGGATGCCTTCAGCATGATCTCGGAAACCGATGCCCGAAGAATCATCGCTTTGGGCGCACCGCCGCATCGGGTCCAAATCAACGGCAATGCGAAGATGGACGCACCAGATCTAAACCGGGATGAAGCCATGATTCATGATTTTAAGCGGTTATTTGCCGTCGATGAACACACCCCCGTGTTCATCGCGGGAAGTGTCCGTGGTGCCGAAGCGGATATGTTGATGGCGGTCTATGAACGACTGGCGACACAGATTCCCTCCCTGGTTTTTATTCTTGCACCGCGACATATAAACCGCTCTTCAAAGATAGCCGGAATGGCCCGCAAGAATGGCATCGAATGGCAATATCGAACTGAACTGGAAGAACCGGGAGCCGTACGGTCTGCACCGATGGTGATTTTGGACACCATTGGTGAATTGCGCGATGTATACAGCATCGCTTCGGTGGTGTTTTGCGGGGCGAGCCTCGTGCCGCTGGGCGGGCAAAATGTGTTGGAAGCCGCTTTGTGGGCCAAACCGGTACTGTTCGGGCCGTCCATGTAGGATTTTGAAGAGGCCAGAGCCTTGCTCGAGGCATCCGGTGGCGGGATTGGTGTGAAAGACGAAATGGAACTGGCCGACCGGGCCCTGCATTTGCTGAAGCATCCTGCCAAGGCCCGTCGCTTGGGCCGTTTGGCAAAAAAGGCGCTGCTCTCCCATCAAGGGGCGGCCCGTCGTCATGCACGGGTGGTCAGTGACGTGTTGCTCAATCGCACCGCCACCGGTCAAACGGCTCGGGTTCAACATAAAGATGAACAAATAAACTACAACATATTGTAATATATATAAATTTATTTAACTTTTAAAAAACGCTGCATGTGATTTGGAACTGGTGTTTGGCAATTGATTGGGCCGCGTTTATCCGGGTCAGCATGGGTCATTTTTAAGTGATGGCTGACCGGTGGATTCCAACACCGTCGTCCACAGCTTCCCGTTGGGACGGACCTGTTTTCTTCTGCCCGCCGTGGCTTCCATGGGCAGATGAACGAAATGGTTGTTCCAATGACCGATGACCAGTTTGGTTTTTCCCGCCATTCCCGCATGTACCGCATCCCTGCCCAAAAAGCCGCAGAACACGCTGTCATTCGCATTTGCCGGCAGGCTACGGATCATGTAGCTGGGATCGATATATTTGATGTTCAGTGGAATTCTCTTTTGGATAAAGTGGGCCTTGATCGCATCCCTTAAGAATGGACCGATGTCGTTGAGGCACAGATTTCCGGATGCATCCCAGCGCTGGCATTCATTCTCAAAATATTTCTGTCCGGCGCCCTCGGCAACCACGATAACCGCATGACCCCGGCTGGTCACCCTTGACTCCAGCGCCGCCATCAATCCTTTGGGTCCATCGAGGTCAAAGTCGACCTCAGGGATCAAGACGAAATTGGCATCCTGCTGGGCCAACGCGGCCGTGGCGGCAATGAAGCCGGAGTGCCGCCCCATCAGTTTAATCAGCCCCACGCCGTTGGGGTAGGCGATGGCCTCGTTATGGGCGCTCTGGATCGCCATGCGGGCGACATCCACCGCCGTGTCGAATCCAAAGGAGCGGGAAACCAGGTGAATGTCGTTGTCGATGGTTTTGGGAATTCCAACCACGCTGATTTTCAGTTTCCGTTGGGAGATGGTGTCAGCAATCTTGGACGCGGCCATAAGCGTGCCGTCGCCACCCACCATGAACAGAATGCCGATGTTGTTCACTTCAAGACAGTCCACCACGCGGTCAATCTCCTGTGCGCCCCGCGACGATCCGAGGATGGAACCACCCATGTCCATGATGGTGGTCACCCGGGCCGGCGTGAGGTCCAGAAAGTCGCGGTTGTACTCGGGAATAAATCCCTCCAGCCCATGGCGTACACCGTAGATGATCTTTACGCCATAGCGGTAATGCAGCTGCAGTACGATCGCCCGAATGATGTCGTTCAATCCCGGGCACAGTCCCCCGCAGGTCACAACGGCGCATCTGACCTTGGACGCATCGAAATAGACCTTGCGCCGCGGGCCGGCCACTTCGAATGCCGGTGGGGATATGCCTTTCGCCACCATTCCTTCAATGTTTGCCCGCTTGATATTGATCAATATCTGATCCTCATCGGAAACGAAGAGGTGGTTCACGTCACCATGCTCTTCATTCAACATGGGCGATGGAATTTTGGCTTCACCCAGTGTCTGTATGCGGGTTTCAATGGTTTCTGGATTCATACCCCCTCCTTGCGGATTATCCATTCAGGCCAGACCTTTTTCGGGATCGCTTCCGTTGAATTTGAACTCGCCCTTGCCGAGGATGTCATGCAGGTGCAGGATGCCCAACACCCGTCTGTCGCTGTCGATGATCGGCAATACCGTGATTTCATGCTGCTCCATAATGTTGAGCGCATCAAAGGCAGGTGTCTGCGAAAATGCATGCCGGGGCGACGGGGTCATCGCCGTGGCCAAGGGTTGTTCGAGAACCGATTTTTTCTGGGCAATCATACGCCTGAGATCGCCGTCGGTGAGGATGCCGGCCAGCCGCTGGTCTTCGTCGACGATGATCAGGGCCCCCAGCCCGTGCCGATCCAACTCTTCCACGGCCGCCTGCATGGATACCGAAAGGGGGACGATGGGAACGGACTCGCCAGTGAACATGATGTCTTTTACCTGGCTGGCCAATCGCTGGCCAAGGGCGCCACCGGGATGAAATCGCTTGAAATCGCTTGTCTTGAATTGTTTCTTGTTGATTAGCGCCACCGCCAGGGCATCCCCCATGGCCAGCAGGGCAGTGGTACTGGCCGTTGGCGCCAGCCCCATCGGGCAGGCCTCTTTTTCCACGCCGACATCGATCAGGATGTCACTGCGTTTGGCCAGGGTGGATTCCGGGTTTCCCGTCATGCAGATGATGCAGCAGCCGATGCTGCGTATGCTGGACATCAGAATATTCAGCTCATCGGTTTCGCCGCTGTAGGACACGGCCAGGACAACGTCGTCCTGACCAACAATTCCCAAGTCTCCGTGCATGGCCTCTACTGGATGCAGAAATAGCGATCGCGTACCGGTGCTGTTCAGTGTCGCGGAGATTTTTCTACCAATGATGCCCGATTTTCCAATACCGCTGACAATGACCCGTCCGGTTGCTTTCAGGATGACTTCCACCATTTGATCGAACCGGTGGTCGAGGCGATCGATCAGATTCAAAATGCCGTCGGCTTCAATTTGCAGAACCTGGCGTGCGTCGTTTAAGGCCATGACTGAGGATTCCTGTTAGATGATCATGATTGCAAGGCAAATGGGTGTTCCATCGCTACGGGGAACCAGAATGGTGGACCCTTGTGAATGGGTTTTATGTTGACCAACAATAGTCCATTTGCCTGAAAAGTCAATCGATCTCATGACGGTGCCCAAGGGTTGGCCTGCGAATCATTGCAGATCTATCCTCGAATCGAATGGCTGGTGCGTTGGGGATGAAATCGGACATAATCCAGTTGCTCTGAAGAAACATACAGCCATTAAATTTTGGTTGAGCTCTGGATTTTTTAATGAAGGCGATTATCTTGATACTTATCCGGCTTAAGCAAAAAGAGGTTGATTCCAAACGGCTCATCTTGTAGATTGGAGCCACTTTCCTCCAACTGGCTTGATGTCATTGACTGCTTTTTGCTCATTAAGCGGTATTTTCCATCTTTCTGGTTCCACTGATTTAAATTCGGCAATTCAAAATTAGTGCTCATCCCAATTTTGCTGCTGGGGAGCGAGAACACATTAGCGATCGAGACATTCGACAAACCATATTGTCAACGCCACGCCAACATATCGAATCCATTCGCCGGGTCCTATTGCTGATGACGGCGGTTGCTCTTTTTGTCCTTTGCTGTCAGACCACCTATTATGCGGTATGGGAGAAGATGGGCAAAGAGAAGCGCCACTTATTGAA
>JAAUYD010208213.1_pt1 | contig 11198 bp, 10 predicted proteins | sample 7278101 | NCBI WGS metagenome assembly JAAUYD01 (sample SAMN14350128, study PRJNA611818) | marine sediment metagenome | isolation source: surface marine sediment (0.6m) | place: French Polynesia: Moorea | collected 2018-08
AAGGGTGCGTATCGATTCCTGCTTACGGATGCATCCTATCAGGAGCAAGAGGCCCAGGATCCCCGCGACCTGTAACCCTACGAGGGCCTGCATCCAGGTCGCCATTCCAAGTAATAGGGCAGTGAGGCGGCGTTTGTAGTGGAAGTAAAAGACGAGGCCCCAGAGGCCGAAGGCCCATCCCCACATGCTCGGGACCAGCATGGAATGGACGAGGTCGTTGCCACCGAGTGTCCATTGTGGGGTGAGAACCAATGCTACGACAACTGTGGCTGCAGCAGCGAGCCGGTTCCGGGTAAGCGCCTTGCCCAGCATGTATACAGCGAAGGCAAGGAGGAGCCAGACTACCACATAAAAGGCGAGCACTACGCTCCATACGGGGAGGACCTGGGCTATCCCATACAGCATGGAGACAAAATAGGTACGGATGCTGAAGGCTGAGGCTTGGCCAATCACGAACCAGTCATGCGCGAGGAGTGCAGGATCGAGGCGGTGGAGCAGGAAGGGGAGAAACTCATCCTGATCGCTGTATCCGTAGTTGTATCCAAAGCGCAAGACGTAGAGGAAGAGAGCCCCCAGCATTACAAATAAGGGCGGGCGTTCCGTCTTGAGAACGCTAAATGGCTGATCTGTTGGAGGGGATACCTGCATGCGTCGATCTATGCCACCTCTCAATGACCCTTCAGGCGATGGAGCAAACGCAACTCCGGTCGGGTGATCGTTTCCAGGTGATAATAGCGTGTGAGCACGGGGCCGAAGTGTCTTTTGAACTCAGCGATCGATGGCGTGTTGGCCCCTACGAAGTCAAACACCTGCAAACCGTTGTCCCGTAAAGTAGGGAGAACGTGGCCAAGGAGCACAGTCATAGCAGGGCCAGGGGTGCTTCCCGCGATCCAGTAGTGTGCCATTTGGCCATCGTGTAGGACAGCCAGGCCGCCTTCGGGGACGCTGGCGTCCACCGGGGTGGCTGTGAACAACCGAACGTAGCCTTCCTCCTGAAGGAGGCTCACCAGGGACAGGAGGTGGGAGGGCGCTACGGGAAGCGTCCTACCGTGGCGCTCGTAGCTGTCTTTACAACACTGGATGATCGATGCGGACGCCTCGGGCCGTTCTTCAACACGAAAGGTGTCCTGGTTTTTGCGGAACGTTCGTCGTGTTGCGCTGGACCAGAGGCTAAGCAGATCGTCATGCAAGAGGGAGAGGCGGTAGGTGAAGTGGGGCGTGACACGCCACGCTTGCCACTGCGCCGCCCGGATGTCAGAGATCTCCGCAAAAAAACGAAGGCGCGCATAGTCGGGGACCACGGTCTTGAGCAAGGCCTCCAACGCCGACTGACGCTGATGGACGGCCGCCTCTGCGGGCTTAGCTCTGAGTAGAAGAGGGGAGAACTGGGTGAAGGGTGGAAGAGCCACATCACGGTAGGGGCCACGCCGGTGCCAGTAGATGATAGCACCGGCTTCATCCTGTCCGTTAGCGGCCACCAGGTACATCTCGCTGCGTAAGCCCAACGCCTCACTCACCGCTCGTGCATAGGACAGCGACGAAAAAGAAGAGCGCTGCGGGGACGAAGCCCACAGCGCCCGCCATCGTGCCTGTGCAGATGGGTCATCAAGCGGATGGATGGTTGTCTTGAAGTCCAAGACTGATTTAACTTCTTCGTCAGAAAAAATTAAAGGATATACTGACTTAAATCACGGTTTTCAATGATGCTATGCAGCTTTTCTCGGACCATGGACCCATCGATAGAAACACGACTTGGGCCAGAGCCACCGGCCTCAAAAAGGATATCTTCGAGGAGTGTCGTCATGATCGTGTGAAGCCGGCGGGCGCCAATATTTTAGACCTCGCTGTTAACCTGTGCGGCGTTTCTTGCAATCTCTCGAACAGCATCTTCGGTAAAGGTGATCTCGACCGACTCGGCGTGCAACAGGGCCTGATACTGTTTGAGCAGTGCGTTTTTGGGCTGGGTCAGTATCTTGAAGAAATCCTCTTCGTTGAGGTTTAAGAGCTCAACACGGATCGGGAAGCGTCCCTGCATCTCAGGGATCAGATCGCTCGGCTTAGACACATGGAAAGCGCCACTGGCAACAAAGAGGATATGGTCAGTCTTCACCATCCCATGCTTGGTGGTCACATTCGAGCCCTCGACGATAGGGAGTAAGTCGCGCTGAACGCCTTCACGGGAGACGTCGGGGCCGCTGCGGGAACTGCCGGAGCGAGCCGCTACTTTGTCGATCTCATCGATGAAGACAATACCCGACTGCTGGACGCGTTCAAGCGCTTCCTGGGTGACTTTGTCCATGTCGATAAGCTTTTGGGCTTCTTCTTTGGTCAGGAGCTCAAGCGCTTCCTGAACTTTCACACGCCGCTTTTTGCTCCGTTTGGGGCCGAGGTTGCCGAACATCTCCTGGATGTTCATCCCCATCTCTTCGAGCCCCATGGGCCCGAAGACCTGAAGCATCGGTGACTGGTCGGCCGATACTTCGATCTCGACCTCACGGTCGTCGAGGTCACCGTTGCGAAGCATGTCGCGGAACTTAGAGCGCGTACGTTCGCGCCGTGCCCGGCTTACATCCGCGTCTTCCGTGCCGGTGGTGGCCGTGTCCTCGTTTGGACTTGTCATCACAAAGCCGGGGCCGGGGACCAACTGGGGTTTCGCCGGAGCAGGCGTAGAGTCGGGGAGCAGCTCATCCAGGATGCGTTCTTCGGCAAGTTCGCGGGCACTGCCCTGTACTTTGATCTGATGCTCTTCGCGCACCATGTTGACGCCGATATCGGCCAGGTCTCTGATCATGCTATCGACATCGCGACCCACGTAGCCTACCTCTGTAAACTTTGTGGCTTCGACCTTGATGAAGGGCGCGTCGGCGAGACGAGCTAGCCGTCTTGCAATTTCTGTTTTGCCTACACCGGTGGGACCGATCATGATGATGTTACTCGGCATGATCTCATCCTTCATCTCATCGGGCGCATTCCGGCGTCGCCAACGGTTCCGCAAGGCGATAGCAACGGTGCGTTTGGCCTCGTCCTGGCCAATGATGTATTTATCCAACTCCGCGACGATCTCGCGAGGGGTTAACTCATTTGGCATACGGCTGTCTATCGATGTTCTTCGTCTTCCTCTTCGGTGTCGAGGTAATCTTCCGTGTAGTCATCGTCTTCTTCAGCCGGAGTACCGTTAGAAAAGACGTCGTTATCTTCCTCGTAGACCTCGTCTACTTCTTCAAAGTCGTCAGCATAATCCTCATCGTACTCTTCGGGCGTGTAGTCCTCCGGGTAGGCTTCTGTATCCTCTCTGGGTTCCGTCGGATAATTACGCTTCTGGATGGTCGCGATGTCAGGATGTTCACTGTCAATGATGAGCACCGTGTAGTCGTAGGGGAAGCCTCGGCGTTTTTCGAGCCAGACGGCCCCCGCGTCTTCGAGTTCGCTGATGAGAGATTTAGGATCATACTGGTCATCATCGAGCAACTCTGAAAGCTTTCGCAGCAGAGGGGTCAGGTAAACCTCATCATATTGACCAAAGTGTTCCTCGATGATTTCGAGGGCGTGGAGGGCCCCCTGGTGCGCGATCTCACGGTACTCAACGGGTTGGGTACGGCCCGTGGGATACGATTGGGGCTGTGAGGTCTGAGCGGCTGGCCGGTGAGACGAACTCGTCGAGGAGAGTGCACGGCGCGAGCCTTCGCTGAGGAGGTTATGCGCGTTAAGAAACACGTCGTCTTCGACGTACGGGAGCTGTTCCGTAGAGGGGGGAGGTAAGAAGGTGACGATGATGGCCTGGCAGCCATAGCGCTTAAGTTGTTGCACCAGCGGCAGATAGGGGCGGTCTCCCGTAACAATAACCATCGTACGTACATCCTTACGGTTGTAGAGTACTTCGATGGCGTCAACACAGAGTTGAATCTCAGCGGCGTTCCGTTGCAACGAGGCAGGTACGAATCGCGGTTCAATGCCATGAAGGTAGAGCCCCCGCTGGATATACTGACCATTGCCATGCATCTCACTGAAGTCGGCATAGGCCGTGATCATCGTGGTCTGCGTACGGGCCTCTTCCTGCAGATAACGTCGTAACTCGTTGAGGATCTCGCTGATGAGTTCATCGGGGCGAGCGCGTGGGCCCGTCCGGCTATAGAGATGACTGAAAACGTTCTCGTAGTCGACGAATATGGCTGCGCGATGTTCTTGTGGTCGTGACTTTTCAGATTCGGACGCAGAATAAAGCATGGCAGTTAATTGAATAGGTTAATGGTAATGAGCCAGATAAGAAGCTCATGGTCAGCGGTCTATCTTGGCGGTGGTGGGGTTACATGGGGGCATCTATAGCATCGATCTCTAGGATAGTCGTAAAGTGATTGGTATAGATGCAAATGTCGGCTGCGATGCTGAGAGACTCTTCGACGATGGACTGGGCAGTAAGGCCATCGGCATGGTGGACAAGGGCACGGGCAGCAGCGAGGGCGAAGGCGCCCCCGGAGCCGATGGCGAGAATATCGTCATCGGGCTCGATGACGTCGCCGCTGCCGCTGATGAGCAACAACCGTTCTGGAGCGCCTACGGCCAGAAGGGCTTCGAGGCGTCGAAGATATCGATCTGTTCTCCAGTCTTTGGCAAGTTCGACAGCAGACCGTGTGACATTGCCTGAATACTGCTGGAGTTTCTCTTCAAACCGCTCGAACAACGTGAACGCATCAGCGGTAGCACCCGCAAAGCCCGCCAGGATCTTTCCCTCGTACAGGCGGCGCACTTTTTGGGCTTTATGCTTCATCACCGTTGCGCCCATCGTCGCCTGTCCATCGGACCCCAACGCTACTTTTCCATTATATCGGACCCCTACAACTGTTGTACCATGTATAGGGGGCGAATCATGCTTGTCCATTTATGTAATAACAAGTTCTTCTGTCTATGTAAGAATCCGTTATACGACGCATAGAGGGTGATTAGTTCGCGCAATCAAGTAAAATTCTTATTGCTTGTTTAAACAGAGAAAGGACTCTGCATTTTATGGGGAGGGCTGGTAGCTCCCGAGCAAATTAACCACCCGATCCTGCGCTCTTCGAACCGTCCGTCCTGGGACGGTATAGTGATTACACATTAAGACAAAGGCTAACGGGGTGCCATCGGCAGCAGGCACATACCCGCTGATGGCACTCACATTCCCCAGCGTGCCCGTCTTCGCACGGACCTTGCCTCCGCTCGCCGCGCCTCGGCGAAAACGGAATTGCAAGGTGCCATCCCTGCCACCCACGGCCAGGGACTCGTAAAACGCCGTACGCACGGCGTCATCGGGGTGCTGGTCCATGTACTGAAGCAACGCCATGGTCATCTCGGGTGTGACGAGGTTCATACGCGAGAGGCCTGAACCATCAACCAGCTGTATCCGGCTTGTATCAATGCCAGCCTTGACAAACGTGGCCATCGCGACGTCTAAGCCCATAGCGGCAGAGCCAGGGGTGAGGTCCTCGTCTTCACCTGCATACAGCGTGGCCATGGTGCGGAGGACTTGCTCTGCGTAGAAGTTCTGGCTCCGTTTGTTCACCACTTTGGCAATCCCGGATAACGGCGGAGAACGATGCACAGCCACGCGCTGAAAACGCGCTGACCCATAATCAGGCTTGATGGAGAGTTCATCGACATCGACCGGTTGACCCTCAACCACGAGGCCTTGTTGGACAAACGTTTGGCGTAACACGTGAACAAAAAAGAGCGTCGGGTTCGCCACGGTGAGCGATTCAAAGTCCGTCTTCCCAGCAGGTACCCGGCTAGAGAGCTCGATGATATTGGTGCCTCGTTTACGTGAATAGCCTTCATCAAGGGCACTATCGGCCGGGGCTGTGTGGGTCTTGTTGATGACGCGCACATAATCGGTGTTGTACGGCTGCCAGGTGACGCGTGCCGACTGTCCGGGCCGGCGGGCCTCGATAGCGAAGTCTACGTTGTTATCATTGAAGGAAAGGCCGCTGATCTCAGCGGCATACCAGTAGGTTTCGTCATCCCAACTCCATCCATAGCCGAGGGCTGTGTCGTCGAAGATGTCGTCGTCGCCCACGAGGTCTCCGGCGATGCGGGTGATGCCAAGCGTCCGCAAGGAATCGGCCCACTCTTTGAAGATGGCGACCCGGTCCCCATTACGAAAGCGGCCTCCCACCGTCGGATCACCGGAGCCACGCACGATGACATTGCCTTCAAGCACGCCATCGACGATAGGACCGTCGATGTAGACTTCGGTTTGATAGCGGTAGGAGGGGCCTAACTGATCCAGGGCAGCAGCTATCGTGTAGACCTTGGTATTCGAAGCCGGCACAAAGCTCCGCGCGGCATTGCGTTGATAGAGGATCTCACCGGAGTTAAGGTTGACCACCATGGCCCCCCACCAGCCGTTGGAAAAGGTCGCATCGTCGAGGGTGGCTTCGATGTCGCGTGCAAGGTCTGAGGTAGGGGAGCCATTGGTTTGTGCAGCAGCCCAGGTGGGGAAGAGCAAGAGGCCCAGCAGCAGGGGGCAGGTGCGCATCAAGGGGGTCATACGTCTCATCATAACTATGAATCATCAAGGGAGCTATCGCAGTCGTTGTGCCTCGAGGCGTATCTGCTCTGGATTCGGTTTGTGAAGGATAACAAACGCATGCTGGGCCGTGTTTAACGGTGAGGTTGGCCGAACGTGTATTTCCAGCAGGTTCTCTCCGGGCCTGTTGGCTACCGAATCCACTTGCCCGACGGCGTATCCCGGCGGGAAGACACTACTGGATCGACTCGTTACCACCAGCTGGCCTTTTTCTACCCGTTCCGTCTTGACGACGTTTTCGAGGATAAGTACATCCGGGCGGTTGCCGGGCCAACTGATCATGCCTTCAGCCTGGAGGGGTTGAATCTTCACCGGGACGTGAAACTCAGTGTTGAGGTAGGGCATGACGCGGCTGTAATGCGTACTGACGAAAATGACAGTCCCCAGGATGCCCTTATCATCTACAACAGCCATTCCGGTCTCTACGCCGTTGGCCTGCCCTACATCGAGGGTCAAGAAGTTCTCCTGAGCAAAGATGTCCTTGGAAATGATTCGAGCCGCGACTTTTTGATAGGTGCTATCTTGATGAAAAACGAGGAGCTGAGTGAGTTTTTCGTTTTCCAGACGGGCTTCACGCAACCGGGCCAACTGGCTAGAAAGTGCGATGTTATCGCGCCGTAAGACTTCATTCTCATCGATGGCGCGAAAGAAGCGGCCCACCCAGGCGAAGCGCGCTTCAACCCAACTCGTGACCTCCAGGGATACCCCACGCATCCCGTGTAAGATGGGGTCGTTCTGGGCCAGCATCATCACTACCGAACTCAGCAGCAAGACGGAGAGGATCACCCAATCACGAATACGATCCCACAGACGGAATGGCATGGTTGGGAGAAGTTTAAGCGTTAACGCAAAATGAGCCTGGCACAGATCCTGTAGGCACCAGCGTTTTTTTCACGCCTGCCTATCTACATCAACACCCGTTTATAGGCTTCAACGTTTTCGAGCACTTTGCCGGTGCCTCGGACAACAGCGGTCAGAGGGTCTTCGGCCACATATACGGGCAACTCAACGCGGTTGCGGATAGTTTCATCCATGCCCTTGAGCATCGCACCGCCGCCGGTCAGCATGATGCCACGTTCGAGGATGTCTGAGCCTAACTCTGGCGGGGTCCGTTCCAGGCACCGAAGAACCGCAGCCGTGATCTGGCCCACGGCGTCGCCTAGCGCCTCGCGTACATCTTCAGACGAGATCGCACGCACCTTCGGGATGCCGCTGACAAGGTCACGGCCTTTGACCGAGATCTCCAACTCAGGGCTCAACTCCACGGCGCTGCCGACTTCACATTTGATGCGTTCTGCGGTACGATTACCGATGAGGAGGTTGTGGTGTCGTTTGAAGTACTGCAGGATGGCCTCGTCCACCTCATCGCCGCCCACGCGGATGGACTCATCGATGACGATTCCCGAGAGGGCGATGACAGCGATTTCTGTGGTCCCCCCGCCTATGTCGACGATCATGTTGCCGACCGGCTCTTCGACGTCGAGCCCGATGCCGATGGCGGCGGCCATGGGCTCGGCGATCAAGTAGACCTGTTTGGCTCCTGCATGCTCGGCGCTATCCCGGACGGCCCTTTTCTCGACTTCTGTGATTCCGCTGGGAATACAGACAACCATCTGTCGGATCGAGGTAAACCAACTCTTCTGTACCTTCTGAATCAGCCCTCGGATCAGTTGTTCAGCTACTTCGAAGTCAGCGATGACCCCGTCTTTGAGGGGCCGGATGGTTTCAATGTCTTTGTGGGTGCGCTCATGCATCTGAAGCGCTTCGTGCCCGATAGCGATGGGTTTACGGGTGTTGCGGTTGACGGCGACGATGCTGGGTTCATTGAGGACAATACCCTTCCCTTTAATGTAAATCAGGGTATTGGCCGTGCCCAGGTCGATCGCTACGTCCGACGAGAATCTAAAAAAGCCCATGTATGATGTTCAGGTAGATCGCTTTAAGTGGATACCATCCACATACCAGCCAGGCACGACGGCGTATAAGGGTTACGGTGTTAAGAAGGTTGCGTATATGGCAGACCAGGTGTCTATACACGAAAACTCCTTAACACCACAACACAAGCGCACGAGGCGGAACTGCATGTCATAGTGGATGTTTGGCGTGCCCGTTTTTTTGCAGGTCGCCAACGTCCCCGGAAGATACGACGAAAATCCGTTAATGCCGAAAATGTCTCTTTCCTGTGAAGACCATGGCCATCCCATGGTCGTTGGCAGCAGCAATGACCTCTTCATCACGGATCGATCCGCCGGGTTGAATAGCTGCGAGTGCCCCACTTTCTGCCGCAGCGATCAGGCCATCGGCGAAGGGAAAAAACGCATCGGAGGCGATGACGGCACCGGTGAAGTCAAGCTCCGACTTTTTCCCTTTGAGGACAGCGATTTCTGAAGCGTCAATGCGGCTCATCTGGCCAGCGCCAATACCCAGAGTCGCACGGTCTTTGGCGTAGACGATGGCGTTACTCTTGACCAGCTTGGCCACACGCCAGGCAAAATCAAGATCCTTCCATTCTGCATCAGTCGGGGCGCGCTCCGTGACAACATCATAGTGTTCGCGTTGCGCTTCCGGGGCCAGGAGTACCGGGTCACGCTCCTGAACAAGAAGGCCGCCGAGCACGGTTCGCATATCCAGACGTTCGCCTGTACGTGCAGAAGCTTTCTGGCGTATCAACCGGCGGTTCTTCTTCTGCATCAAGAACTCAAGGACGCCCTCCTCAAAGTCGGGAGCGATGATGATCTCCGTAAAGATTCGGTTGATCGCTTCTGCCGTGGCGAGGTCGAGCGCACGGTTAACCACGACGATGCCTCCAAACGGCGACTGCCGGTCCGTGGCGAAAGCCTGGTGATAGGCGGCTTCAAGCGTCTCGCCGATAGCGACACCACAGGGGTTGGTATGTTTGAGGATCGCGCATGTAGGATCGTCGTCAGCGAACTCATCGATCAGGATGAGGGCTGCACTGAGGTCGATCAGGTTGTTGAAGGAGAGGGCTTTGCCATGGAGCTTTTCGAAGAACCGCTCAGGGTCACCATACAGGGCGGCTTGCTGATGGGGGTTCTCGCCGTAGCGCAAGGTCTGTACGCGGGGCAATGCGATGTTGAGCGCTTCTGGTATCGCCTCTTCGCTTCCCGCATGGCCATTCGTGCTGCCGAAGTAGTCGGCGATAGCCCGATCGTAGGAGGCGGTGTGTTCAAAGGCGGCATGCATCAGCCGTCGCCGTAGGGCCATCGAGACCTGGCCCTCGTCGTTGGCCATTTCACTCAGGACCGCCTCATAGTCGTCCGGGGAGGTGACTACGGCCACAAAAGCAAAGTTTTTAGAAGCTGCACGCACCATCCCCGGCCCGCCGATATCAATATTCTCTACGGCTTCGGCCTCTGTAACGCCTTCCCGAGCGATGGTCTGGGTGAAGGGATAGAGGTTGACCACGATCAGATCGAAAGGGGCGATGCCATGGGCGTCCAACTCGGCCAGGTCTTCGGGGTCATTACGCCGGGCCAGGAGGCCCCCATGTACGGCCGGATGCAGCGTCTTGACCCTTCCACCGAGGATTTCAGGAAACCCGGTGACCTCAGACACATCTTCGACACTGAGACCGGCCTCGCGGAGCACGCGCGCCGTGCCGCCTGAGGAGACCAATTCGACACCCTGGGCACTGAGGCGTGTAGCAAAGTCCACAAGACCTGTTTTATCAAACACCGATAGCAAGGCGCGGCGGATTCTAATTTTGTCGGGGGGCGGTGGAAGATTTTTGACTTCGATCATTGTCGTTAAGGTGGCGATCAAGAGGTTGAGGTAGAGGGTTCAGGAGTGGTAGTAGCCGCGGGGTCGATCCGTACGAGGCGGCCTTCGATGGTCAAGTGGCCTTCTGCAAAGAGGCGAAGGGCCCTGGGGTAGAGCTGGTGTTCAGTTTGTAGCACGCGCGCGGCGAGGGTCTCAGGGGTGTCGGTACCCAGGACGGGGACGGGTTCTTGCAGTACGATAGGGCCGGTATCATACTCCTCGTCGACCAGGTGTACTGTGACGCCACTCCATCGCACGCCGTAGGCCAATACGGCCTCATGCACGCGGCGACCATAGAGGCCTTTGCCGCCGAAGGCCGGGAGCAAGGCTGGGTGTATGTTAACCATGCGCCCTCGAAAGGCGGAGACTACAGCAGCCGGGATCTTGCGTAGATAACCGGCCAGCGCGATGAAGTTCACCTGATGGTCGTTGAGCACCTTCATCAGGGCGGCCACATAGGCAGGCTCTGTATCAAAAGCGCGGGGGTCGAGCACGACGGTGGGGACATTGTGATGCTCAGCTCTGGCAAGGGCGCCCGCCTTCGCCGTGTTGCTGACACAGAGGGCGACCGTGATGGGTAATGAGCCGTTTTCAACAGCATCCAGGATTGCCTGAAAGTTGGAGCCGCCGCCAGAGGCGAAGACGGCCAGCCGCATCGGGGCATCGCTTTCGGAAGGTGGCATGCTTTCCTGTGTTCACAATGAGAGACCCACACCCTCGTGAAGGGCGGCGAAATGCTGGTGGAAGTGTACTAGTTATCGCGGAGAAAGGATTTAAAGACATTTCGAAATTCGTCGCAGGAATTTCGAAAAAAGGGTGAGATCAGGCTGTGACAGGTTCGAGGATAGAGAGTGCGGCG
>JAAUYD010049630.1_pt1 | contig 11195 bp, 7 predicted proteins | sample 7278101 | NCBI WGS metagenome assembly JAAUYD01 (sample SAMN14350128, study PRJNA611818) | marine sediment metagenome | isolation source: surface marine sediment (0.6m) | place: French Polynesia: Moorea | collected 2018-08
CATGGTCATGCGGGTTCAGGAAATCCTGAACCGGTGACTTCCAAATCCGCAATCCGGGCCGACGCCGAGCGCCTTCGAAGCCGCTTTGAAGCCCGCGGCGCGACACTTTTCGAGACCAGCGTGCTACAACCTGCCGGCGCGCTTCTGAACCTTTACGGCGAAGACATCCGCGCCCGCGCTTTCGTCACCCACGATCCGCTCCGGGGCGAGATGATGCTGCGCCCCGACTTCACGCTGCCGCTCGTCCAAAGCCATCTGGCAAGCGGCGGCCAGTCCGCGCGCTACACCTATGCCGGTGAGGTGTTCCGCCGTCAGGAAGACGACGACACCCGCCCCCGCGAGTACATTCAGGTGGGGTTCGAGATCTTCGGTGGCGGCATAGAAGCAGACGCGGAAGTCTTCACTGCCATGGCCGAGGCGCTTGACGGTGCGCCCGCCCGCGCGACCATCGGCGACTTTGGCGTGCTGACCTCTGCCATCCAAAACCTCAACACACCCCAGCGCCGGAAGCACGCTCTGCTGCGCCACATCTGGCGCCCCAGACGGTTCGATGCTCTGCTCGACCGTTTCTCGCGTCCGGCACCTCCACCGCCGCCCATGCCCGATGAAAACATCGTGCACGTTGGCCGCCGCTTGCGCGAAGACATCGCCGCCCGCATCGCTCTTCTGGCGGAAGAAGCCGAGACTCCCCCGATCCCGTTCGACGATCTGAAAAAGCTCCGCGCGCTCGAAGCCATCGACGACACCGCGCCCAAGGCCGTCGACGCCTTGCGCCAACTCGGTGAAATTGGCTCTGCCGACCGCCTCGCCGCAACGTTGGAGGCCATCGCCGGACACGGGATCGACCCTGGGGGTCTCCGGTTCCAAACCAGTTTCGGCCTCACCTCGCTCGAATACTACTCGGGCTTCGTCTTCGGCTTCAAAGCAGACGGTTTCGCCCCGGTCGCGACGGGCGGACGCTATGACTTGTTGACCGCCGCGCTCAACAACGGCGTGCCGGTACCCGCCGTTGGCGGCGTTATCCGCCCCGAGGTCCGCCTGGCAATGAAAGGGGCGGCGGCATGACCATCAAGCTCGGCATCCCCTCCAAAGGCCGCCTGATGCAGGACACGCTCGACTGGTTCGGCGCGCGCGGCATAAGCATCGAACGCACCGGCACCGATCGCGAATATGCGGGCCGCGTCCAGGGCATCGATGGCGTCGAACTGGTCCTCCTGTCAGCCGGTGAAATCCCCTACGAACTCGCCGCGGGGCGGATTGCGCTGGGCGTGACCGGCACGGACGTAGTCCGCGAAAAGATCGCGGGGTGGGACCAGAAGATGACGGAACTGACGCCTATGGGCTTCGGCCAGGCTGACTTGGTGCTCGCCGTCCCAAAGACCTGGACCGACGTCTCGGACCTCACCGACCTCGATGCGGTGGCCGAGGCGTTCTGGAAAACCCACGGCCTTCGCCTTCGGATCGCGACGAAATACCACCGTCTGGTCCGCGCGTACCTTCGGGATGCAGGCGTCGCGGGCTACCAGCTTGTGGACAGCCAGGGTGCAACCGAAGGCACCGTCGCTAACGGCACAGCCGAGGCGATCGCCGACATCACGTCGACCGGTGCGACGCTCGAAGCCAATCACCTCAAGATCATCGGTGAAGTGATCCACGCCAGTCAGGCAACTCTCTTCCGCTCTGATACCGCTGCGCTGGACCGCGCCGATCAAACCCTCCTCAAGGCTTTTCTGGATCGGCTAAAAATCGACTAAAATTTTCCTTCGCCCGTTCCGAAATATCCCGGGGTGAGGCCGCAGGCCGAGGGGCAGGGCCCCTACCTGATCCCAACCTCCGAAAGCGCCATGACCAGTTTCGGCGGCAGGTCGTCATTGGCGGAATCCTTGCCCAGATCGCGCGGCGCGTCCTTTCCCTCCAGATACCGCCAGCCCTGAAACGGACGTTTCGGCATGGCCTCGACCCGGTGTAATTCCGGGTCCAGCACGATTGCACAACGCCGGATCCCGTCGCCGCCAATCACCTCGTCCAGCCGGAGGATGCGCTGTCGGCAGAGCACGACCCCTTTGATGACCCAATAGATCGAGCCGTTTTTCAGCAAATCGCTCTCGCGCTTCGGCCACATGCGCGTGACATGACGAGGCAGCCCGTCGGGGCCTTTGGCGGCTTTGCTGGCTTGCCAGCGCGCCAGGCTCTTCATGTCCTCGCTGCCGACGGAAAGCTTGATCAGATGTAGCGAATTATCCACAGAATCTCCCACAGGCTGTAGCCGATATGGTAGTGCATTGCCCCAACTGTGCACCGTGTTGTATCTTGATGCCCTACTTCCAGGGAATCGACATGTCACGCTTCGCAGCACCGATCGCTGAACAGATCTGGGATATGAAGTACCGCCTCAAGCAGGCGGACGGCACCCCTGTGGACGGCTCGGTCGAAGACACCTGGCGCCGCATCGCGCGGTCGCTCGCGTCGGTCGAACAAGACCCTGCCGCCTGGGAAGACAGGTTCTACACTGCGCTGGAAGACTTCAAATACCTCCCCGCAGGCCGCATCGTGGCAGGAGCGGGCACCGACCGCTCGGTGACACTCTTCAACTGCTTCGTCATGGGTACCATCCCCGACAGCATGGCTGGCATCTTCGACATGCTGAAGGAAGCCGCGCTGACCATGCAGCAGGGCGGCGGTGTCGGCTTCGATTTCTCGACAATCCGCCCCAAGGGTGCAGACGTCAAAGGTGTGGCAGCCGACGCATCCGGCCCGCTCAGCTTCATGGACGTCTGGGACGCCATGTGCCGCACGATCATGTCCGCCGGCAGCCGCCGCGGCGCCATGATGGCGACGCTTCGCTGCGATCACCCGGATATCGAAGACTTCATCACCGCAAAATCCGATCCTGCCAGGCTCAGGAACTTCAACGTCAGCGTGCTGGTGACCGATGCCTTCATGGAAGCGGTCAAGGCCGATGGCCCGTGGGAGCTGGTCTTTGACGACAAGGTCTACAAGACCGTTCAAGCGCGGGATCTTTGGAACCGCATCATGCGGTCGACCTATGACTATGCCGAACCAGGTGTGATCTTCATCGACCGGATTAACGCGATGAATAATCTTGCCTATTGCGAGACCATCGCCGCCACAAACCCTTGCGGCGAGCAACCTTTGCCGCCCTATGGGGCCTGTCTTCTGGGCTCGATCAACCTCGCCCGGCTCGTGACCTCGCCGTTCGATGAGGACGCGCAAGTCGACGAAGACGCGCTGATCGACCACGTCACGACCGCCATCCGCATGATGGACAACGTTGTCGACGCCTCTCGCTTCCCGCTTGAAGCACAGGCACAGGAAGCGCAGGCCAAACGCCGTATCGGCCTTGGCGTCACCGGACTGGCGGACGCGCTTGCCATGGTCGGTGTCCGCTACGGCTCAGACGAGGCGGTGGAACTGACCCAGACATGGTTCAAGGCCATCGCCCGCGCCGCCTATCTGGCCTCGGTCGACATCGCAAAGGAAAAGGGACCGTTCCTGCTCTTCGACGCAGACGCCTATCTGGCAAGCGGCGCGATGCAGGCGATGGACGACGACGTGCGCGAGGCCATCCGCGAACACGGTATCCGGAACGCGCTTCTGACCTCGATCGCGCCCACGGGCACAATCAGTCTTTATGCGGGCAACGTCAGTTCAGGCATCGAACCGATCTTCGCCAATTCCTATACGCGCAAAGTCCTGCAAAGGGATGGGTCCAGAACGGAAGAAGAAGTGGTCGATTACGCCGTCCAGCAATGGCGCGATTTGAAAGGCGACGAACCGCTGCCCGACTATTTCGTCAACGCGCAAAAGCTGACGCCGCAGGATCACGTGCGGATGCAGGCGGCGGCTCAGGAATGGGTCGATAGCTCGATCTCGAAGACGATCAACGTGCCCGAAGACATCAGCTTCGAGGCCTTCAAGGACGTTTACACCCAAGCCTATGAAACCGGCTGCAAGGGCTGCACCACATATCGCCCCAACGCCGTGACGGGCTCTGTCCTGGCAGTGAGTGAAGCAGAGGCAAAGCCGCCGGCTGCAACCACCGGCGAAGTCGACTACATCGCCGAGCCCCTCGACCGTCCACAGTCGCTGGAAGGCCATACCTACAAACTCAAATGGCCCGAAAGCCAGCACGCGCTCTATATCACGATCAACGACATCATGGTGGCCGGGCGGCGCCAGCCGTTCGAGGTGTTCATCAACTCCAAGAACATGGAGCACTTCGCCTGGACCGTGGCACTCACGCGCATGATCTCGGCCGTCTTCCGCCGGGGCGGCGATGTTTCCTTCGTCGTGGAAGAACTCAAGGCCGTCTTCGACCCGCGCGGCGGGGCTTGGATGAACGGCAAGTATGTGCCCTCGATCCTTGCGGCCATAGGTGGTGTGATCGAGCGCCACCTGATCGCCATCGGCTTTATCGAAGGCGAGGGCATGGGCCTTAAGTCCGATCCCCAGGCCGAGGTCGTCAACCTTGCTGGAATGCCCGGTCCGGCCTGCCCCAATTGCGGTCAATTTGGCATGCGGATGATCGAAGGCTGCTTGACCTGCCCCAACTGTGGACATTCGAAGTGCAGCTAGGCTGACAGAAAGCCCTTCAAAGCAGCCGTTAAGGCGTCCCAATCGGTGAACTCGTAGTCACCCTTCGTTGGGTCGAAGTCGTGATCGCGCAGCACGACGTGCTGCAACACTTGCTTGGCATAGTAGTCGTAGGTCGCCTGCCGTACCGCGCCTGCGACCAGCAACTCGGCGATGGGCTCCAGCCCAGTGCGCATTTTCATCTCGACCAGATAATCCTGCGCTTCTTCCATGCCCGCCGGGAAAGCCGCGTTCAGACTGACGGACAGCATCATCGTATCGCGCTCCGCCAAGTCATCTTGATAGCCCGAGACGAAAGCCTCGAAATCGCGGGGATGACGCCGTTCGTGGACCGAAGCCGCCAGTACGACCTTGTCGAAGTCCTTGACGGATGCGGTTACGGGATCTGTGGCCGTGTCGAAGATCTCGACCGTGTGGTCCTCAGACCGGCAGTGATCGGCAACAAACTCTGCGATCTTCTTCGTTTGGCCTTCAACCGTGCCGTAAATCACAAGAACATTCATGGCCGCCTCCCTCTGCGTCCAGGTATATCGAGCCTAGCACGCGGGTCCTTCGGGAAACTTGCTCCAGATCAAATCGTTGCAGGAAGGACTCATCTGGAACTGACGCAGAGTCACTCGCACATATTGGGACTTGCCCTGTGGATAAGTCGCGTTAACCTTCGTTAACAAAATAAGAACGACAACAAAAAAACCGAGGCAGGTTACATGAATATGATGGCGAGCCCCAAGGGCACGTTCGTCATTTCCTGGGCGCAAACCGAAGTGGATGGGATTGCGGCAGCGCCAATCGCGTCACTCGAAGCGGGTGCCGTCTGGGTCTGGCGTGGCGAGCCGGTGCGGATCGACCGTGCGACCGGTTTTCCGGGAGCGGAACCGAACACCATGGATCAGGAAGACCAGCGCCGACGTGCTGCTGCAAGCGCGCGACGCATCGTGGGCAGGGCCCTGGCGATGGAGGGCGCGCGAACACCGTTTTCGGAATATATGGCAGAATTCGACCGCGCTTTCACCCTGTCCGACGGCCACCGCAGTTGGACCGCGACCCTGATCGAGATGCCCGAAATCGCTCGCCCGCTCTTGATGTTCGCAGACCAGATGCCGCCGCGCGATGTGCCGCTTTGCATCAGTGCCGGCGTTTCTGAACCAGCCTTGCCGTTGCGCATCGCCGAGGCGTCCGAAGGCGTGGTGTGCTTCACACCCGGTACATTGCTTGAAACGCCGCAGGGACAAAAACCTGTCGAAGCACTTGTTGCGGGTGACAAGGTTGTGACGAAAGACGCGGGCGCGCAGACAATCGTCTGGGCCGGCAGCCGCAAGGTTTCGGGGGCGCGGCTCTATGCAATGCCCGACCTCCGGCCTGTACGTATTCGCGAAGGAGCCTTGGGCAACGACCGCCCACAAGGCGACCTCATCGTCTCGCCTGATCATCGCATGGTCGTCAAAGGTACCGCTTCCATGGCGCTTTGGGGAGAAGCCGAAGTTCTCGTGGCGGCGCGCGATCTGGTTGACGGAAACGCCATCGCGCGCGATCTGGCGGCGAAGGCGGTCACCTACTACCACCTGATGCTCGAAGAACATCACGTCGTGGTTGCGAACGGCGTTGAAACCGAAAGCTTTCACCCGGGCGCCGCGTCGCTCGAGGCCATCGAAGAAGATCATCGCGAGCGCTTGTTCGACGTTATGCCCGAGTTGGAGGACAGCCCGCAAAGCTATGGTCCCTCCACGCGCCGCATGCTCAGCAAGGCCGAGGCTGCGTTACTTCCCGCATCAGTTGCCTGAGCGTTTGCGATAGGGTTGGCCGCATTACCCCACGATGCTAGGCTCGGTTGATCCAGCGAGTGGGCGCATGACTCCTCTTCATTCAGGCTGCAGAACATGACGAACGCCGCGCTCATCGTTGCGGCCGGTCAGGGATCAAGGACGGGCGAACCGATCCCGAAGCAGTACCTGTCATTGAACGGACAAAGCGTTCTGACGCGAACGATCCGGTGTTTCCTGAACATCCCCCGGATCCACCACGTGCTTTGCGTTATTAGCGCCGACGCCGATGATCAGTACATGGGGGCAACCACCGCCATATCAAATCCACGCCTGCTGCCACCAGTTCACGGTGGTGACACGCGCGCGACGTCTGTCCGCAACGGCTTGGAGGCGCTCACATCCGTCGATCCCGCCAAAGTTCTCATTCACGACGCGGCCCGGCCTTTCGTATCGGGTGAGACGATAACGGCGGTCCTGGACGCCTTGGAAACCACCGATGGTGCCTGTGCGGCCTTGCCGATTGTCGACGCCCTCTGGCAGGCCGAGGATGGTCGGGCCATCGCAAGTGTCGACCGCGATGCCTTGTGGCGCGCGCAGACCCCGCAAGGTTTCCGTTTCGGAAGTATACTGGCAGCACATCGTCAACATGACGGCACGGGCACAGACGATGTCGCCGTGGCACGGGAAGCCGGAGTGGACGTGGCCCTTGTCCTGGGCGAGGAGGCAAACTTCAAGATCACCACGCCTGCCGATCTGAAACGGGCCGAACGCAAGGCGAAGCGACAGGATGAATGAAAGGTTCACAACAGAGGCAAAATTCGCCGACGAAAAGGCGGTCCTCGACGCGCTCGTCAAAGGCGCGGCACTTGACGAAGGCATCCGTCAGCGCATCTCGGCCTCTGCCGCCGACCTTGTGCGCCGAATTCGGGATACCTCAGACCCCACGCTGATGGAGCATTTCCTGGCCGAATACGGCCTCTCGACCCGCGAAGGCATCGCGCTCATGTGCCTCGCCGAGGCGATGCTGCGCGTGCCCGATACGGAAACCATGGACGCCCTTATCGAAGACAAGATAGCGCCTTCGGACTGGGGCAAGCACCTGGGCGAGGCCACCTCGCCGCTGGTCAACGCATCGACCTGGGCGCTCATGCTGACTGGCCGGGTACTTGACGACACGGGCCCCGGCATCGCCGGTGTCCTGCGGGGCGCCCTCAAACGCGTCGGCGAACCGGTCATCCGCGCCGCCGTCGGACGTGCGATGAAGGAAATGGGACGTCAGTTCGTGTTGGGCGAGACGATCGGCGCGGCCCTGAAGAACGCCTCTGCGAACGAAGACCGCGGCTTCACATATAGCTACGACATGCTGGGCGAAGCGGCGATGACCGCCAAAGACGCCGCCCGCTATGCCGAGGCCTATGCCATGGCCATCTCGGAAATCGCCGGTGCCGCGGACAAGAACAGAACCGTCGCCGAAAACCCCGGCATCTCCATCAAACTCTCGGCGCTTCACCCCCGCTACGAAGTCGCGCAAGAAGACCGGGTCATGCGCGAAATGGTGCCCGTCGTCCGCGCGCTGGTGGCCCAGGCGAAAGAGGCCGGCATCGGGCTCAACATTGACGCCGAAGAACAAGACCGGCTCTGCCTTTCGCTTCGGGTCATGGAAGCCGTCCTGTCCGACCCCCATCTCGCCGGATGGGACGGGTTCGGCGTCGTCGTCCAAGCCTACGGCAAACGCGCTGGCGCCACCATCGACTGGCTTTACGACCTCGCCCGAAGGCTCGACCGGCGCATCATGGTGAGGCTGGTCAAGGGCGCCTATTGGGACACCGAGATGAAGCACGCCCAGGTCGAAGGCCTGCCCGGCTTCACGCTCTTCACCTCGAAGGTTGCGACCGACGTCAGTTATATCGCCAACGCCAAAAAACTCCTGGCTTATGCCGACCGCATCTATCCCCAGTTCGCCACCCACAACGCTCACAGCGTTGCCGCAATCCTCGAGCTTGCCGGTGAAACGCCGTTCGAATTCCAGCGCCTCCACGGCATGGGCGAACGCCTGCACGACATCGTTCTGGCTGAACGCGGCACGCGCTGCCGCATCTATGCGCCCGTCGGCGCGCATCGTGACCTGCTGGCCTACCTCGTCCGTCGCCTGCTGGAAAACGGGGCCAATTCCTCCTTCGTCCACCAGATCGTGGACGAAGACGTGCCACCCGAGGCCATTGCGGCCGACCCGTTCGATGCCCTGAAGTCAGCCTCCCCGCCAGCCGGCTTGAAACAGCCTGCCGCGCTTTTCGGTGAAGATCGCACGAATTCGCGCGGCTTCGACCTGACAGACACCGAAACCCTCACCTTCATCGACAAGGCCCGCGATGTGTCCTTGCCCGATGCCGCGCCGCTTGTGGCCTTCAATGTTGCAAGTGGCACGACACGGTCCATCGTCTCGCCCTCGAACGGGGAACCAATCGCGCACGTCACTGAAGCGGACGCAACCACCGTCGACCGCGCCATAGCGGCGGCTGAGACATGGGGCGCGCCAGTTGCGGAACGGGCAGAAGTCCTGCGTAAGGCCTCGAACCTCTACGAAGACGCCTTCGGCCCGTTCTTCAAGGCGCTCGCTCACGAAGCAGGCAAGACACTGCCCGACGCCGTCGGTGAACTGCGCGAGGCCGTCGATTTCCTGCGCTATTATGCCAGCGAAGCCGAACGCATCGACGCTGCCCCGCGCGGCGTCTTCACGGCGATCTCGCCCTGGAATTTCCCGCTTGCGATATTTACCGGCCAGATCGCGGCAGCACTTGCCGCCGGAAACGCTGTCCTCGCCAAACCCGCCGAGCAGACACCGCTGGTGGCCGCCATGGCCGTCCGCCTGCTGCACCAGGCAGGCGTCCCCCGAACCGCGCTGCAACTTCTGCCGGGCGATGGCGCAACCGTAGGTGCGGCGCTCTCATCGGACGAACGGATCGCGGGTGTGGTCTTCACCGGCTCGACCGAGACCGCGAAGATCATCCAACGCGCAATGGCCGGAAACATGGCCCCCGGCGCGCCGCTGATCGCGGAAACCGGTGGCCAGAACGCCATGGTCGTCGATTCGACCGCTTTGCCGGAACAAGCCGTGCGCGACATCATCGCCTCGGCCTTTCAGTCTGCCGGGCAAAGATGCTCGGCGCTCAGATGCCTCTATCTGCAGGACGACATCGCCAACCCGATGATCCGAATGATCAAGGGTGCGATGGATGAGCTCACCGTGGCGGACCCCCGGCATCTCTCGACAGACGTCGGCCCCGTCATCGACGCCGAGGCGCAAGAGGGCATCGCTCGCCATATCGCCAAGGCGTCTGAAGCCGGACGTGTCCTGCATCAGGTGGCTGTCCCCGGGAACGGGCATTTCGTGCCGCCCACCCTGATAAAGGTCGATGGCATCCGGACGCTCGAGAAAGAGGTGTTCGGCCCGGTCCTGCATGTCGCGACCTTCGACGGCGAAAACCTGGCCGGTGTCATGGCCGACATCAACGCGACCGGCTACGGGCTGACCTTTGGGCTTCACACGCGGATCGACACACGGGTCCAGGAATTTGCCGACGGCATCGCCGCCGGCAATCTCTACGTCAATCGCAATCAGATCGGCGCCATCGTCGGCTCGCAACCCTTCGGTGGAGAGGGTCTCTCGGGCACTGGTCCGAAAGCGGGCGGTCCCCACTATGTTGCTCGGTTCTGCAAGCCGACCAACGCGATGGCCACGGGCAATTGGCCGTCGGCAACTTCAGTGAGTGACGTGCAAGACCTCATTGACAGCTGCGCGGTGGCTGACAGCACACAACAAACCAGCCTGCCCGGACCAACAGGAGAGGCAAACACGCTGCACGCGGTGCCGCGAGCGCCGCTTCTGTGTCTGGGACCAGGTGTCGAGGCCGCACAGCGGCAGGTTGCCAGTGTCGAAGCCTTGGGCGGCCGAGCGGTGGCCGCAGAAGGGCATTTGCCGCCCGAGGCGCTGACAACGCTCACCGGCTTTTCCGCCGTCCTCTGGTGGGGAGAAGAAGCGGACGGATACGCCCATGCGCTGGCACAGCGCGACGGACCCATTCTGCCGTTGATCCCGCATCTTCCCGATGCCGCGCATGTTCTGCTGGAACGCCACCTTTGTGTCGACACCACGGCCGCCGGTGGAAACGCGGCGCTTTTGGCCGGGTGACGACCGGGACGTTCCAATCCTGCACATTTTCTAGGCAAACTGCTGATTTCAGGGCAGCTAGGTGCAGCCTTCAGGGCAGAAATGCATGAGCTCCCGTCGCTGAGCATTCCGGGACTGCCCCGAAGTGCCTAAGGATCCGAGCGGATCGCTCTTTAGGGGAATTGGGTGAAGGACATTCCTTCCGATACTGTGCAGACACAGCCACGTGCCATTGGCGTTGTAACTGCGGATTTCGATGAACGCGCCGGTCGGGCCCGCCTCACGCGACTTCGCCAGTCCGGTTCGCTCCGGGCGCTATTTCCGCGGAACGCAGCGAAGGCCCTTCAAATGGTCCTGACGAATACCTCCGGAGGTATAACCGGCGGCGACCGCTTTCAGACCAATCTGTCCATCAACGAAGCAGCCTGCCTCACCGTGACGACCCAGGCCGCCGAACGTGCCTATCGCGCGCAACCGGGCCAGTTGGGGCGCGTAAGCACCAACCTGCAGGTGGCGCGAGGCGCTCGTGTAAACTGGCTGCCGCAGGAAACCATCCTCTTCGACGGCTGTGCCTTGGGGCGTCGATTGACTGTCGAGGTTGCAGAAGAAGGGTCTGCCCTGATCGTCGAGCCGCTGGTCTTTGGCCGAAC
>JAAUYD010023847.1_pt1 | contig 11185 bp, 12 predicted proteins | sample 7278101 | NCBI WGS metagenome assembly JAAUYD01 (sample SAMN14350128, study PRJNA611818) | marine sediment metagenome | isolation source: surface marine sediment (0.6m) | place: French Polynesia: Moorea | collected 2018-08
CCGGAGAGGTAGCCGATCTTGCCCTCAACGATGATATCGCCACCCTTCATGGCAACCCCGCAGCGCGGGCCGGCATCGCCCTTCACATGCACCACGCCGCCCAGCATGGAGGCGCCGCAGGACATGCCGGCATAACCGCCCACGGTGATGTCGCCCTCGGCCATGGCTTCGCCCACGCCCCAGCCGGCGTTGCGCTCAACGGTAATGGTGGCGCCGTTGTTGAGGCCGCCGCAGTAATAGCCGACGGAGCCTTCAAAATGGAGGTTGGCGCCTGCGGGCAGGGCAACGCCCAGATTGTGGCGCGAGCGGGTGTCTTTGATGACGATGTTCCCGCCCTTTTCCGCCGCGGCCTGAATGTCCCGATGCACCTCGCGGATGTGGCGGTCGCCAACGGTGATGACTTGTTCGCTCATGCCGCTTGCCTCACATCGCTGAGCGCCCAGGAGTTCATCATGCTGGGGCCGTCATAATTGATGATGTCCACTTCGCCCTGGTAGATCTTGCGCACGGCCTGCTCTTCGGTGGCGGCCGCCAACTCGCCGTTCTGCTCCACGGTCACAAGCGGTTTCATTGCGAACTTGTCCTTGGCAAAGCCCATGCCGTCCATATCGGAGATCAGGTAGGTAAAGACCCCGTCGATGGAGGTGATGGACTTTTTCAAGGCCTGTTCCTTGGTGAGGCCCTTGCTCATCTGGTCGGAGATCCACACGGCGATGAGCTCTGAATCATTGCCGGTCATGAAGCGGTAACCGGCCCGCTCCAGCTTATCGCGCCAGGTGAAGTAATCGGTGATCTGGCCATTGTGGACGATGGCCACATCGGCGAACGGGCGCGCCCAGAACGGGTGGCTGGCGGTGGGGGAGACGTCTGATTCCGTCGCCAGGCGCGCATGCCCCAACCCGTGGGTGCCCTTCATATCCCGCACCCCGTGTTTCTGCGAAACGTCTTCAGCGCCGCCTAAGTCCTTGATGATCTCCAGGGAGCGGCCAACAGACTGAACCTCCAGGCGCGCGCTGATGGTGTCGGCCGCGCGGGTAAAGGTGCCCAGGTCTTTCGGGTCTTTGATGCGCATGCGCACCGAGACGTGCTTGGTGGTGGCATCATCCCAGGTGGGATCAGCCAGGAAATCCGAGCCATGGTCCCGGAGGATCTCCAGGAAGTTTTCCAGATCCTTGGACAAGGCGTCCCGGTCAAGGCCCATGGCCCGCACGATATAGCCCTCATCCACCGGCGGGCCGTAGACCGCAAATCCGGTTGAATCGGCGCCTCTGTGGCGCTGGGCTTCCATCAGGTCCACAAGGTCCGCGCCAACGTTCCCGGTGGTGCTCAAAATCCGTCCTGCTATGCCGCACATCTGATCACGCAGCTCCTTTTGTATACAGTATACAAAACATACTCTCCGTCGGCCCTCAGCTCAAGCACCGAAATAGGCCTGTTTGATATAGTCCTCGCCCTGAAGCTCATCCACGGTGCCGGAGAGGCGGATTTCGCCCGTCTCCAATACGTGAAGTTCTTCGGCTAAGCTCATCGCAAAATTCACATTTTGCTCGGTGATGATGATGGTGAGGCCGGTTTCCTCGTTGAGCTTCTTGAGGGCCGCGGCAATGTCCAGGCACACTTTCGGGGCAAGGCCGATTGTGGGTTCGTCCACCAGAAGCAGCTTTGGGCTGGTCATCAGGGCACGGCCCAGGGAGACCATCTGGCGCTCGCCGCCGCTTTGGGTCCCGGTCTCTTGGGCCTGGCGCTGCTCGAGCACGGGGAAGAGGTCGAACACCATGCGCAGGTTTTCATCGATCTTGTCGCGCGAGGTGTAGGCGCCCACCAGGAGGTTGTCTTTCACGCCCATGAAGGGGAAGAGGTTGCCCCGCTCCGGCGCATATCCGATGCCGGCCTTTACATTGAGGGCAGGGGACTGGGCGGTGATGTCCTGACCATCGAAGGTCACCTTGCCGGTGGTGGTGGTGATGCCCATGATGGAATCCAGCAGGGTGGATTTGCCTGCGCCGTTCGGGCCGATGATGGCGACGATCTTGCCGGGCTCAACGCTCAGCGAGACACCGTGCAGCGAGCGGGCCTTGCCGTAAAACGCTTCCAGGTTTGAGATCTCCAAAAGGGCCATGCGCTTATCGCACCGGGTCACTTACGTGCCCAGATACGCCTCCTGGACTTTTTCATCGGCCAGCACCTCATCGAAGCTGCCTTCCGACAGGAGCGAGCCGAAGGACATGGCCACCACACGGTCCACCAGGGGCTGGAGTGAGCGCAGGTCGTGGCTGACGATGATGTAGGTCAGCCCGTCTTTTCGCTTCTGCAGAAGCAGCTCGGTGATTTGGCCGATCTCAGACACGGTGAGTCCTGCGAACACCTCATCCAGCAGGAGGAGCTTCGGGTCGGCGGCGATGGTGCGTGCAAGCTCCAGGCGCCGCAGATCGCCCATGGACAGCTCGCCCGGATACATGGCGAACTCACGCTCGCCGAAGCCCACGCTGCGGGCGATGGCCATCTCCGCGTCCGGGTCGGGCGCTTGGGAAATCATGGTGCCGATATCATCCGGCATCATGCCGATGCGGATATTGTCGGACACGGGCATCTCATGGAACGGGCGGGGCACCTGGTAGGTGCGCACGATGCCCGCCTGCACCCGCTTGTGGGTGGGCATTTTGGCGATGTCCTCGCCCTGGTAGACGATCTTGCCGGAGGTGAGCTGCAGCTCGGCCATAATGAGGTTGAAGGTGGTGGTCTTGCCGGCGCCATTGGGCCCGATCAGGCCAAGGCTCTCGCCCTCTTCCACGTGGTAGGAGAGGTCGTTCACCGCCGTGAGGCCGCCGAAGCGCTTGGAGATGTTCTGGAGTTCCAGCAGCGCGCTCATGCTTCGGACCTCTTGAACAGTGCGCCATAGATCCGCTGAATGATGTGGTGGAGGCCTTTGGGTTCCAGCACATAGACGATGAGCGCAATGGAGCCGTAGATGAAGTAGCGCTCCGTGCCGGGAATGATCGGGCGCAGATATTCCAAAAGGAAGGTGAGGAAGAAGGCGCCCATGACGGGGCCGATGATGGTGGAGGCGCCGCCCAGCAAAGCCGCGATGAGGATCGTGAAGAGGAAATTGATGTCGAAGATGGCCCTGGGGGCAATCGAGCCCAGATAGTGCACATAGAGCGTGCCGCCGACGCCCGCCACGAAGGCTGAGACCATGAAGGCAAAGAGCTTTAGCTTGGTGGTGTCGAGGCCGGAGCTTTTCACCGCGTCCTCGTCCATGCTGATGGCACTGAGCGCCGTGCCGAGGCGTGAGCGCACCAGGAGCCAGAGGCAGACGGCGATAACGAACATGACCGCTGACGAGAGGTAGTAGTTGGGGAGCGCCCCGGTGAGCAGGGTGGGCAGGCCGGAGAGCCCGCGCGTGCCGCCGGTGATGTCGGGGCGTAAAACTTGGGTCAGCTGATACATCAGCTCCATGAAGGCCAGGGTGACCAGTGCAAAGTAGGTGCCGCGGATACGCAAGGCCGGCAGGAAGAACAAGGTGCCGCCCACCATGGTGGCGATGATGCCGAGAGGAATGGAGACATAGAGCGGCGTCTCCAAATGGTAGGTCAACATGGCGGAGGTGTATGCCGCGATGCCGATGAGGAAGGGATGGCCGAAGCTGATGTAGCCCGTGCGCCCGGAAAGGATGTCCCAGCTCATGGCGAAGATTGCGATGAAGTTGGCGAAGATGAAGATACGCAGGGTGCCCGTGGTGGCGAACTGCGGCAACAGCAGGAGAGCAACGCCGAAGAGGGCCCAGCCGGCCATGTATTTGCGCACGTTCGGGTCGGACCACATCTAGAGCTCCTCCCGCCCGAACAGGCCCTTGGGCGCCACGATGAGCACGATGATGATGAGCAGCATGGTGAAGACGCCGCGCAGCTCGGCCGCCAAAAGGGATGTTGTGATGGTCTCCATGAAGCCGATCAGGTGGGCAACGATGAGGCTGCCCACGATGGAGCCGATGCCGCCAATGACCACAACGGCCACGGCGATGATCAGCGGGCCGACCCACATGGAGGGGTCAAGCTGGGTGTAGGTGGCAAAAAACACCCCGGCGATGGCGCCGAGGCCGCCGGAGATCATCCAGGTAATGAGCGAGATGCGGCGCGGATCGATGCCGGACACCATGGCGCCCTTGCGGTCCATGGAAACGGCCATGATTGCGCGGCCCAGATGGGTCTTGTGAACGAACCACATGAGCCCGCCTAAGATGAACCAGCTGGCGATGGTGGCGATGAGGATGTTGTAGGGGACGGTGATGCCGTCGGTTCTGAGCACGCCGTTGACCAGCGGCCACATGGTTCGTGAGGCGGCGCCGTAGATCATCACGATGAGCGCCTGCATGACCACGGCGAGGATGAGGGTGGAGATCTCCACCGCCACCGGATTGTTCTCCAGGCGGCGGACCAGGAGCTGGTAGGTGGCGACCGCGAAGGCGACGCCTGCGGCCACCGCGATGAGGAAGCCCAGAGGTTTGGGCAGGTGCCAGACCTGGACGCACTGAAAGTAGATATAGCCGCCCAGCATGATGTAGACGCCATAAGCCAGATTGAGCACCCGGCCCACGGAGAAGATCATGGTGAAGCCAACGGCGATCAGCGCGTAGAGACCGCTGAGGAGAAGGCCCTGGATGATGATCTGGCTCATGGGTGGTTTTGCCTCTCCGGCAATTCTCCTCTTCTATTCGTCATCCCTGCGAAAGCAGGGACCCAGAGCCGCGGACACCGAGGCTTGTTGCCCCTGGGTGCCTGCTTTCGCAGGCATGACGGGGAGAGAGAAGGGGCGCGGGGTCGTTATGGGAACACAACCCGGCGCCGAAGCGCCGGGCCGCACGTTCACTTACTTCTTCACCCAAGACGGCACGGTGAACTTGCCCGTGGCGTATTTCGGCGGATAGACCACGGCGCTTGAGCCGTCTTCGTACCACTGAATAACAACCATGGACGGTGCACCGTCATCGAACGGAGGCGTGATGTCGAACTTGATGTTGTGGGTGTATTCGCGGTTGGTGCGCGGTTCAATTTCGCCCGGCTTCCAGAAGCCGTAGCGCAGCCACATCTTGCCATCTTTCTTGATGATGACGTCCTCGTTCTCCATGGCCTTCACCCAGGCGTCCAGAGGCTTGAAGCCGCCGGCCTTTTCGGCCGCCGCCATGGCCTGCTTCAGACCGTGATAGGCGTTGAAGCCGTTAAAGTGCGGGAAGACGGGCCGCGAAGAGCCGTATTTGGCTTTGTAGGTCTCAACAAAGGCCTTGGAGGTGTCGTCCAGCGCAAAGCCGACCGACGGCAGGGGGCTGAGCGAGGAGACGCCGCCGCCGGCACCGCCCGTGTCATCCCAATATTCATGGCCCATGGTGCCCACGTTCACGCCGGTCATGGCAAGGGGAACTTGCAGCTTCACATATTGCGAGGCCACCACCTGGCCCTTCACCGAAGAGATGGTGTAGATGAAGTCAGGCTTTAGACTTTCCGCCTTTGAGAAGATTGGTGCGAAATCGACGGTGTTCACGTCGTAGACGATGGTGTCGAGCACTTCGATGCCCGCTTCCGGTGCCAGAACGTCCTTCACCAGCCCATTGATCGCCCCGCCGAACGCAGTGTCTTCCTGCAGGATGACGACGGATTTCCAGCCCATTTGTTTGGACAGAACGTCTTTGCCGAAGTCGATATAGAGTGTGGCCAGAGCTTCATCGGAGGCCACGTTCATGAAGTACATTTTGTACTTGTCATACTCCTTCACCACCTTATCGATGATGCCGATATAGGAGGTCCAGGTGTCGAGCGTGGGGATCTTGTATTCCACCATGCGTGGCAACCAGCCCAGGGATACGTCATCGATGCTCCCGGAGATGATGAAGTCGGCCTTGGCGGTTTCCGCCAGATACTCATAGGCCTTGATGCCTTCGGTGACATCCTCGCGGGTGTCGGCCGTCACCAGCTTGATCTTCTTTCCCCCAAGAACGCCGCCCTTGGCGTTGAGTTCTTCGATGGCAATCTCAGCCCCGCGCAGGGTGCTCTTGCCGGTGTCTGAGGCAAACGAGCCGATGAAGCCAACCACAATCTCGTCGGCAGCTTTGGCTGTGTGCATGAACGCAGATGCCAGCATCACCGCTGAGACGGCGAATGCGGACGCAATAAGTTTGGTGAGTTTCATGATTCCTCCCTTGTGCTGGCTGTAAACCGCCCGGAATTCTAACTCCGGCCCCGTTTTGTATTCAGTATACAACGCGGGTCGAGTTAACCATGGGCGGCAGGGGGAGTCAAATGGCGGTTTTGCCGTGTCAGGCGTGGGTTGCGATGAGCCCTTTGGCGGCGTTTTCGAAGGTCTTAGGGCTGCCGAGGCTTATTGAGAGCATCATGGCGCCTTGCAGTGTGGCCACGATTTGTGCGGCCGTTGCCTTGCGCCGCCCCGCCTCCATATCCGGCGGCAAGGCTTGCCAGATCCATTTGATGTTGGCGTCGAAGAACGCGGCGACCGCCTGTTTGAGCTGGTCGGGGAGCCCTCGCGACTCTGCGCCCAGCATGCCGCACAGGCAGTTCTTGTCCGATGACTTCAGGGCCTCCTCATAGGTTTTGCAGAACGCCTTGATCTTCTCCGGGCGGGATTTCGCCTTGGCCGCATGTGCGTTGAGGGCGGCGAAGAAGCGCTCCGAATAGCGCGCCACCAAGGCGAGGCCCAGGTCTTCCTTCTGGGGGAAGTGGTAGTGGACGCTGGCGCTCTTGATGCCGAGATCGTCGGCCAGGTCGCGGAAGCTTACGGCGTGGTAGCCCTTCAGCCGCATCCTGCTTTCGGCGGCGTCCAATATGCGGTCGGTGGTGCTTGTCATTGCGCTTCACGTTCAGTTGATGGCTATCTATCAGTAGATAGGCTTGACGGTCCGCGTCGTCAATGGTACGTATCTACCTATCAGTAGATAGATGACGAGGACCAACACAATGAAGATCTATGAGTTTGAAGGCTTCCCCAATCCGGCCCGCGTGCGCATCGCTTTGGCGGAGAAGAACCTGACCGACAAGGTGGAGTTCGTGAGCGTCAATGTGCCCGAAGGTGAGCACAAAACTGCTGCCTACCTGGCCAAGAATCCCTCTGGAACTGTGCCCGCATTGGAGCTGGATGACGGCACAGTGATCGCCGAATGCACCGCAATCACCGAGTATCTCGACAGTTCGGCGGGCAGCCGTGAGCTCACCGGCGAAACCCCAAAGGAGCGCGCCATGATCCACATGATGCAGCGCCGGGCCGAGGCTGACCTGCTCGATGCGGTGGCAACCTACTTCCATCAGGCAACGCCTGGCTTGGGGCCCGATATTGAAGGCGAGCAATGCGCCGAATGGGGCGAGCGCCAGCGCGCTCGTGCCCTCAGTGGCATGCGCTATTTCGATGAAGTGTTGGCCGATAAGCCCTATATTGCAGGTGATCGTTTCACCATGGCCGATATCACCGCGTTCGCCGGCCTGATCTTCGCTGACTTTGCCAAGATCGACGTGCCGGACGAGTGCACCAACTTAAAGGCGTGGCGCGAGCGGGTGGCAAGCCGGCCGAGCGTCTCCAACTGACGAAGGGTAAGAGCAATGCAGCTGAACGCTGATTTTTCGGTGAGGGCCTCAGCCCACGGCAGCCAGCTTGAATGGCTGGCCTCGCCCATGGCCGGGGTGGAACGGCGCATGTTGGAGCGCATGGGCGATGAAGTGGCCCGGGCCACCACCATCGTGCGCTACGCGCCGGGCAGCCACTTTTCCGCCCACGTGCATACGGGCGGAGAGGAGTTTCTGGTGCTCGACGGCGTGTTCCAGGACGAACATGGCGACTTTCCGGCGGGGAGCTATATCCGCAACCCGCCGCAATCCTCCCACACGCCCGGTTCCGATCAGGGTTGCACCATCTTCGTCAAGCTGTGGCAGTTTGACATGGATGACCGCACCCAGGTGCGCCTGGACACCAACGCCATGGCCTATGAGCCCGACCCGGAGCGCGCGGGCGTTGAGGCCATGGAACTGTTCAGCGATGAGCGCGAGACCGTCTCCATGGAGCGCTGGGCGCCGGGTACTGAGGTTGACCTCAGCGCCAAGCATGGCCTGGAAGTGCTGGTTCTGGAAGGTGGCTTCCAGGAAGCTGGAGAAGCGTTCTCACCGCAATCCTGGCTGCGGCTGCCCAACGGGGCTCATTCAATGGCCGAGACGGGCCCGGATGGTGCCGTGGTTTGGATCAAGCGGGACCACTTGGCCGTCCCGCCAAAGGCCCCAACCGCTTAGGACTTCAGACGGGGCGGCGCCGTTTGGCGGCCGCCCCGGCTTGTGTCTTTAAGCTTTTTGACCGCAAGCGGGTTCCGACATGGGCGCTTTCAGATAGGGCGCCACATGCTCCGGCATGGACATGCCCGTCCAATGGAAGTCCCATCGCGTGAGATAGCCTTTCTCGCTCAGCAGGGTGATGTGTTCGGCCAGTCTGGAGTTCAACGCCTTCGGCAGCCGGGTTTTGCCGATCTTGTAGTGATCTGCATCGTTCTCATATTTCTGATGCATCATCTTGAACATCATCATGTTGGCGCGGCCGCCGGCTGAGCCGTTCTTGAGCTGTTTGAACATCTTTTCAATGCCATGCGCGTTCGCACGCATCTGGAAGAAGCCGTTGAGCTGAGCGATCAGATATTGCCGCTCACCGGGCTCGCACAGGCGCTCAACATTGGTCTGCATGGTGCACACTAGATAGTCGCGCGCCTTTCTGACCTGTGAGTGAATATACATGGGGTGGATCTTGGTGAGCTCTTCTTTGCTGCGCAGCGGACCCTTCCAGCAGGCTTCCGACAATTTGAACTGCACGTCGTCTTTAACGGATTCATGGGTCGGCATCACGACCGCAAACGTTTTGGTGTGCTTTTTATAGTTGGAGCCGCCCATCTGGGTCACGAAGATCTCCTGAGCGCCGTAGGTGTGTGCGGGCAGATCTTCGAAGAACACGATGCCCGCGACGATGGCCGCCGTAAGCAGGCCACCTGTGGCGTAGAGCGCCATAGCGCCGCCGCCATCATCCTGCTGCTCCGCCGCCATGCGCGTGGACAGCTTGCCCGGGTTGCCCCAGCCGTCGCTTGTTGAGCCCTTCGCCGCCATAGACAGGCGGTTCGTCGGTACCTGCTTGTTTCCAAATCCCATTGTCACCCTCTCAAAAGTTAGTTTGGTCCCAGTTTCGGTTTATAAATTCGGTGCGGTGTCGAAGTAAGACAGCGTGAAGATGGCCTTCACCTTCCGCGCAAGGCTGGCTCCTGCCAGATTGCTGTCGTGAACCGCGATCTCGGTGATCGCGCAATTGCCCATCTTGAAGCGAAGCTCGTTGCACGCGCCCCGGATCTGCTCATAGAGCCGGGCGCGGTAAGAACGGGTGCCCTCATTGTGGGCGTGGTAGTAGCTGACCGCCCTGGAGAGGCGCTCCTCGGTCTCCGCGTAGGTTACGGTGCCGGACTTGTCAAACGTGCCAAGCGGGTCTTTCTGCACGTAAGCGAACACCATGGAGGCATGAAAACGCCCGCCCCGTAACGGCTTAACGGTGCTGCTCACCAGCACACAGTCTGAGACCAGGTGCTCCTTCAAAAGCGCGCATTCTTCCTTTCCATAACCGTCGATCCGCTGCTCCATGAAGATTTCCAGGTGCTGCTTGTTGGGCGGCTGATCTTGGCTGTCAGAGAGGTATTCGGGCTTCAGCTGGGTGGTGACGCGCACGCGGCGGGGCATGTCGATATCATCGGTGCGCACAAGCGACCAGAAGTTCTTTCTGGGCCCGTAGTCGTCATGGGAGTTGAGCACTTCGTCCACGCCTTCGATGGTGTAGTCTTTGCCGAAAGCCTTGCCGTTGATCATCTGGGAGATGCTGCCCATCACCACGTGCTGGGCAAAGGCCACAGAAACGATGGCGGCCACGACGAGACCGCCAAGCGAGTAGATGATCCAGTCCTTTATCGTCATGACGTCAACGCCTAGTCTTGAGACCCCAAGCTGTCCAAGCTGCCGCCGGCGATCTCTTCGGCCAGCTGTTTGACCTGAGCGAGATAGAGCGCTTTGAACGCACTGTGCTCTGAGACCACCAAGTGGGCGGCGTTGGTGATGCGGATCTTGCGCTCAGCGATTGGCTTGTAGGGCAGGCGTCCTTCCAGGTCGCTCGGCACGGGGCCAATCAAGGCGTGGTTGGCACGATTGGCCACAACCTGATTATGGCTCGACCAGGCATTGAAGTTCTGTTTGTACCAGAAGGAGAACTTGCGGTGCTGGGCGCGGTTCTTGGCGAGCAGGTCGTCATCGCGGCCACCGCTGCGGCGCACATTGCGCACAAAGCCCCAGTGCGGTTGGGGGTCGCGCAGCAAGGGCGGATTGCAGCGCAGGATCGCCACTTGTGTGGAGAGCTCGTCCGTGGCAACGCCCAGGGTTTCATGACCAACGAGGACGATGCGGGCAATCTCAACGCCCTTTGCCGGATGCACGTTCCAGACAACCTTGGAGGGGGAGGTGAGGACGAGGTAGACCGGCTTTGACGTCTCCGTGACGAAGACGTCGATCACGTCTACGGAACGCACCGGCTTGGTGTAGCGCTTGGCCTCGCTCTTTCCATGCTTGTGCCACTTCACATAGGATTTGGCGCTTCTGCTCAGATCCTCGTCGGTGTAGGAGAAAAGCGAGCTGGCCTGCTTGGCCTGGCTGAAAAAGACGTGCCCCAGATATTCGGTTTCCAAGGGCTTAGGCACGGTGCAGCTCTCCACGTCGGGGTCAAACATGGAGACATCGGACGCCTCAGAGGTATTGGCAGACTTGGAATAACCGGTGGTGACCGCCTGGATCCAAACCGGCTGCCTGGTCTGGGTCATCACCACGCCTGGTGGGACGAGATAGCCGCGCAGTTTGGAAGTGAACTTCTTGACGTTCACCTCGCCGCTGGGAACGGCATCGGCGTTGCAGCCAGCCAAAAGCACGGCAGAAACAGCAATGGAAAATGCGCCCCGCAACATTGAAGAGGCCCCCGGTCAACACTCAAACTGCCACAAAATGTACAAGATACACCTGAAAATGGTGTTAATTTGCGCAATCTATTTGTGCGAAATGAGCGAACTTTCGGCGCGGTGAGGCAGCGTCAGTCGAATGCGATGGCGCCGTCTTCGGAGTGGATCACGGCGTCC
>JAAUYD010163217.1_pt1 | contig 11185 bp, 5 predicted proteins | sample 7278101 | NCBI WGS metagenome assembly JAAUYD01 (sample SAMN14350128, study PRJNA611818) | marine sediment metagenome | isolation source: surface marine sediment (0.6m) | place: French Polynesia: Moorea | collected 2018-08
CTGATAAAGCGGAAAGGATTTGGTTTTAGAAACTTTGATAATTTTCGTTTAAGGAGTTTGTTGTCTTTCCACTTTTAGACTTAATTTGGCATAGCCAAATGCGATGAGCCGAATTAATTAATAAAATTCAAGCTCAGGCTCAAGCCCAAGTACAAGCCAAGAAAATGCGAGAACAAGAATTTAATCAAAAACTAAATGAATCTGAAATAATGGTTGAAAAATAACTTTGTTATCGATATCGATTCATTAATTTAGTTGCAATTAAAGGAGTCTAAAATGACAAATGCAAATGATAATAGTAGAACTTTAACTGCTGTCAGTCCCGATATTTTTGAGATTTTTTTGCTAGATGAAGACGGACAAAATATACTCAGTATTGACGATGGTGCGTTGAGACAATCCCTACGGATCGAGATTATTAATACTTCTGGCAGAAATATAGAGTTTACAGAGTTGCAGACAATTGAAAATATAGAAAATTACCATTTTTCTATCTCATTCCGCCCTGGAACTTTGCTGCTAAATCCAAACGGAGATACGAACATTACTCTCGAAGAAGCAGACCAAGGGTGGCAGCAGCAGTACAAAAATAATACATTTTATATAATCAGTTCTCAGCCAAGAACAATTGAAAGTGGTAAAAGGATTACTTTAACACTCAAAAATATTGGAGCTGCACCTGAAGGAGGATCGCGGGGAACGCGGGTAGAAATTAAATATAATAATCTTCAGTATGAGGGTTCTAACGAAGTAATTAGTGGCAATCGCTTACAATATCTCAACATTGTTAATCAGCGCGGTAAAAAGCAAATTCCTCTATATGTAGGATTTTTGGGTTCTAATACAATTCTTAATGATGGTAGCGAAAATGAGTTAACTCTAACGATTCAAAGTTTACCCAATCAAAATTCTCAATTAAGAATTTTAGAAACTCCTGAAATAAAAACGATAGATAGCACGACGAGATGGCAGGGCAATCTTCTTAAATTTCTAGAAGAAAAAGTACCTAATTTCAGAACTGAGATAGACACAATAATACAAGACCCAAACATATCAACAGCCCGCAGAACTTTTTTTGAAGGGTTACGAAACTTACAGGATACGGAGGCTTCTTTCGCACAGTTTCAGGCAAGCTTAAGGGAGTTAACATTTAACGATAACGATAAAAGGATTATTTTTACAATATTACTAAGTAATTTAGGAGTTATCATCGAAGAAGATTTAAACGCAATTTTGACCCAGCTGAAGAGTCTCCTCTATCCAGTAGAGCCGACGCCGCAAGAGCTAGAGCGGATCAGAGGTATTATTTTGCAGATAATACAAAGTTCTGATAATTTTCGGGTAATTAAGTCTGAACTCAATCCCGAAGGTAGGTTAGAGTTTAAAGGACTTGACGCAGCTGGTTTTTTAGACCGCGCTGCCAAGTTTTCGATTTCCTTTGATGTTACAACAACAGAGGATAATGATTCTAAAAACTGGGCTTTGGTTGACAAAAAAAATGCAGATGACATTCAAATAGATATTGTGCGAGGTCAAGAAAATTGGATTTTTGGTGGTATAGAAGAACAAGGAATAACCCCCCGTTGGAGTTTTATTTGTAAACAGGGATTGCAACTACAAGCTCGCACCGAGATTCTCAGATTCTCGATCTCTAATCTTAAAACTCAACTTCTTTCTGGCTATGCCAATCTTTATGTTCATTATGAAAATATTCCAGGATACTGGGATGGATATATTACTGTTCCCATTCATAAAGGTCCTTTAGTATATCGGGAGAAAACTTTTAAAAATGTTAAAGTTGGTTGTATCGGAATTGGCACGGACGAACCTCAAGCCAAGCTTCATGTGAAATCTTCTAATGGGTTTGATGGTTTGAGGGTAGATGGCATAGTTCGCTCCGATGTATTTCGAACCTTATCAGATAGTTGGGAAATTGCTCGAAATGGCCATAATTTAGAAATTAGAGAACCAGAGCAAAGTAATAAAGTCTGGGCGAGATTTACTGACGATCAAAGTTTTCATCTGATCGGCACACCCAATCTTTGGGTTGATGGCAAGGTCGGCATCGGCACGAGTAATCCAGGTTCTAATAAGTTAAAGGTAAAGGGAGATACAACGATCGCAGGTAATCTATTTATCACTAATGGCAAGGTCGGCATCGGCACGAGTAATCCAGATTCTAATCAGTTAAAGGTAAAGGGAGATACAACGATCGCAGGCAAACTAGAAGTAGTTGAAGGAACAACAACATTAGAGCAAGAAAAATGGCGACTAGCCAAGCTTGAAAACGGTTGGAAGAATCATGAAGCCACCGTAGCGTATTTTAAGGATAGTATGGGTATAGTGCACTTGAAAGGAAGAGCTTTTAGGGACCGTCCGTCTAATACAAGTCCTCAAACAACGCTTATTTTTAGGCTTCCAGAGGGATACAGAACAAATGAGCTTCATTGGTACTTAAATCAGGATTATTACAACATTGAGCCAAGCACACGACCACGACCAGATAATTGGCCGCACTTGATCTCAATCACGATAGATTCAGATGGAAATGTTAAGAACCCATTCGCCCAGCATGATTATGTCAGAGTTAGTTTCTCTGGCATAACGTTTAGAGCTGAAGCATGAAATTTACAATTATAGGGACAGGGGATCAATTATAAGTACTGCACCCTGGTTCATCGCAAAGATGGATATTCTTATCAGTACTGAAAAACATAATTACTAGGAGGCTGCGTTTCCTCTCCCGTCTGAGACGGGGGTCTCCACCCCGGAAAGAAGATGAATTTGCCCTATCGTATTCCGCCTAAAGCATTAGTCAAACTAAAAGATAAAGAAACTGGCTATAATCCAGACTTATTACTTATCGATCGCCGACATCTCGCATCTGAGCCATTTTGGGAAAAGAAATCAACCCTCATTCATGGAGAATCAATTCCTTTAGTTATTGAATTTGTCAGCACCAACGGTTGTGATGATTATGGATACAAGCTAATTGATTACGAGGAGATGGGTATTCGTGAATATTGGATTGTCGATTATTTAGGAATAGGAGGAGTCCATTTTATTGGGCAGCCAAAACAACCAACTCTCTCCATTTATCAGCTTGTGGATGGAGAGTATCAAGTACAACAGTTTAAGCAAAAAGAGCTAATTAATAAATCATCAACTTTCCCCGAACTAAATTTGACTGCTGAACAGATTTTTCAGGCTCAACGGTGAGAATTTAATTTAAGTAAATGAGTTATGAAAATTGAAAGGCGATCGCCTTCTATCCCAACCCTAATTCGAGAGGTAAAAAACTATGACCGTACCTAAAGGCGATCGCGCTATGATAGTCTTAAGATCCTTGCTAAAAAACCCAATAAAGGTGCTGATATACAGATGAACCAAACAAATATTCAGTATGTATCGGACGAAAAAGGGCAAACCGTTGCTGTTATTGTTCCTATTGATTTATGGCATGACATTGAATCTGAAAGAGAAACTGCTTATTTATTGAGAAGTCCCACGATGAAGCACCGTCTTTTAGAAGCCAAAAATCGTCAAGGTGGGATGGGATTAGAGGAAGTCTGTGAAAAACTTGGAATTTGACCCGGCTGCTTTTGACGATTTGGCTTGGTGGGTTAAAAATGATCGCAAACAAGCATTAAAAATTATTAAACTAATTCAAGAAGTTCAACGCACTCCCTTTCAAGGAATTGGCAAACCGGAAAAATTAAAGCATGATTTATCCGGTTGTTGGTCTAGAAGGATTGGCAAAGAACATCGCCTAGTTTACCAAGTTCTAGATGACAAGATTAGAATTCTGGCTTGCAGATATCATTATTAGAGTTCGTGCAGAAGTCAGGCAAAGCGATCGCACTCTATTCTACCCCCAATTCTCTTCCCCATCTAAGCGGTAATGAATGATGAAAATTAAAAAGCGATCGCACCCTATTCTACCCCAATTCTCTTCCCCATCTAAAGAGATAATGAGTCATGAAAATTGAAAAGCGATCGCCCCTATTCCGCCATTAATTCTGTTAACAATTTTCGGAAGTAATAAGCACTAAATATCAAACTCGAAGATCGAGACTACATAAGGAAAATTGCAATAAAAAATAATAACTTAGACTATGACTAGAATCCTATATTGGAATATTCAACAATTTTCTGTAAATAAGTTGCATGATCCGAGCAAATTAGACTATATACGCCAAGTCTTAACCACTCACCTACCTCATATTATCTCGATCGTTGAAGTACAATCAGGTGCAGCGATTCCTTATAGGTTAGATGGCACATTGTTATCTGGGGGCGCAGGAACTCAAGGAGCACTTCAATTGCTCAATCACGTGAAAAATTGGACTAATAATGATGACTGGTGTCTAGTACCTCCACTGACTTTAGGTGACGGTCGCTTCAGAGAAGGAGTTGCTGTTTATTTTGATAGTGCTCATCTTCAGTTTACGGGGCCATATTGGTGGACTGATAATTTTGGTGGCAATAATCCTATAAATAGGGCAGTTCCCAGCAATACCGCCGGTGCACGTCGGGTTGCTTACGATCAACCTTGGAATACTCTTCCAAACACTCCCGTAGCTAATAACAATGCACTACCTGTGGCTAACAGAGGAATTCGACAAAATCAACTAGCAGGTCAATTCCAATACTTTTCGCGCCGAAGGGATAGACAGAAAAATTTTATAGAAATTTTTTTTCCTACTGGAAGAGAGGGAAATATTGCGGACACTCCTCCACTAAATCGTGCTCCCTTTTTAACAACATTTTATGAACCTAATACACAAAGAAACATTAAGCTTTTTTCTGTCCATACTTCTCCAAAGACTGCGAAAAAAGCAGTTGAGAATCTTGCTCAAGTTCAAGAAATTAGAAAGGTTGTTCCAAGGCAAGTCTCGGTGATTGCGGGAGATTTTAATGTCGATTCTTTTACACGCTTCAATACCTACAACTATCTCTTAAATAACGGATACAGAATGCACTTAGATCCAAGAGACGATAATCAGAATATTGATGTAGCTCGACAACCTTATTGTATGACACACTTGCTATCTGCACCCAATAACCTGGGAGACCCTCAAGGAGCAACTCCTTATATGCAATCCGATCCTCAAGGTTTATCTCCACATACTGAGACAGGAACTCAACAAGCACAGTTATCTCCTGGAGGTAACTATCCTAGTTTTGGCTATATGGGTAGTAAGGCTGGACAAAATTTTCAGCAGATTACTTTTGCTGCTTCTATTGACAACATATTTACTCAATATGGAAGGCAAATAAATCCGCCACAAACACATAATACGACCATTATTAATCCAGTAGTTGGTTCTCCATACCTTTTTGGACAAGGCTATCAATTTCCACACATGTTAATTAATCCTGTCCCGCAGGCTGGATTACTCCGACCGGCTAATCCAGCTAATCCAGCTAATCCAGATCCAAACTTAATACAGTTTCATCAACCACAAAATTACGGTCATATTCGCAGAACAAGCGATCACCTCGCTATAATTATTGACGTTTAGGTAAAATTATGAGTTTAGAAGCTTTACGAGAAGAATTTCTCAAACAAGTCGAACAAAAAGGTGAAGTTGCTATTTCAGAGGCAATTCTAAAAAAGGTACAACTTACTCCCACTGAAGGATTCGATTCTACAATTAAATCCTATTTAAAAATAGATCCAGCTCTTCTTTTAACGATAAGGACTCAAAATATTCCAACACCTCAAGGTCAAAAGCTAAGTTTTGTCGGGAAGTCTTCTTTTCTAAATCTCCAAGATATAGATATAGTAGAAATCGAATTTAGTATCAATGAAAATAATGTTGTCGATTTATTGATTTCAGTTACTCTCAATAAAAACTGGAAGTTTTCCGATAGTTTTACTTTCTTATCAGGTTATCCTTTTGATGAATTTTCAGAGGAACTTACTTTAATTGACTCGCACTTTTTATTAACTACGAGAAAAGAGCATAACTATACTTGGAAAGGTCACGAGCTAATTCTGCAGCAGGGATTAAATTTCACTGGGTATTTACAATTAAGAGCATCTCTAGGGATATTAAGAAATTTTTTACCAGAACAAAATCCTGACGATGAGATTGTTTTTTCAGGAACGATAGATCCTACCCGTACTTTAATCGATCCAAATATCATACTCCCAGATCTAAATTTAATTGGGAGAATAGACAAAAGAGTAGTTGGCATTCCTAATTTTTCTTTAACTAACCCTAGAATTAATTTAGTAATAGGCAGAGATATTACCAATAACCAGTTTATTTGGTTTTATTTTATCGTTACCTTAACCAGTGACGGACTTCCTGATTTTGAGTTTAAAACACCAATATTACGCGACTCGCCCAATTTAGGTTTTGCCATTGAACCTAAAGAAGGGGCAGTTACCCCTGAAAATATCATCAATTTAATTGGTGGAGAAGATTTCACACAAGGAATTCCAGATGTTTTGGAGGATGTTTTTAGCTCTATTGGTTTAAAAGGGTTAACCCTTTCCCTTTTTGTACGTTTACCAAAAGTTAAAGTTATCAGCATGAGTGTTAGCATTGGCACTGCTAACCCTTGGCAAATAGGAGATTTAAACATAAAGGATTTAGTGCTACGCTACAGCATATTAAATCCTTTTTCAACTTCTAAAATAACTTTTTACACATTTGAAGCAAGCTTAGAATTTTTCCCAAATATCTTTGAGGGTGAATTCGATTTAGAAATTACGTCAGATTCTTCGGGGAATCAATTACTGATTAATGGTAATTATGAAGGAGAAGTTAGTTTAAACAAACTTATTGAAGGAATTTCTAACGGGGAAGTAGAAGTTCCCAACGAACTAATTGATATTAGTTTTAGTAATTTTGGAGTAAATTTAATTCAAAAGGATCGAGGTTATGATTATCGCCTTTATGGAAATTCAGATATTTCTTTCGCTCTACCTATCTTAGGCGGCAATCTAGAATCAGATCTTCAGGTTTATATTCAAAATTTTGACAATCAAAAAAATTATTATTTAAGAGGTGGCTTATCAATTGGAGATTCATATTTTACAACTCAAATAGATATAAATAGAGACAAGAAAGTAGTTTCTGGCTTGTGGGAAGCTTTAAATCAAAATTATCTACAGATCGACGATCTACTTCCAAGTTTGGGATTGAGTATTCCTAATATTCCCAAAGATTTGGATTTAGGATTAAAATCTGCTTCTTTAGCTTACGATCTTAAAAATACAATTCTTGTCTTACAAGCAAAATCAGTTAATTATGGTACTGCCTTATTGATAGGGCTTAAACCCAAAAACGAGGCAAAAAGACAATTTCTCTTTAGATTTACTATTGGAGATAAAATTAACCTATCCAACCTTCCTCTTGTTGGTCAAGAATTTCCTACCGAACAAACAGTTGGCGTTCAAGGATTGCAGTTTCTCATAGCTTCTAAAGATTTTACTAATAAAGAAATGGCAACCTTTAATAGCCTTATTCCCGAAAACGTCACTCAACTTCCCATACCAACAACAGGCAATAATGAAACAACTCTTGCTCTCCAAAAAGATTTCAATGTCGGAGCAAATATCCAAACTGGCAGTAAAACTAAGAGCTTAACCTTACCTGTTTCTGCCGATACGCAACCATCTTCTCCTACCACACCTCCTACGAGACCTTCTAGCTCAGACCAAGCTATCTGGGTTAAAATTGCAAAAAACTTTGGCCCCGTCTACTTTAAACGAGTAGGTTTGCAATATAAAGATTCTGCCATCTGGTTTTTATTAGATGCTGCTATCTCTTCAGCCGGACTAACCTTAATTCTTGACGGACTATCTATTATTTCACCCGTCAAAAAATTTGAGCCAAAATTCACATTATTGGGGATTGGAATAGCCTACGAAAGCAAAGGAAATATTTCTATTGCTGGAGGTTTTCTGAGAACTACAGTTAATGGAAAAGATAGATATTCCGGCCAAGTTATTGTCAAAACTGCAACTTTTAGCATATCTGCTATCGGTTCTTACACCACAACTGAAGAAGGCCATCCCTCTCTCTTCATCTACGGCGTTCTTGACAAACCCATTGGTGGTTCCCCCTTCTTCTTCGTCACTGGACTCGCCCTCGGTTTTGCTTACAACCGCAATTTAATCTTACCTACCCTAGACGAAATTCCCTTATTTCCTCTGGTCACAATAGCTTTAAATGGAGGAAAAGCAGATGAATTGGGATTAAATAGGATTCAGCAGGATTTAAAGCGTTATATTCCTCCCAAAGTCGGACGAGTAATATTAGCGGTAGGCATCAAATTTACTTCCTTCAAAATTATTGATTCTTTTGCACTCATAGTTGCTAGTTTTGGCGATCGATTTTCTCTAGAACTGCTCGGTATCTCAACTCTAATTTCCCCACCCATCCCTCCAGGTGTAGATCCAAGAACACTTCCTCCGCCTTTAGCCCAAGTCCGCTTCGCTATCTTAGCTCGTTTTGTCCCCTCCGAAGGTATCCTCACAGTCGAGGGAAAAATCCTGCCCGATTCTTACCTGTTCGATCGCAACTGTCAGTTAAGTGGTGGTTTTGCTTTCTACAGTTGGTTTAAAGGAGACTCTAAAAAAGGAATAATTGAAGGAGACTTTGTCCTGAGTGTTGGTGGCTACCATCCTCGTTTCCAAGTTCCTGCTCACTACCCCAGAGTCGATCTGATCGCGCTCAATTGGCGCATTAGTAACGAGTTAAGTGTTAAAGGGAGTCTTTATTTTGCTCTCACCGCCTCAGCAATTATGGCAGGAGGACGGCTAGAAGCTGTTTGGCAGTCTGGCAGTATCAAAGCGTGGTTTATTGCTAACGCCCATTTTATCGTAGCTTGGAAGCCCTATTTTTACGATGCTCGGATTGGCGTTAATCTTGGCGCATCTTATACGTTCTATATATTCGGTTTACGTAACACTATAGCTATAGAGGTTGGAGCCGATCTACACATTTGGGGGCCAGAATTCTCAGGCACAGCCTCTATTCATCTTTGGGTGGTCTCCTTTACCGTTCGCTTCGGCAGTCATTCTCAGAAGAAACCAAAGCCTATTAAGTGGTCAGAATTTAAGACATCTTTCTTACCTGCTCAAAATGAAGTTTGTACCATTGCTGTTGAGAGTGGACTACTCCGAAAGATAGGCGAAGGTGAATCTGAAATCTTTATTGTTAATCCACAAGAATTTTCTATTACTACAAGCTCTGTAATTCCTATTAAAAATATCCCCGAAGTTACCTCTGATAATAAGAGAATTGGAATTGCACCAATGGATATTAACAGTAGCAGATTTACTGAATCTAATTATAGTATTTCAATTAAGAAAGGGACAGGAGAAACAAGAAATCAATTTGAATATATTCCAATTTATAAAAATGTGCCTACAGGATTATGGGGAGAATCAAATAGTACTGAAAATCCTAATAAAACAAGATTTATTAATAACGTACTATCCGGATCTAAAATCAAGCCCTTCAAGCCGAAAGCCCCCGGGCAAACTCAAGATATTCCCCGAAAAAATCTAGCTTATGATATAGAATCAGTAGATAATGCCTATCAATGGAAGTCATTTTCTACTTTTTCAAAAAGTGAAGAAACAGATGAAGATACAAGAGAAAGAAATATTGGTGAAAGTATAACCTCTGAAGCTGTCAAGAACGCAAGGAAGAGCTTGCTACAAAGCTTAGGATTATCGGATACCGATATTGATTTAGAAGAATTTAAAACAGACAAAGGAATAGAGCAAGCATTTATAATTGCTCCTCAACTGGAAGAAGCAATAGTTTAGTCCTTTATATTTTGAATTTGAATTATGAGTGTTAAAGTTACCGATACAACAGCCAAGGGTCAAATCCAATTCATTCAAAATCATCAAACACCTTTAGATGCTGGAGAATATAAAATTGAGCTCGAGCAAACTATCAAAATTGATAATATCAATAATGATACGTTCACATCTAATCTCACTTTTGTCGTTCAAGGAAATCGCTTTGAGTTAAACCCCGAAGAGATTCATGCTGTTTTTCCCCCAGCAGGAAGCTTCGGCGATCGTTCTCATCTCCTCCCACACATTGCCCTGAAAAGTAGCACCTTACCTTGGGAAAGATTAGCACAATCGGGAAACCAAAATGCTCCTTGGTTAGCAATCCTTGTTATCCATGAAGAAGAAAAACTCTTAAGAACTATTCAGAAAGAAACTATTTTAGAAACGACCTTTTCTGATTCTCAAAATAAAGAGCTTACCCAAGAGCAAAAAGAACAATTATGGCAGCATCTTTTGTCTGGAAGCATTGGCTGGATCGAGTTGATAGATGATGAAGCAATTATAGTTGATAAAAGTAATAGAAAATCAGAAAAACTTGAGAGCGAATTTGCTGAACTTGAGGAGCAAATTGAAGCAATTTTAGCTCAATTTGAAAATACTAAAATCATTACCCTGAAAAAATTACAGCAAACTTCTACAGGTACTATTAAATGGCCTGGTGTAACATTGCAAACTGGACAACAGGAAGACGATAAAGTATCCGTTATCGATGTACCCAAAAAGCTGCTGTCAGAGATATTGCCCACAATACATGATTTGGAATACTTGGCTCACGTTCGTCAAGTTACAACAGGAGATAACGAAAACAGCGAACCTTTATCCTTAGTTATTAGCAATCGGCTTCCCAAAAAAGAGGGCATCAGCACAGCTTATTTAGTTTCCTTAGAAGATCGATATAACAATAATGGTGAATTTAATTATCAAAGTGCCACAGATGAAGATTATATTCGTCTAATTGTTCTAAAAAGTTGGAGCTTTTCTTGTACTGAACCCGAAGAAAGCTTCATGGGATTGCTTACAAATCTCGATAAAGATACCTTAAAACTGCCTACACAAAATAATCCTCAAGCAGACCAATATCTTACCAAAGGATATCTTCCCTTACCCCATTATCTCCGACAGGGTGGCAAAACCTTTTCTTGGTATCATAGTCCTCTCATACCAGGGGAAAATTCAACCAATTTAGCACTGTCTCAACTTTCTGTTCGCAGTGCAGATCAACTTATTGCTTATAATCCTAAAACTGGTTTATTTGATATCTCCTACGCAGCAGCTTGGCAACTTGGTCAACTATTAGCCCTACAAGATAAACAATTTGCCACTAGCCTCTTTAACTGGAAACGTAACAACGCC
>JAAUYD010045650.1_pt1 | contig 11184 bp, 7 predicted proteins | sample 7278101 | NCBI WGS metagenome assembly JAAUYD01 (sample SAMN14350128, study PRJNA611818) | marine sediment metagenome | isolation source: surface marine sediment (0.6m) | place: French Polynesia: Moorea | collected 2018-08
GCATCAAGCGCATACCAGAAAGAAATGGTGCCGGTGATGCATAAGCCTCAGCTTCAATGGGTGATCGAAGAGGCGATCGAATCCGGGATTTCAGATATTGCGATTGTTGCCAGAGAAGGTGTTGAAATTATTAAAAGATATCTTGAAATAGATAATGGTCTTTTTAAATATTTAAAAAATAAGGGCAAAGCGTATTTAATGGACAGTGTGATTCGTTTGAAAGAAAATGCTAAAATAACCATTATTGAACAAAAAGAATCTGATCCCTACGGGAACGGCACCCCGTTTGTTCTTGCCAAAGAATTTACGGATGGCGAACCAGTTATCGGCATGTGGGGTGATGACCTCATCATACGTACGGATCCCGCTAAATCAACGGTAATTGAACAGATGTTGAATTATTATTATGAATTTAAGCCGGCTGCGGTGATGTCGGTCCAAAAAGTTCCAAAAAGTGAAATAAATAAATTCGGCAGCTATGATTATTATGATGAGAAGGAATCTTCAATTCCCTATCATGCTAGACTGTTAATGGAAAAACCGGATCCGGATAGGGCCCCCTCATTCATGGCAAATTCTTGCAGATTTGTTTTGGGGCCGAATGTCTTCGAAGAGTTATCGAAACAAATCAAAGGAAAAGATGGCGAGATTTGGCTGACGGACGCCGTTGCCAGATTAATTGAAGCCCAAAAAACCGTGATCGCGCCGCCATGGTCGGGAAGTTTGGTTGCTACCACCGGAGACCCCATGGGGTGGTTAAAGGCCAACGTAATTTTAGCCCTGAACGACGACCGTTATCGGGAAGAATTTAGTTCATTCGTTAGGGATATCAAGTTTGACTCTCAATTACGCTATTAAACCAGGATTCTGACCTGAATTGATGATAGCATTTAACTCACCAAATTATCAGTCTTCCACCCCCTAACGTTACCGCATAATAATGAAATTTATTGCCTAAAATTAGGCCATTAATTACTCAGAATATCCATTTTTATAAAAACAATCCCCTTAACCATCCCATTTTATACAGTATTACTCCAGTTAGATTATGCGGCATGCTTTTTGCTGATTTCAAATTTAAATCTGCTCTTAAAGAGAAGTTATCGGAAAGTAATTTCATCTCTGTTGCAGGAGGCTATTGGCATCGAAAATTTCAGTAAAATTACTTCTTCAAGAGCGGACTTTTAGAATAATTGATTTATAACTCGATTAATAAAATCATTCCTCAAATGTGATGGAAACAAGGAGAAAACAATGAGAAAAGGAGACCGAGGTTTAATCTCGCCGAAAACGGACGAGGAATCGCGTCGCGATTTTCTTAAAAAAGCCGGTAAAATGGCTCTCTATACTCCGCCGGCGATTATGATGCTTATGCAACCTAGCCGCCATGCGTTGGCTTGTTCTGTCCGTCCTCAAAAGTACAAGTATCAATTTAGCAAGGTTCGTAGTCGTAAAGTTACACGGTTTAAGAGGGATTTCAACAAACGTTTAAAATTCAGGAAGTTTCGTGACGACTAGAATACTATCCCTAATTGATGCCGATAACCGCCTGCAACGAAACTAGATCATAGGGTAACCGATAGTAGGAGATAGTATAATCGAAATGAACACTTCAGCGGATTATTTAATTAACAGGAATATTCACGGTTTTTCATTGGGCAATGAATTAATCCTATATGATGAGCTGACAAAACAACTCTTGCGCAACAATCCGACAGCAGCGGTGATATGGCAAGGCCTTAATGCAGGATTTTCGCGTCAAGAGATTATCTCTATTATATCGAAGAAAACAAAAGTGGCGGTCGATCAGATTACTCATGACATGAACAATGCCATTTCCCAATGGCAGTCCATTGGCCTTCTGGGATCCGACCGCCAACCAACAGCTAGACATTCAAAAACGGGAACTACCAAGCAGCCATTGGATATTATTGATTACAGCAAATTTGTACCGCAACTCCCTTCTGACAGTCCTGAATTCAGATTTAGGATTCTCGATACTAATTTCCGATTAATAGTACCAACCATGAATGAACTGCGGCTCGTAACGCCCATGCTCAAACACCTGTCAATGACGGATGAGACGAAATACTGCGCAAAGTTATCAATTGTACATTTCGATGGCCGGTATCTGCTGTTGCACGATAAAAAATGTGTTGATTGGTGTGCAGACATCTTCGGAATCAGCCCAATGTTGCATGGAAGCGCAGTAGTGATTGCTTATGAAAGAGCCCACAGTCTTATCGGAGTGCATGCCGCCGCCGTTACATACCGGGGAAAATGCATTCTGATCCCCGCTCCTTCTGGCAGTGGTAAAAGCACATTGACCGCCGCCCTTCTTGGATCCGGTTTTTCTCACTGTGCAGATGATCTAGTACTCCTGACCGCAGCTCCTATTTATATGCGGCCGGTGCCAGTCGCCATTGGGCTTAAGGCCGGATCTTGGAAAATATTGGCATCATATCACCCAAATATAGCATTGCTGCCAACTCATTCGCGATCAGATGGCAAACAAGTTCGTTTTTTGATACCGGCTCCCGATAAGATTGTGCCGATGGAATCACAGTCATTGCCAATAGATTATATTGTGTTTCCGCAGTTTTTAAATGGCGGGAATGGATCTGTCCTTAATGAAATAAGTTCGGCCGAAGGATTATGCCGGCTGGCTGAAGCCGGCTATGAAATACAAGGTGAGATGACGGCTGAAAATGTCAAGCAATTGGTAGACTGGATCGCCACCATACCGTGCTATGGATTGCGTTTTAGCCAATTGAACGATGCAGTACTCAAAATAAAATCACTGGTTGCATGAATCAATACTACCATAATTTTATGTTTGTTTGTCGGTGTTTGTCTTTAAATTACGATGAAAAAGACATCGCTGACATACAAAGTCAAATCACCCAAGAAGAAGTATCCTGGGAGATGGTGATTCACATCGCCAATAATTATTTGGTGACACCCAGCTTTCTAAGCGGCCTCAGAAATGTGGGTTTGGATAGGTTACTTGAAAATGATATTCGCCAATATCTTTCTGATTTGCATGCGATGAACCGCAATCGTAATTTACATCTAAGAAGGCAGTTAATTGAAGCTATCGACTCGCTCAATTCTGTGGGCATTACTCCTTTATTGCTAAAAGGTTCCGGACAGTTAGTTTCTCCTATTCATAAGGATCCCGATAGCCGCATCATGTCTGATTTGGACATTCTGATTCCACCCGAAGAGGTCTCCAAGGCCTTAGATGCACTGGCTGGAAAGGGATATAAGGAGATGGAGGTTCCATATGATCCCTCAAAGCTCCACCATTGGGCACCTCTTATGCGGCCCGGTGATTATGGTATGATTGAGCTGCATCGCCAGGCCTTGAATAGATTTGTTACCCAAGTATTACCCACCAAAAAGATTTGGCACGCAGCCAAATTTAGGGCCAAGGATGGGGTCCGTTTTTACCTGCCGTCTCCAACGCATTCCATACTAATTTGTATGCTTCACAGCCGCGAATTCAATCGCTCCGACGATTCACGACAGTTCAATTTAAGAGCTTTGCACGATCTTGGGGCAATTTCAACGAACTATCTAAAGGAAATTGATTGGCTGAAGATCCATTGCCATATGAAGGAACATGGATTAGGATACATGGCAGAGGCGCAGTTGCTGGCCGCAAAACGAATGCTTGGCCTCAACCTTCCATCGGCTATCATACCCGGACCATCTGCACGTCTTCACAATATTGTCAGTCTGGCATCCATGAAATGGGCACTGATCGAACTTTTATCACGCCGGATTTATGAATTTTCAGTATTTCAGATTCGTCAGCGATATGGTTATTCAATGAATTCAGCTCGACTTGCAGCCTATCGGATGAGATACCTCTTTTCTATTTTGAGATCTAATTGGAGCAGTCTGTTATCGAAGTTGGTTCCAGTTTCCCCACTCTAGCAAAGATTCTCCAAAGAGATATCTGCATACCCAATTTATTTGTATCGCAAATATTTAGCAATGTTGCTAGAATTTGTTGATTCCCGTATAACTGTATACCGATGTCGCTCCGTAAGGTAGTTTCATGGAGTGACCCGGCATTTAAAAAAAATCGCAAAAGCCATTTAATTGAGCAGTCAGGGAGTTTATTCCGAAAATGGCCGTCATTTCTGCGCAGGCAAGCATCCAGAATTAGTTGAATATTTTGGATGCCCACCTGCGCGGGCATGACAAATAAACACCCCAATTTTTGATTTGATTTCAGTTTAAAATGAACCTACAAAAAAATGTGTTCTTAACTTTAGCCTCCGGCCTGCTATTGGGTCTTCCCTGGCATACGCCAGCACTGTTCTTCCTCATTTTTTTTGCCTGGGTACCCCTGTTGCTATTGGAAGAGGAGATCCGGCATCAGGCAAATCCTTATGCTGTTTTCAACTACGCCTTTGTCAGTTTTTTGCTGTGGAATATCATTGGAACCTGGTGGATTACCCAGGCTCACTTCGTGGGCGCCATCCTCATCATTTTATCAAATTCACTGTTGCAGGCCCTTGTTTTCTGGTTGGTAAGCCGTATTCGATCAATCCTGAGAATTCCCATGTTGTTCCCGTTTCTGATCATCTGGATGGGGTATGAACACTTTCATCTCTTCTGGGACCTGGCCTGGCCCTGGCTCAATCTGGGAAATGCTTTGGCTACAGCACCCGAACTCATCCAATGGTACGAGTTTACCGGCGTCCGCGGCGGCACGCTCTGGATAATACTGACCAACGCTACTATCTTTGGGGTGTATCACACCTATCGGGAAAAAGGTCCAGGGTATAGTGTTCCGGCGGTCGCAACTCTGCTGATGCTCATGATGATCCCCCCGATCGGTTCGTATTATATTGGGCGAAACTTTGAAGAAAGAGAAGGAGGAGAAACAGTAAAAATCGCCCTGATCCAGCCCAATTTAGATCCATATACTGAAAAGTTTAACCCGCAAAACCATGCTCGACACGTGGCGGAATTTTTCAAAACGGCAGATGCAATGATCGATGACGAAACCCAATTTCTGTTGGGCCCGGAAACCCTTATTGTGGAGCAAATTGATGAGAGTGATCCTGGTAGCTCCTTATACTTTCGGAATTTGCTGAAATTTCGGCAAAAATATCCCAAACTGAATATCCTCCTGGGCGTGCACAGCTACCGAAAACTCAGCAGTGATGACATCCCTCCGGGAAGTCGTTTCAATCGCGATAAAAACTTCTACTATGAGGCCTTCAATACGGCGCTTTTTCTGCCAGCCGGTTCTGATTCTGCACCCCAATATTACCACAAAACCAAATTAGTGCCCCTATTCGAGCGCATGCCTTTCGTGCAATATTTGAGCTTTCTGGGAAAATACTCCCTGGAGCTTGGCGGCTACACGGGCACCTATAGTCGACGCCAGGAAAACACGACATTTATAATGCCTGATGAATCAATGGCCATCGTGCCGATTGTCTGCTATGAATCCATTTTCGGCCCCTACTGCGCCCGAAACCTACCGGAGGAAAAAGGCTTTATTTGTATGATCACCAATGACGGTTGGTGGAAAAATACACCCGGCTATCTTCACCATTTCAATTTCAGCCCGATTCGCGCCATCGAAAGCCGCCGAGATTTTGTTCGAGTTGCCAATACAGGAATTTCAGCCATTATTAATGCCCGGGGCCTAGTTATCGCCCGAACGCCCTGGTGGGAAAAAGCGACCCTCAAAGGAAAGGTTCATCTTCGCGAAGGAAGAACGTTTTTCGCTCGGAACGGCGATTATATAGGCCGGATTTCTTTGGTAATTGGGGGATGTCTGATAGTGTTCGGAGGAATTCGAAAACTGCAAAAGCCTCGAGCCTGATGGGGTGATGTATGGCGTGCGCACGACTTTAGCTGCATAAAGCAGCGCCGGTAGATTGTCCGGTAGTACAAAAGACTCAAATGTTTTGCATGTTTGGAAAAAGGTGGTACCAATTTCAAAGCAGTAGGACGCTACGCCCAGATGACCATAGGCATGATCATCACTGGTGCCGTCGGTGGGGTAAAGACCAATGGCCTGTTCGGGCGAGTAGTCGTTCTAATAGGCAAACTTGCGCCCAAGTGTCTGAAGTTGGGTGGCATTTGGCGCAGGGTCGCTGGTAGACCCCCACGGCCAGAGCACCAGCTTGCCATATGAATGAACGTCGATGTAAATACCAGTAGCATTATTGGGTGCTGGGGAATACCAGTCATCATCCCGCTGATCCGGAAAAATCATTTCCATAATGGATTCAAATGCAAAAAGGAAGAGGTCAGCGGATAGGCCGGCGACATCCGGCTATCTATCTACTTAACGGATGGTGATTCAAAAGGATACAGATTTTGGAATAAAACGTCTTGCAGCGTGTTGGTTATGTATCACTCAGCAGTGACTAACGTATCCAACCAAATTTACAAACACAGCGTATACTGTTTTAATTATCAGCGGTTTAACCATATGTTAACCATCTATTATAAAACAAAAGCGAAAAGCCTTAGTACCTCAAAATATTCATTCGACACAAATCGAATGGTGTGTGGATGGGTTAATACGGCCCCTGGGAAAAAAGAGGCTTTCATGGCCATTGCATGTTCCTTGTAACCAATGTCAACCGTAAATTCTTCCGGCATTGACAGGCGGCATTTCGATACATCGTTCTGAAAGCCTGCTTGAACACCTTGCCTGATCTTTTCAACCGCTACCCGGGGATGAATATTGACGGTGGCGTTTCCTGAACCTTGCTTGACGGCTACGGTGGTAACATTAGGAATCAGCGACGCTGCTTCCTCACAAATACCTTTATCTCCGGATACGAATACCAGGGGGACATTTACTAAGGCGGCAGCATGGGCGTATATGTGCAGCTCCGAAGCATATCGCCCGTTAATCGTAAGAGTGGCGATATTGCCCGAAAACGTGTGGGCCAGCGGATTGTCAGCCGAGCCGGCCCGAGAATGATAACCGATCATCAGCATAGCGTGAAAACTTTCATCTAACTCTTGCACCATTGAGAAAGGGTGACCGCTCCAGCCTCTGATCAGACGGATTTTGTGTGGCAATTTGGAGGCAATCAAATTCCTTCCGGTGCTATGGGCGTCTTTGATCCAGATTTCCGTGGCACCGGCCTGCATCGCACCTTCACAGGCCGCGGAAACCTCAGCGGTCATTTGTTCACGAAACTCCTGATAATCAGGTTTCATCTTTTCGGTCTCATCCCAATGGGAGGCACCGGTTACCCCTTCAATGTCTGCGCTAATATAGACTTTCACTTTCAGCCACCTTTGTTTTCAGGTTATGGGTACAGGGTAAAGCTCAGGATTCATCTAGCAAGCTGGAATCAAATTTGGGGCAAGCTCAAAATGGGTACAGTAAATATTGCCTCCGCAGCTGCCGCCAATGCTTCTCATCAGCTTGCCAGTTTTCCACGACTGCGGCCGGGTCTTCGCCCGCTAATATTTGACGCAACACCGTTTCAGATCCCAGCAAGTTTTCTTCTTCTTCCAGGCGGTAGTCATTCGGATACAGGCGGCGCAGCAAGGCAGCTATTTCTAACCCCACACGCACTGGCCGAAGGGCCTGACGATCGGTCACCAGAATAAAAACGCCCTGGCATTTCTGGCCTGAAAACTTACTTGATTTCGGAACAAAAGAAACCGGGTAGAAACGAACACCTGGCATGTCGTTGGCATTCAGTGCAGCAGCCAACTGTACCCCATCGATCCAGGGTGCGCCGATCTGTTCAAAGGGCACAGCAGTGCCGCGCCCCACAGAAATGCGGGTTCCCTCAATGGCCCCAATTCCGGGATATAAAGTGGCCTGGATCAAATTTTGAATGTTGGGAGATGGGTTCACCCAGGGCAAACCGGTTTCATCAAACCAATATCGACGTCGCCAACCTTTCATTTTGATAACGGTTAGATCCACGTCAATATTATTTTCAGCTTGAAAAAGCAGCGCGAGTTCTCCCATGGTCAATCCGTGGCGGATGGGCATCCTGAAATATCCTGTAAACCCGAGAAACTTTTCATCCAGCAGGGGACCTTCAATGCGAACACCGTTTATAGGATTGGGTCGATCCAACACTAAGACCTGGATCTTTTGTTTGGCGGCAGCCTCCAGCAAATAGGCCATCGTGGTCATATATGTGTAGAAACGTGTACCGATGTCCTGCAGATCGATAACGATGGTGTCTATACCCGCCAGCATTTTGGACGACGGTCGCAAATGTTTTCCATAAAGCGAGTGAATTACCCGTCCGGTTTTTTTGTCAATTGAGGAGGACACGCGATCGTCATGGATGCCGTGAATGCCGTGTTCTGGGCTAAACAGAGTTTCTAATTCAAGGCCCTCTGCCTTGTTGAGTAAATCAATGGTACTAACGCCATCGCGAGCCAGACCGGTCTGGTTTGTCAGCAGACCGATTTTACGGCCGCGTATCTGACTGAAATCCGCGGCCCGCAGAACATCCAACCCGCTCAGCACTCTAATTTGATGTGGATTTTTACCCGCTAAATCATCCTGCCGCCAAAACTTAGCGGCAGCCTTTTTCAGGGTCAACTTGGCCGGGGCGTCTCTTGCGGCCAGGGCACTTCTTGCAATCGTGATAACGTGTTCACGCAAGTCGAACACATCGCCTTTTCCATCCGGATGCAGCCGATTTGAAAGAAACACAACATAGAGACCGGTTTTGGGATCGAGCCAGAGTTTGGTACCGGTGTAACCCGAGTGGTCGATCGGCCGGGGTAATCGTTCGTTCCCATCATCATAAATTATATCCAAACTCCAGCCGAGACCGCGAAGATAGTTTTGATCGGGAGGAGTCGATGGTGACATTATGGCAACTACTGTATCCGCTGAAAGTATTTTCGCTGGGCCGAGACTTCCCCCGTTTAACAACATCTGACAAAAAATTGAAAGATCATCCGCCGTGCTGAAAAGACCGGCATGCCCCGAACAGCCGCCCATGCGGCGGGCGGTGGGATCGTGAACCAGCCCGCGGAGCATTGTGCCATCCGGACCGCCACAGGGTTGGCCACGCCGCCAGCAGCGCTCGGTCGGTGCAATCCGGGGTTGTATTTTTTTCGCTGGATGATACATGGTGTCGTTCATCCCCAACGGCTTAAACAGGTGCTCGTGGGTAAAGCGGTCCAGAGACATACCACTTGCCCTTTGAACGATTTCTCCCAGTAGTATAAAATTCAGGTCACTATATACGATGCGCTCACCGGGTGGTGTCAGCCGCACATCATTCGAAATCATTCCAATAGCAGCATTGTAACCTCTCCAGCGATATGCCGGATTGATGCCGGGTCTCAGGCCGGACATGTGGGTTAAAAGATGCCGCACCGTTATTTGCGATTTGCCGTGGCGCTTAAACTCGGGAATGTACCGGGTAACCGGATCTTCCAGCGCGATACTGCCACCTTCTACCAGCTTCATAATACTGGTGGTCGTGGCAACGATTTTGGTAAGAGAGGCAAGGTCGAATATTGTATCAACGGTCATCGCTTCAAAGTTGGGTACTTTCGTACGATGGCCGAAAGCCTTGCGATATAGCACATTTTCGTTTTGTCCAACGAGAATGACGGCGCCCGGCAGGCGATTTTCCTGGATGGCCTCCTCAACCAGGTCGTCAATCCAACAAAGCTTTGCTAAATTGGGAAAATCGGCCGAGGCATCCGCTGAGGGAATATTGGCGGGATGCATAAAATTAGCAGACGTCGGTAGGTTGCACATGATGACAAAAAATAACGCCGGCAGTAACCGGCGAAATTGAATTCCTAAAAACGTGACTTCGCATTGGTTGTTATCAGCGGTGGATATCAAGGAAATCATGTGTGTTTATCTGGCTGAAGAAAAATTGTCCTTCAGACGTTAGGTGGGATTTATGGTATTGGCCGACAATGTCATCATAAGACAATCGAATCATCATTGTCAAATTACTCTGCATCTGATGGTATGGAGATCGGCAGCTTGAATCATGGGCATCAAAAAAAGCCGGCGAATTGACCCCAACGTTGCAACTAGAGGGTTAAAAACACATTGCTTTTATAAGAAAGGTAGTGCTCGGCGAGGAAAGTCAAAGGTTTTTTTGCTTTTGAAAAATTTTCATGCAGCGACCAAAAGACCTCGGACAATCCCATCTCAAGAGCAGTTCTATGTTCAGCAGCCAAGCGATAAAACCGTTGTCCCTCTTTTTCATAATCCTGGGGGCTGATACGTCTTGAGCCGGCAATCCCCGGTCGATGCTGCCCTGAAACCGGATAACGATAGTTTCGCTCCGCATAAACCGGAAATACGCCCATGATAAAAAGACAAATGTCGCCGATACGTTTGTATAAACTGAACTGATAGGCATCATCCACGACATTACACAAGCTCATCAGGCTGCGGATATCCAAATCATTGAATCGAATTTTACGCCAGACGCCTTTTCGGATTCTAATAGAGATCGCATAACTTTCGACCCTGGAAAAAGATGCCAGCATATCAGCTAGGTAAATCAGCAGCGATTCCCGGTTCAACAAGCTGACAAGATCCTCCGTGTCAAATACGGGAATGCTCATGGCTCGGGTTTTTTCATATGTATAGCTGACTTTAGACAGATCCTTAGCGGCCTTTCTGAGAAGAACTTCAAAAAACAGGGAAGGTGATATCTTTAAAAGGATCTCATCGTCGACCATTACTTTACGAAACACCTTGGCGTCACCAATAAAAGAATTTCTGAAATCTTCATCCTTTTGGATGATCTGTATAAGATGCGATTTATCGCTGACCTCTGGAGAAACGGTGGCGACCAGAAAATCCAGATCCCGCCGGGACAACCTAAACGCTTTATGGTAATCCAAAGACATATCATCGAACTCCAAATCGCATGAATGTATGTTGCCTGTTCAAAAGAGCCTGAACGAAGCCTCCCCTCCGGCCTGGAAGCCCGTGAAGCCTACGGGCTGGAAGCGGGCTCGTAGGGATTGCTCCTCCTACGCCTCGGAGAGCGATATCCACCAATCGTCAATCGTCCTTCGTCAATCGTCATTTCAAAAATTAGCCGCCGGCGATCATCGGCAGCAATGTGATCATGTCACCCTCTTTTACGGGATATAGTAGTTCATCGGCTGAGACGATGCCTTGGTTATTGACATAGACCATCCACTTTAACCGTAAACGGTTCC
>JAAUYD010136295.1_pt1 | contig 11184 bp, 11 predicted proteins | sample 7278101 | NCBI WGS metagenome assembly JAAUYD01 (sample SAMN14350128, study PRJNA611818) | marine sediment metagenome | isolation source: surface marine sediment (0.6m) | place: French Polynesia: Moorea | collected 2018-08
ATGCTCGTACTCGATGGCACGACTGACTTGCCGCAGACGCATCACGCGAAACGCGCGCTGTCGATCATGGCATTTGTCGTCCTTGCCGCGGCACTCGGCGTCATGCCGATCTCGGTCAGCGCGGTTGTCGGTCTCGGACTCATGCTTGTTACCGGTTGCCTGAACTGGCGAGACGCCACGACGGCACTGTCGATCCCGGTCGTGATGATCATTGTGACGGCGCTCGCGCTCGGCAAGGCGTTGGTTGGAACGGGCATGGCGGACTTCATCGCGCTGACATTCGTCAACGCGGCGTCAGGCTTGCCGACGCCACTGATTCTCAGCGCCTTCATGCTGCTCATGACGGTCATGACCAACATCGTCTCGAACAATGCCGCCGCCGCTATCGGCACCCCGATCGCCATCGGCATCGCCTCGCAGCTCGGCGTCAGCCCCGAACCGTTCATTCTCGCCACGCTGTTCGGCGCCAACATGAGTTTCGCGACGCCCTACGGCTACCAGACGAACCTGCTCGTAATGACGGCCGGTGGCTACAAATTCAGCGATTTCCTGCGCGTCGGCATCCCGCTGACCGTCGTCATGTGGATCGGCTTCTCGATTGTGCTGCCGATGCTGTATCAGTTGTAACCAACCCGGGGTTGACGGCTGCCGGAACCGCGGAGATACTCCGTCGCATGAATTTCTCGCACAGCAACAACTGGTGGTGGCTGCCTTCACAGGAGAGGGCGGCTGGCTGACGTGTAGCTGAGCGAAATCCGAACACCGGGAAGCCCATCTCTGCCGACCAGCGAGATGGGTTTTTTTGTGCACGGCTGCACTTATGCTGCGGAGCACATGGAGACGACATGCAGGCCCCATTCGACATAGCCGCGGATCTCGATACCCCGGTATCCGCTTACCTGAAGCTCGGTGCGCTCAAGCCGCGCTTCCTGCTCGAGTCCGTCGAGGGCGGCGAGCGCCTGGCTCGTTACTCGTTCCTCGGCTTCGGCGAAGCGCTCGAGGTCCGCATGGACGGCAGGTCGCTCACGATAGATGGGAAGGAACACGCGCGACCGACCGATCAGGCTGAATACCTCGACGCGCTTCGCGAGGCGCTCGCACAAGCTCCAATGCCGCAGCCGGCTGATGACCTGCCCTTCGCGGGCGGTCTTGTGGGAGTCTCGGGCTACGACGTTGTGCGGCTGTTCGAAAAAATTCCGGTCGACACCGAAAAACAAACCAGCGTCCCGGACGCGGCATTCGTCGCGCCGCAGTCATTACTCGTTTTCGATCACGTTACGCGGCGCATTGCGCTGCTGCATGACGGTCCCGAGGAAGACCGACAGCGCCTTCGAGACAAGGTAATTCACGAGCTGCGCGGCCCGATACCGGGCAACGGTCACGAGGTAACGATCTCTGACGCAGAAGCCAGCCTGAGCGAGGAGGAATTCGCGCAGCGGGTCGACGCGTGCAAGGAGTACATCAGGTCGGGCGACATCTACCAGATCGTATTGTCTGTGTTATTCAAGGGTCAGACCAACGTCGCACCGTTCGAGGTCTATCGCGCCTTGCGCCTTCTGAACCCTTCGCCATACATGTTCTTCTTTGACTTCGGGGATCTGCAGGTTGCCGGCTCATCGCCCGAGGCGCTCGTACGTCTGCACGGCGAAACGGCGTCCCTGCGGCCGATCGCCGGCACCTTGCCGCGCGGCGCGACCGTCGAGGAAGACCTCGCGAACGAAAAGGCGCTGCTCGCCGATCCGAAAGAAGCTGCCGAGCACGTCATGCTCGTCGACCTGGCCCGTAACGATCTCGGCCGAGTCGCGAGCCCGGGCAGCGTAAAAGTTGACCCGTACCGGGCGATCGAGCGCTATAGCCATGTCATGCATATCGTCAGCGGTGTGCAGGGCAAACTCGATGACAGCTACGACCAGTTTGACCTGTTCGCGGCGAGCTTCCCCGCGGGCACACTGGTTGGCGCACCGAAGGTGCGCGCCATGGAAATTATCGAGGAGATGGAGCAGGTTGGCCGCGGCCTGTATGCAGGTACGGCCGGCTACTTTGGCCTGCATGGCGACATGGACCAGGCCATTACAATCCGGACCCTGGTTTTCTCAGGCGACGAGTACAGTTTTCAGGCCGGTGCCGGTATCGTTGCCGACTCGATTCCCGAGAAGGAATATCAGGAAGTCATGGCCAAGAGCGCGATCCTGAGACGCGCGCTGGAAATTGCCGGGGAGGGACTGTAATGAGCGACTCCTTCGAGCACGTCCGCATGCTGCTCATCGACAACTACGACTCGTTTACCTACAACCTCGTGCAGGCGTTCGCCGCGATGGGCGCGTCCGTCATGGTGTATCGCAACGATGTAATTTCGGTCGACGAGAGTGTCGCACTGGAGCCAACGCATCTTGTGATTTCTCCGGGGCCAGGGCGTCCCGAGGATGCCGGCGTGTCGCTCGAAATGATCGGCGCATATGCGGGCAAGCTACCCATCCTCGGTGTTTGCCTCGGCCACCAGAGTATCGTGCAGCAGCATGGTGGCGAGATCGTGCGCGCCGAGCGGCTCATGCACGGCAAGACGTCAATGGTGAGACACGACGGCAATTCGATCTTCGCGGGCATCTCGAACCCGTTCGAGGTCGGCCGCTACCACTCACTGTGTGCCGAAGAGGCGAGCTTGCCTGACGAACTCGTGGTTACGGCACAGACAGAGCGCGGCGAGATCATGGGTGTGCGCCACAAGACGCTGCCGATCGAGGGCGTGCAGTTCCATCCCGAAAGCGTACTCACACCCGAGGGTGACACGCTCATGGCCAACTTCATGCGCCAGGAGACGCCATGAGCAACAGCGCTTTGCTCGATAGCCTGCTGAACGGCAACGACCTCGACGAGCATCAGGCCTACGAGCTGATGCGGCAGTTCGCCGCGGGCGATCTCGATCCGGCTTTCGCGGGTGCCTTGTTGGCAGGCTTGCGTGCCAAGGGCGAAACGGCCGAGGAAATTCGTGGCTTCGCGCGCGCGATGCGCGAGGTCGCAGTGCACCCCGATATTCCCGACGGCGCGCCGACCGTGGATACTGTCGGTACGGGTGGCGACGGCTCAGGCAGCCTGAACCTGTCGACGGGAACCGGTCTGCTGGCCGCAGCCTGCGGCGCGCGCGTAGTCAAGCATGGAAACCGGTCGGTCTCGAGCAAGTCCGGAAGTGCTGACATGCTCGAATGTCTCGGTATGCCATTGCCGTTGCACGAGAAAGAGGCGGTCGACTGCCTGCAGGCCACAAGTTTCACGTTCCTGTTCGCGCCGGCATATCACCCGGCGATGAAGTCGGTCATGCCCGTGCGCGGCGCAATGGGTGTGCGCACGGTCTTCAACATCCTCGGACCGCTAACGAATCCGGCATCGACGCCGTATCAGCTCATTGGTGCGTTCAGTCGTGACATGGCGAAACTCATGGCCGAAGCGCTGGCGGGTCTGGACATCGAACGCGCATTCGTCGTGCACGGAGAGCCCGGTTGGGACGAGGCGACGCCGGCCGGCGAGTTCGTTCTTTACGATGTCAGACCGGGCAAGGTCACGGAATCGACACGCACGCCCGAGGATTACGGGCTCAAGCGGTGCCAACCCGGGGACCTCGCCGGCGGCGATGCGGAACACAACGCCAGGGAGCTCGTTCGCGTCTTCACGGGCGACGACAGGGGGCCGCACCGGGATGCGCTCCTCATGGGTACGTCGCTGGTGCTCGAGGTGCAGGGTCTCGCGAAAGACGCTCAGGACGGCGTGGCTCAGGCCGCAGCAGCCATTGACGATGGTCGCGCCGCGGCGTTTCTCGATAACCTGAAAGCGCACTTCGCGGGCTGATGAGCGATTTCCTGCAAGGCATGGCACACAGCAGCGCGGCACGCGCCGCCGCCGCCCGCGCGTTTACCGACGCGGATTTCGACAAGCCCGTCGTGCCACTGTCTCTCGGCACCTTCGATGTCATCGCGGAAATCAAGAACCGCTCCCCCGCTGAAGGCGAATTAGGTGGCAGTCACCTTATTTCCAGTCTAAACGAGCGGGCGCAGTCATATGCCGCCGGCGGTGCCGCCGCAATCTCCGTGTTGACCGAACCCAGCCGCTTCGACGGCGATCTTGCACACCTCGAAGAGGTCGTGGCGGCGGTGCCGGACACGCCTGTTATGCGCAAAGACTTTCTCGTTGATCCGGTGCAGGTGCTGGAGGCCAGGGCCGCAGGGGCAAGCGGCGTTCTGCTGATCGCGACGATGCTCGACGATGCCACCTTGCGTGCCATGCTCGACTGCGCGTTCGAGCACGGCATGTTTGTCCTGCTCGAGTCTTTCGACGAGGAAGACCTCAGACGATCGGCAGAATTTCTCGGCAGCGACGGTCAGTTGTTGATTGGCGTCAATACGCGCAACCTGCGCACTCTTGAGGTCGACACCGAGCGTCTTCAGAATCTTGCGTCATACCTGCCCGCGGCAACGTGCGTTGCCGAGAGCGGCCTCAGCGTGGCGGACGATGCGGCACGCGTCATGGGCTGGGGTTACTCGATGGCGCTCGTCGGGACGGCGTTGATGCGCAGCGATGATCCGGCAACGCTCATCAGGGATATGCGCGAAACGGGAGCGGCAGCGTGTTCGTGAAGATCTGCGGCCTCCGAACCAAAGCGCATGTCGATGCCGCCGTCGCCGCAGGCGCCAACGCGGTTGGCTGCGTGTTCGCGGATTCCGTGCGCCGCGTGGTGCCGCGCCATGCGGCTGAAATAACTGTCGATGTGCCGAAGACGGTAAAGCGCGTCGCGGTTATGCTGCATCCAGCGAACGACGAATGGCAGGAGGTCCTACTGGAATTCCGGCCGGATATCCTGCAAACCGACGCAGAGGACTTCGCAAGCCTGGACGTACCGGAGTACGTTGGGCGCTGGCCCGTATATCGCGAAGGCGGCCAGCAACCGCCGATGACCGGGATGTACGTCTATGAAGGCGCGAAGAGCGGCTGCGGCGAAACAGTCGACTGGTCGCGAGCGGCGGAGCTTGCCCGACACAGTCGCATGATTCTGGCGGGCGGACTTGGCGCGGCGAACGTCGGTGAGGCAATAGCGACAGTCAGGCCCTATGGCGTCGATGTGTCGAGTGCCGTGGAGTCCGCGCCCGGGGACAAGGACCCGGCATTGATCACAGAATTCATTACAGTGGCGAGAGCCGCGGAGACAACACTATGAGTGCACTGCTGCAGCAGGATGAAGCAAGCTTGCTTCTCGACGCGGCGATACGAGGCGAACTGCCGGATGAGCGCGGCCGCTTCGGACCTTTTGGAGGACGCTATGTGCCCGAGACGCTCGTGCCGGCGTTCGAGCGTCTCGAGGAGGGTGTTAGGGAACACCTGCACGACGCGATGTTCCAGGCAGAGTATCGCAAGCAGCTGCGTGAGTGGGTTGGCCGCCCGACCGCACTGACGTTTGCGCCGCGCCTGTCCGAAATATGGGGCGCCGAGGTGTGGCTCAAGCGCGAGGACCTTGCCCACACCGGTGCACACAAGATCAACAACGCGATAGGCCAGGCGCTGCTTGCGAAGCGCCTGGGCGCGAAACGCGTCATTGCCGAAACCGGCGCCGGTCAGCATGGCGTTGCGTCGGCGGCGGCCTGTGCAAGAGTCGGTCTGCCGTGCACGGTCTACATGGGCGCGGTCGATATGGAACGCCAGGCACCGAACGTCGATCGCATGCACCGGCTTGGTGCTGAGTGTGTTGCGGTTGAAAGCGGCGATAAGACGCTGCGAGCCGCGATCGACGAGGCGCTGCGCACGTGGGTCACGGACCCGAACGGCATCTACTACCTGCTTGGCTCCGCGGTCGGCGCTCACCCGTACCCGTATCTCGTACGCGAGTTGCAGGCGGTTATCGGCGAAGAATCTCGCCAGCAGATGTTGGACCAGGCTGGCGCTCTGCCGGACGTCGCATTCGCCTGCGTCGGCGGTGGATCAAATGCGATTGGACTTTTTTATCCACTGCTCGGTGACGACATAGAACTGATCGGTGTCGAAGCGGGCGGTACCGGTACCGGCCTCGGCCAGAATGCGGCGACGCTCGCAACCGGCACGCCCGGTGTGCTGCAAGGGTCGTACACGGTCATCCTGCAGGACAACGATGGGCAGGTGCAGGAAACGCATTCGATCTCGGCCGGTCTCGATTATTCGGGCGTCGGTCCGGAGCATGCGCTGTTGCAGGCGACCGGCAGGGTGAAATACATTTCGGCCGAAGACGACGAAGCGCTCGAGGCGCTCGAGGAACTGTGCGCGGCAGAGGGCATCCTTACCGCACTCGAAACTTCGCACGCATTCGCCGCCGCAAAGGTGTATGCAAAGGAAAATCCCGGATCAAGGATATTGATCGGCAACTCGGGCCGTGGCGACAAGGACATGCCGACACTGACCAAATACCCCGCAAGGATTCGCAGTCATGCCAGCGCATGAACGTATAGCGGTGGCAATCGAGGCTGCAAACGACAGCGGCCGGCCAGGGCTTGTGCCGTTCATGACGGCCGGTTATCCGGATGCGGACAAGTTCGTCGAGACGCTAAAGGCGGTTGCCGAAGTCGGCGACGTCGTTGAGCTCGGCATTCCGTTCTCGGATCCAATGGCCGATGGCATGACTATCCAGCGCTCGAGTTTCGAAGCTTTGCGCAACGGTGTGAGTCTCAAGTGGATCTTTGACCAGCTTGAATCGGCCAGGGACGAGATCGACACCCCGTTAGTGATGATGTCCTATCTGAACCCGCTGCTCGCGTTCGGCTATGACGCGCTCGCCGAGCGCGCGCTCGAAACCGGCGTGTGCGGATTCATCGTGCCTGATCTGCCGTTCGAGGAGTCAACAGAAATTCGCGCGGCGCTCGAAGCGAGGGGTCTCGGGTTGATCCAGCTCGTGACTCCGGCGACGCCCGACGAGCGGCTCGAGACGCTCTGCAACGCATCGCGTGGTTTCGTCTACGCCGTCACGATTACGGGAATCACGGGTGGCGACGCCGGCTTGCCGGCAGACCTGACCGATTACCTCGACAAGGTCGCCGGGCTGGCAGACTTGCCGGTATGCGCCGGATTCGGCATACGTGACGCACAGGACGTGGCCAATGTCGGCGCCCATGCGGCTGGTGCCGTCGTCGGCTCGGCGCTTGTCGAAGTGCTCGAGAAGGGTGAGGACCCGCGCCCCTTCCTGAGGTCACTGTCCGAAGCATGAAGAAGCTGACGTCGGCCGAAACGCTGGTATTGATAAACCACTACCAGAACCTGCTCGCATCTGAGGGAATCCCGACCGAGGTACGCAACCAGCACCTGGGCTCGATCATGGGCGAGGTGCCGTTCTTCGAAACCTGGCCGCAGCTCTGGGTAGTCAACGACCTCCACTACGATCGCGCGATGCAGCTCATCAAAGCGGCCGACGCGGAAAGTCCGGCCGAGTCGTGGGCCTGTCAGGAATGTGGCGAAGACAACGAAGGGCAGTTCGGCGCATGCTGGAACTGCGGCCATTCAATCGACAGCGACTAGGGCATACCCCGGCCGAGTAGCGACGTACCGGCAATTTCGCTGCGCAGGATTGCAGCGACTTTTTCGGGCTGCATCGGGCGGCTGATCAGGAAGCCCTGGGCAAGATCGCAATTGCAGCTCTTGAGAAACTCGAGCTGCGTCAGGGTTTCCACACCCTCGGCGGCCACTTCGATATCCAGGCCCTGGGCCATGGCTATCGCGGCGCGGACAATGCGCTGGTGACTGTCGTTTTCCATGATGTCCGCGATGAGTTCCTGATCCAGAACGAAGCTGTCGATAAAGCCGTTGTCGAGCGACTCGAAAGACACGTCCCGCGTGCCGAAGTGATCAAGCGACAGGCGTACGCCGAGGCGGCGCAGGCCCTTGAGCGTTTCAAGCTCCGCACTGCGCTTACGCACGATATCGCCGTCGCCGATCTCGAGTTCTATGCAGCCCGGGTCGAGCGCATTGTCGGCCAACGATTTCTTCACGACCTTGACGAGGCGTTCGTGCATTAGCTGCTGTTGCGACAGATTGATCGCCAGCGACAGGTCGGGTAGTTCGAAGCGACGTTGCCAGCCGGCGAGCTGGCGACAAGCGGTTTCGATGATCCACTCACCGGCCGAATGAATCAGTCCCGAACTTTCGAGAATCGGAAGGAAGCGCCCCGGCGGCAGCAGACCGAAGCGCGGATGCTGCCAGCGCAGCAATGCTTCAAGACCAATCAGGCGATTTGAGGAAATATCGATGCGCGGTTGGTAGTGCAACACGAACTCGTCCCGGACGAGCGCATGGCGCAGGCCAACTTCGAGTTCCTCGCGCTGCGCGAGTTTGGTGTTGAGCGCCGGCGAGTAGTACTGGAAGCGTCCGCCGCCGCGTTTCTTCGCCTCGTACATCGCGATGTCGGCGGCCTTGATCATGCGTTCGGCCGTGTCGCCGGAATCCGGATACAGCGCGATGCCAATGCTCGGCGTTGCATACACTTCGCTGTTATCTACCTGGTAACGCTCGGACAGTACGAGCAGCAGTTTCTGCGCGGCCGCCGCAGCGTTACCTGCTTCACCAAAGTCTTCCAGACACACGACGAACTCGTCACCGCCCCAACGGCCGACGAAATCGCCGATGCGCAGGTTCTTCTGCAAACGCTTTGCAACCTCCCGCAGTACCGCGTCGCCCGTGTCATGGCCGAGCGTATCGTTGACGGACTTGAAACGATCGAGGTCGATGAAGAGCGCCGCAAGCGGCGCGTTCTTGCGCTGGCTGCGCCCCATCGCACGGGCCAGCTGCTCCAGGAACAGGCCGCGATTTGCGATGCCTGTCAGCTCGTCAAACTGCGCGCGCTTTTCCAGTTCCTGGGTTCGATTCGTAATCTCGGTAATGTCGCGGAAAGTGATGACGCCGCCGAGCAGATCGCGATTGCCGTCATAGAGACCCTGACCGTTGATGCTCAGCACGGTGTCGGGCTGTTCGGGCGTGCGGTAAATCGCCACCTGGTTGGCGAACTTTTCGCCGTTGCGCGCCCGTACCAGTGGCAGTTCATGCGCGTTGCGGTAGCTGTTGCCTTCACCGTCTATGCAGCAAAAGGTCTGTTCCCAGGTCGGCTCAGGCTGCACGCGAGGAGCTAGCCCGAGGATCGTACGCGCGGCCGGGTTGATGTCGAGCACACGACCCACCTCATCGACGACGATGACCCCGTCGTTGATGTTGCGCAGTATCGACAAGACCGTCACATCGGTGTCGGACAGGCGCTGCTGCAGTCGATTGCGTTGCACCGCATGGTCGAACACAGACTCCTGGCCATCAACGGAGATGTCGTCGACGCAAATGTAGCCCTCGGCTCCGGCGTTAATGGCTGCAATGCCGCGGTGTTCGTGAGTCTTCTGTGTCAGCGCGACGACGGGATAAGGGTCCAGCGACTGGATCAGCTCGGACAGCGTCTTGCCGGACTGTGCGATGAGCGGACCTATCTCGAGCAATACGAGGTCCACGCAATATGAGGCGTCTTCTGGCAGCTCGAGAACATTGCTGCGCGACAGGTACGTGCAGCATGCCAGCGTTTCGAGTTCGGAGAGGTAGTCGGCGGCGAATTCACCACGGCCAAGGTAGAGAATCGAATGCCCCGACATCTAACGGGCCGTTCCTGTCAGAGGCAACTTACCCGTGGTACCGATTAGCGGAGCTGGTAACGGGCAGGTTTGAGCCATGAATTACTTTCGTTGTTATGTACGGCTGGTCGGATAATACCAGAATCGCAAACAAACACAGTCGCTTAAGGGCTTTTTTTACCGATCGGGCTGTAGATTTTCAAACCCTGAACGCCCGACAGGCATCCAAAGATCAGGATAAAGGGAGAAGAGCGGATTGGGAGCGCTTTTGACCGCAACGGACAGCGACTATAGTCAGACAATGGTACGTGCCACAGCTGACATAATCGGTGAAGAAGACGTACTCATACGTCGCGCACAGCGGTCGGACGCGCGAGCGTTCGAGGCCCTTTACCGAGCGCACGTAGACAAGGTTTATGGACTTTGCCTGCGTATGACGGGAAACGTCAGCGAGGCTGAGGACTGCGCGCAGGAAGCGTTCATCCAGGCCTGGAACAAGCTTGACCGGTTCCGCGGTGACAGCGCGTTTTCGACCTGGCTCCACCGCATCGCCGTCAACGCCGTTCTCGGCCGGATACGGAAGTCCAAGCGCGAACAGGACCGCATCCAGGCCGTCGCCGACACGCGTCCTGTGCCGCTCGAAACCGGAGATTCCGGCGAGATGCGGGACCTGGCGCAGGCCGTTGACAGGCTCCCCGAAGGGGCGCGCCACGTCTTCGTGCTGCACGCCGTGTACGGCTACAGCCACGACGAGGCAGCCACGATGCTCGGCATTGCGACAGGCACGAGTAAGGCACAATTGCACCGGGCACGGAAGCTCCTGGCGCAGCAACTGGAAAAACAGGGATTTGAGGCATGACTGACACATTCGATGACAAACTGGATCGCGCTGCTCGACAACTCAGCGTAGAGATCAGCCCGGAGCGCGACCTGTGGCCCGGGATTGCCGAGGCCATCGAACCGGCACCGAGGCGTTCACGCTGGACACCGATGCTTGCACAGGCTGCGGCAGTCGTACTGCTGGTTGGCGCATCGTCCGGTATTACTTACATCCTGACCAAGGACAGCGGACCGGCTATGCAGATCTCGCCTGAGCTGGTCTTCGAGCAGGCGTCGTTCGGCAAGGACTACAATCTCGGACCTGAATTCCAGGTTGCCCGCAACGGCCTGCGCGCGGAACTTGAGGCGGAAATGGCGCGGCTGTCGCCCGAAGCACGCCAGGATGTGCAGGCAAATCTCGACCTAATTCACACCGCGATCGTTGACATCAACGCGGCACTCGAGCAGCAACCCGATAGTGTGGTGCTGCAACAGAAGCTGCTGCAGGCGTATCGCGAGGAACTGACGCTGTTGCGTCGCGTTGGCGGGCTGACACGCAACGTCATGACACGGAACGACATCTAGAGAGAAGTACCATGAAGAAAACCCATGCAGTTCTTCTATTGGGCACCATGCTGGCAATGCCGGCCATGGCGGAAGAAATCGATCGCTCGCTCGATGCGGCGGAGGATGGCCACGTTGACGTCTCGAATATCTCGGGCTCTGTCTCGATCGAGGGCTGGTCACGTGACGTGGTGAA
>JAAUYD010008550.1_pt1 | contig 11183 bp, 10 predicted proteins | sample 7278101 | NCBI WGS metagenome assembly JAAUYD01 (sample SAMN14350128, study PRJNA611818) | marine sediment metagenome | isolation source: surface marine sediment (0.6m) | place: French Polynesia: Moorea | collected 2018-08
ACCTACAATATTCTTCTATAGGTTGTAAGCTGACTGATGCCGTGCCCACCTCAACCGATTGAATATTCGTAAGCAAAAACTATGGGTTTCAAAGTAGATGTGGTTTAAATCCCCTGGCGATGAATGGAAGAAACAATTCAAATCCTCTTCCCTCATTCATAAGATGTTATATCAAGTCCTGATGATTACTTGTAATAAAATTACGAGTTGTAGGTTGGGGAGCCACTCCGTTGCGGTGAAACACTTGCGGTGGACGGGTTCCCCGGCATAAGCAAAGTGTTGAACCCGGAGGGAGGTTCCCTCCGTTGTAGGAAGTGGCGTTTGAGTGACAAAACCCAACAAAAGTCTTATTGTGTTGGGTTACTCTGCGAGAAGCCGCTGCGCGTCTACACTTCGTTCTACCCAACCTACATTTAATTATAACTGTTTAACCGGACATGATATTACCTATTTAAATTGTATATCCATTTGGTATTAGCTAATACTAAAACTCTTGCTGCTTCTGCCTCCTCCCTTGCAGTTGTGTATTTTGAATGCACGCCAGCTTAATGCCTTCCGTCTTGTGGCATATTACATTGGATTAGTGGTGATCAATCCATCTTCCATACAGGTGACATAGTCAGCAAAATTTTTAATTCGAGCATCATGGGTAACAATCACTACAGTGGTGCCATGTTGTTTTGCCAATTGACACAACAATTCGATGATCACTTGTCCGGTGTGAGAATCAAGAGCCGCAGTGGGTTCATCAGCCATGATTAGCTGGGGATTGCCAGCTAAAGCACGAGCGATGGCAATTCTTTGTTTTTGACCTCCAGACAGGTTGCGAGGTAGGCTATTTGCTTTACTAGCTAAACCTACCTTATCTAATAGTTCTAAAGATTGTTGGCGTGCTGGCTTTCCTTTAATGCCTTTAATATTCAATGCTACTTCTACATTTTCTGCTGCTGTTAGTGCGGGAAACAGATTAAAACCCTGAAATATAAACCCTAGACGCTCTCGTCGAAATTTAGACAATTCTTTACCAGACATACTAGTAATATTTTTACCTAGCAAATGCACGCTACCACTTGTGGGAGTTAAAATCCCTGCCAAAATTGATAGTAAAGTGGTTTTGCCAGATCCAGATGGTCCCATTAATAATTGAATTGCACCCTGAGGAATTTTTAGATCTATTCCCTTAAGTGCCACAAAACTTGCAAAACCAGATTTATAAACCATTTTTATGTCTCTGGCTGCGATGGCACAGGTTTTCACAGTAGTTAATTCATCAATAGATTCAGAAGTTTTCCATTTGTGAATTATAGAATTCTTTATCAATCTAACTTGAGAAGAGATCATTTTAGTAATCAGTTATTGGTGATTAGTTATTGGTTATCAGTCTCACCACTTATAAATTGAGCAGTCTTTATCTTTTGGTGGCATATTCTGAGAGAAGACAAGTTATGCTCATCTATTCCCGCTAATAGACACTGTGGTGAGGGGTTTTAGTTACAAAAAAATTTGTTATTGCCCACCAATGGAATTTTTTAACCAAAAGATAGTAGAAATTCAAAGAGAAGTTGCTCACAGACTTGCTTGTAGTTCATTTGTTGTAAGTGATTTAATATATTCAGTTGGCGATGGCACTCAAGTAACTCAAATTTACTTATAATTTTTTATTATGAAAATCAGATTAATAATTACTGAAAATTGTAATTTAATGGGGACATCCACTCCATATTGATGCTGATCAACAAGACAAACACCTTGTTTTACCGCGAATCTAGCTATGCTTTAAATACAATTGCTGGATCGACGCGGTTGACTTTTTGGATGGCAAATAAAGCCGAACTCACACACATCAACACCGTAATACCAAAAACACCAACGGCAGTAGCTGGTGTGATTAATATGACAATGCCCTGGGTGGTTAATGTCCATATTCCTAAGCCCCAACACAATAACATACCTGGAATATAGCCAATAATTGCCATCCAGAAAGCTTGCTCCAAGATGATGCCATATATTACATTATCAGACGCACCCATTGCTTTGAGGGTTCCAAATTCCTTGATATGGTCAGAAACTGAAGAGTAAAGAATTTGACCGACAATAACTATACCCACAACCACACCTACAGCTGCACCCAAGCCGAGAATAAATCCAATCCCCGTTCGTCGTTCCCAGAAAGTTTGTACTTTTTGAGTCATTTCTCTCCTAGTATAAACATCAGTTCCCGGTAAGAATTTTTGTAATCGCTGTTTCAGTTTTTGCAGATTTTCACCGGGCTGTGCTTTAACTAATACAAAAGAAATGGGAGTATTTAGGGCAATAGGTTCGGGAATAGGTTTCACCGGATCATCCTCAGCTTTAAGAGCTGGATCGGCTCTCTTGTAAATATTAGTACACTTAACATCTTCGGCTTCCCATCTACAATTGACACTGGAGGTAATGCGAGAGTTAATGTATGCATTGGCTGTTTCTAGGGAACCGAAGACGAATGAGCCAGAAACAACGGATTGAGAGTTTTGGGTGATGCCAACTATCTGGGCTGGTAATGAGCCAATCTCAGCTTGATCCCCAATTTTCTTCACCTTTAAAGACTTTAATTTGGTTCTATCAGCAATCAAGGTATAGGGCTTTTCCAGGTCATTTATACTACCCTGAGTCAGCTTACCAGGTGCAAACAATTGCTTACTAGGATTAAATCCAAAGACTTTGACTATTGTTAATTCCCCATTGGGAACTAACCATCGTACCGAACCTCTGATTAAGGCATCTGCTTGCTGTACGCCCTTCACCTCTCTAGCTTTGACAACATTATCGAACAAAATTGGTTCTGTTAACTCCAGATGTACCATCCGCTTGGAACTGATCCAAATGTCGGCGGGAGAATCTTTAATCAATGATACAGTAGAACGAATTACTCCCTGAAATATTCCCGTTTGGATGGTTACAAGACTAACAGCAAACATAATTCCTGCTTGTGCAACCAAAAAGCGGGGAATGTCTTCTAAAAGATTTTTGCGAGCGATAGACACCATTAAAACCAGTAAAGAATCTAAATATCTAGATGAGCGACATGAATATGGGTTCCCAGATACATATACTCAAACTGTAATATAAGTAGCAATCTTTTCCTTTGTTACCATAAGTTTTGATTGTGCTAACCAAAAAGTTAGTATCGTATATTCTAATTTTTCTAAACTGGTGTGAGGAGTAATGACAAATTTAGTACTACCTATATTGACAAATGGTGGCAAAATTGCTAAGGCAAATTTTGTCCGTAAAACTCACCAACCTGATGTTTTTCAACAACGGTTTTTGCGATCGCTACTCCAAGTTTATAAAGGGACAGAACTGGGGCACAAATATGGATTAGGGGACATCCAAACCATAGAACAATTTCGTACTAGAGTACCAATATTACCTTACAGCAGTTATGAACCATATGTTGAACGAATTGCTGCTGGGGAGACTAATATTCTCACACCCGATCAAGTTATCTATCTAAATCTTACCAGTGGTTCTACGGGTAAGCAAAAGTTAATTCCCGTCACCAAGCGATCGCGCCAAGTTTTAAATCGGGCAAATCAAGTAGGTATTGGCTTTGCAGCTGATGCTGCACAAAGACGCGGTTTGCCAATTGGTAAAATGCTGCTCACCAGTTCAGTACAATTAGTAGGACGTAGCAGTGGGGGTATTCCCTATGGTCCTGTTAGTGTTGGCGACTTACGTTTAAATAAACTCCTTTACAAACAAGTATTTGCCCATCCCTACGAAGCATTACTACCAGCAGATTCTAAAGCTCGTCACTATATGTGTTTGCTGTTTGCCCTGAGAAATCCAGATATGAGGGTAATTGGGGCTAATTTCCCAGTACTGGGTTTACAGCTAGCTCAATATTTAGAATCCTATGCTGAGGAATTGCTCCATGATTTAAAAACAGGGGAAATCGCATCCGGGCTGACACTAGAACCAGGAGTAAGAGAGCAACTACAACAACAATTTTCCCCAGAACCTAAACGTGCAAGGCAACTTGAGGAGATTTTGCACAGTGAAGGTAGACTCACACCCCAACTGGCATGGCAGAACCTCTCTTGTATCATTACAGCCCGTGGCGGCACTTCCAACTTCTATTTTGAACGTTTTCCCAGCTATTTTGGCGACACTCCCATATTTGGTGGCATTTATGCCTCTGCAGAAGCTACCTTTGGTATTTACCACGACCTAAATAACGATGGTACAATTTTGGCGATCGACAGTGGCTTTTTTGAATTTATCCCCCCAGAACAATGGGATGTGGATCAGCCCAAAACCCTCTTACCCCATGAAGTACAGGTAGGGCAATATTACCGAATTTTAGTCACTAACTATAGTGGTTTTTACCGCTACGATATTGGTGATGTAGTAGAGGTAGTGGGCTTTTTCAACCAAACACCTCTCATTAGCTTCCGTCACCGGGTAGGGGGATTATTATCTTCTACCACAGAGAAGACAAACGAATTTCATGCTACCCAGGTAATGCAGCAATTACAACAGGAATTTGATTTACCCCTAGAGAATTTCTGTATTACCCTCTCAGAGCATGAAGTTCCAGCCCATTACTTATTAAATATTGAGCTAGTTCCCGGTTACAATCTCAGGGAACCCCAGAGGTTTCTAGCTGAGTTTGACCACAAATTACAACAAGCAAATGTATCTTATCAAGAAAAACGGCGAAATCACCGCGTACCATCCCCTCGATTGCGGATTTTAGCACCTGGAAGTTTTGCCAAAGTTCGTCAGCGTCTCTTACAAAAAGGAATGCCTGCTTCCCAGTTTAAATTCCCCCACATCAGCGAAAATCGCCAATTTCTGGCTGGACTTACAGTGCAACGGGAAGTAAGATTATCCGCAGATGAAAATGTCCTGGTATAAGTAAGGGTAACCCCCACAATCATGACTTTTTCAGCCAGCCCTAAGTAAATTATTTTAAGAGAAATAAAGTCATGGGGTGAAAATGGTATTGAAAGGGAGGCGTTAAAATCAGTGAGTCCTGGGAACCATCTCCAGACTTTTGAACCAACCTTGGGGGGCTGAATTCCCCTGCTTCTTTCTATAAGCAGTGCGTTTTGCGTCGGAGTAAAATCCCCGTTGCTCCCACGTAATTCGCTCATTCTTTTCACATCCATTCCGCAGCAACTATTCGCAAAGCGATCGCCTGAAGCATCATGGTTAATAATAAATCCTTAGCAATATCGCTTTTACAAAAATGGGCTATACCGTTTTTACTTATTGTGGTAACTCTAAGACAAATGGTACTTGCCTACACCGTGGGGTTAAGTCCTTGGCATGGAGGTGGTTGGGGAATGTTTTCTTCCGTGGATCGAGATGAAAGACGCTTGATTTTAGTTGAAGGAACAGATACCCAAGGAAAATTAATCAGGATCAATTCAACATCTCTCAACTATCTTTTTTCCGATAGAGATTTGATTTTAATCAGAACTTTTCCCAGAAAAGAGTTGCTACAGAAATTTGCCCAAAAGGTTCTAGATTCCCAATCAAATGTAAGTGAAAATCAAGGGGTTAAACGACCAATACCTGCAAATTTGCAAAAAGTCAAGGTTCAAGTCTGGCGCTTGCATCATAACCGGGAAACTAGTAGCATCCGTTATGAAGCTTTGAGTTCAGGGGTGGAGGCTACAAGATGATCCGCAAGGTTCTTGATAGTTCTCGTCAAGCTTTTGTGAAGCTGATACAGCAACCGAGATACCTTCTAATACTGCGATTAACGCTACTATTGGTACTGCTACATGGAATTGATGAAATTCAACTGACAAGACTACCAGAAAGGATTTTGAGTGGCTTAATGCTCTTATTTCCTCGGTTGCTGACTCAAAGATTTATGTGGCTTGTTCTTTGTGCGGTTCTGGTTGTCAATAACATCAGGTTTTGGTTCCTTTATGTCAACCATGAATATTTAATCACTTATTGGTGTTTAGTTTGTCTGTTGGCAATTTACAGTCCCCAGCCAGAGAAAGTCATGAGTTGGAATGCTAAACTCTTGCTGGGCTTATGTTTCTTTTTATCAACTGTCTGGAAATTTATGACTGGTGAGTATTTAGATGGTTCGTTTTTACACGCCACATTTTTACTCGATAATAGACTGGAGATGGGAGCCTTTCTGTTGGGAGGATTGGATTTAGAGGTTTTGCAAAGTAACCGGGAAGCATTTGCAGCGATGCAAGCCAATGGGTTTACAAACGAGCAAGTCAAAATTATAACTAGTCCATTGATGAGTTCTGTGAGTCTAGTTTGTTCCTACTGGACTTTGCTGATTGAGGGTGTGATTACTGTCGCTTTTCTCTCTCCTATACCAAAGTGGCTTGATAAAAATCGCAATTGGTTACTGATTTTATTTATTGTCACAACCTACCCTTTGATACCCGTATATAGTTTTGCAGCCATGCTATGTATACTTGGTTTAGCTCAATGTTCCATGAATCAGCAAAAGCAATTTGCTACTTATCTGATGGTATGCTTACTAATTCCCCTGTGGATGACATTACCCCAGGCAATTTTTAATTTAATTGTTAGATAAATCATGAAAAGCTTAATTAATATAATTGTCAAAAATCTGGAAAAAGCTGTACTAAAAGATTCATGGTTGGAGAAATTAGTCGGGAAATATTCTTTAATTGGTGACTCGGTTTTTTTTGAGCCTGAGCAATTTCCCTGGGTTGCAGAACTAGAAGCGAACTGGATGGTAATTCGCCAGGAATTAGAACAAGTACTTGAAGATGTAGACGAGTTACCCAATTTTCAAGATATTTCCACCAGACAATATCGCATTGCTAATGATAATCTCTGGAAAACCTACTTCTTTTATGCTTTTGGCTTTAAAGCTACTAAAAATTGCCAACGCTGTCCCCAAACCACAAAACTCTTGGAAAAAATTCCGGGAATGAAGGTAGCATTTTTTTCTATCCTTGCTCCCGGTAAACACATTCCCGAACACCGAGGTAAGCATAAAGGTATCATTCGCTATCACTTGGGTTTAATGGTTCCAGAACCCAAATCTGCTTGTCGGATTCGCATAGCCGATAAAGTTGCTTATTGGGAAGAAGGTAAAAGTTTGATTTTTGATGATACTTTCTACCACGAAGCCTGGAATGAAACTGATGGCTATCGCGTGGTTTTATTTCTAGACATTGCTAGACCCTTAGGTTTTCCCCTTTCTCTTGTCAATTGGTTGGTGAATAATCTCATTGCTGCATCGCCTGTAATTCAGGAAGCAAAAGCTAATCATGAGCAATGGGAACAAAGGTTTGAAAATACTGTTAAATTGTAGGCTAAAGATCCCCGACTTCTAAATAAATATCTGCACATCGTAGCAATTCCTAGTGCTTTGTCCCATTAAAATTAATTTGGTGAAGTACTAGGACAGAAGTCGGGGATCTAAAAGGATCTAAAATATCCGCGACTTATCAGTTCAATTCCGTAAGGCTTTGTCTTGCTTGAGAGCTAATATAGCTGTGATAATTGACACTGCTGCACCCACATAAAATACGGTAGCACCACCGTATTTCCACAGTGGTCCGAGGAAAACTGGTGAGAGAAATTGTCCTAAGTAACTAGCACCGTTACCGATCGCTAAAACGCTAGAGCGTACTTCTGGTTGATTTACCTCAGCCAGAGCGTTGTAAAGATTGGGCATGACAATGCCGAAGCCAGTACCAAATATGACTGCGATCGCAAAAATAAAGTAAATTTGCTCAACATGGGGAATAGTGATTAATGTTACTGCCATTAACACAAATCCGAGGGAAATTGCTCGAGCAGCTCCCAAACGTTTGGCTAAACGACTCGCACCCAAAGCAGAGATAATTGCTGCTCCTATTGCCCGTGAGGCTAAAATCATACCGTTAAGCAAGGTGTCGGCTCCAATAGTGGCTTTGAAATGTAGGGGAGCATAAATAATTACGACATAAAATATTCCTGATGTTAAAAGTAGGGCTACAAATAGGGTTAAATTACTAGGAGCTTGCAGCGTTTGCAGTAGTTCTTTTTGCTTACCAGGTAGGGCATTGGCAGACTTTTGGCTAGGTTCTTCTCGTAACCATAAAGTGGCACAAAAAGCTATTGGCAAGCCTACAGCATACAAACAAAAGGCATATCGCCAATTAAAAGAACCAACCCATCCACCCAAAATAGGGAAGAAAATACTGGTAATTGCAAATATACTGGAAGCATAACCCAGTACCCGTGCTCGTTCATCTCCTTCATACATATTACTGATGATGCCAATACTAGCAGCAGCAATACCAGCAGTTGTTGCTCCCAAGAGTGCTCGGGTGAGCAACAAGGGTAGAAAATCTGGCATTAATGCTCCGGCAACACCAAATACAGCGTAAAATACCAGGGATGGGATGAGCACCTTTAATTTGCCAATTCGATCCGCTAAGATCCCCATCAAAGGAGCAAACATAGCGATGGTTAGGCAATGCATACTTGCTAACATTCCAGCCCAACGGGGATCTGGTTGGAGCTGTTCAACAATTTCTGGAAGCACGGGAGAAACTATACCCCCAACCACAGAAGTCAAACATCCTCCTGCCATTAATACCAATAATTTGGGCATCTGCTTGTGAGATGCAGAACTAACATGAGACATAGATGAATATGAAGAATAGTTAATTTTTGTAAATTTTTTTGTCAAGTATAGTCACCATAGCAGTACTTGTGAGTGTTCCACAAGGAATTTACAATTACACTGAGTTTGCATAGCTTTATACAGTAACTATTTTTACGAGAGATATGTACCTCATCAAAAATTGGTAAAGGCATACCTGTATTAAAGGTATATCTCTACATTAGGTCTATCACTTCTTACGTGACAGATTACTGGGTTGTAATAGTTCCAAACAAATTATTTTTGATATAGGACTACGTATTTAGGAGCGGACATTTTTAAATCCTCAAACCCTTTGACAGTCTGCTTTTCCCTGTTCAGAGTTCCCTAGCGCGTAGCCTTATAGTACTACGATTAAAGGTTAGGACAAATTGAGAAACCATAATGAAGGCATACTAATACCAATTCACAATTCGCAACTAAATTCGCAACTAAGAAATGCTGATTCAGTCTAGGTTTGTGAGGAATCGAACTGTTGCATTATTTTTTTGAAATTGGTATAAGTTTTTCCTTCCTGCCTCCTGCTATAAATGAAATAGATGATTGCCAATAGGAAAAGATTCCTTGCCTGCTTCAAGAACTACCAGGCAATGCTGGTGTTGCTAAGGAAGGCAAGAAAGTAACAATTCCCGGAAAAGTAATAATTAATGCCAGCACTAGCAATTGTAAAATGATAAACGGGATAACTCCTCGATAAATGTCACCAGTAGTCACTTCTGGAGGTGACACACCACGGAGGTAAAACAGAGCAAAACCAAAGGGGGGTGTGAGGAAAGATGTTTGTAAATTTGCCCCTAGTATGACTCCATACCAAATCATGTCAATGCCAAGTTGTTTCGCCACTGGAGCAAACAAGGGTATGACAATGAAGGCAATCTCAAAAAAGTCAATAAAGAAACCCAGGAGCAGTACCACAGACATACTCACAGCTAAAAAGCCGATTTTGCCTCCAGGAAGGTTAGCGAGGAAGTCAGACATAAATACATCGCCATTCAATCCCCGAAAAACTAAACTAAAGGCAGTGGAACCTAAAAGGATAAAAATCACCATACTGGAGATCCGCAAGGTTGCATCGCATACTTGGTGCAAGGTTTGTTTGCGGAGTTCACCATTAAATGCGGCAAGGGCTATGGCTCCTACACAGCCCACTGCCCCGGCTTCTGTAGGGGTGGCAATGCCAAAAAATATACTACCCAATACCAGTAAAATCAAAAGTAAAGGCGGTAACATAACCTGGAAAACCCGTTTCCACAATGCTCTCCCACCAATATTTCTCACTTCTGCTGGTAAAGCTGGAGCAACATCTGGCTTGATATAAGAGACAATTAATACATGGAGAGCAAATACAGTTGCCATCATTAAGCCAGGAATCAAGGAGCCAATGAATAAATCGCCCACTGAGATTCCTAACTGATCTGCTAAGACTACTAGTACTACACTGGGAGGGATAATTTGTCCTAAGGTGCCAGATGCAGCAATGACACCAGTGGCTAATTGTTTGTTGTAGCCATAACGTAACATAATGGGCAGGGAAATTAAACCCATAGCAACCACCGTGGCAGCTACTACTCCCGTGGTTGCAGCTAGGAGAGCACCCACAATGACTACAGCCAGGGCAAGTCCACCACGCAAGCGCCCGAGTAAAATCCCCATAGTTTCTAACAGCCTTTCTGCTATCCCCGTTTTTTCCAACATGGCTCCCATAAAAATAAAGTAGGGAATAGCTAAAAGAGTAATATTATTCATAACGCCAAAAATTCTTTCTGGCATTAAGCTGGCTAAACCAACATCAAATATTGCTTGGTCTGGGTTTAATTCTTGTAGGACTATGCCAATTAACCCAAATATGATAGATACACCGCCAAGGGAAAAAGCTACGGAATAACCGAAGGATAATAGTAATAAAGCCCCGGCAAACATAGCTGGACCGAGCCAATCATAACTCACCATTATTCTGTGCCTCCTGGGATTCTAATCTGTTGGTCAGAATGGCAAAATTTTTAATTGTTTCCGAAATCCCTTGGAAAATAAGCAGAATAAAAGCAATGGGAATTAGGGTTTTAATGGGGTAACGAGGTAAACCACCAGGGTCAGGGGATACTTCTAGATCGATCCAAGAATAAATAACCGTATCCCAAGAAAAAATAATTATTAGTACGCAAAACGGAATTAAAAATAATACAGTTCCCAAAAGATTAATTAGTGCTTTTCTTTTAGGGGAACATTGGCTATAAAAAATATCAACGCGGACATGTTCGTCATGTTTGAGAATATAAGCTGCCCCTAGGAAAAAAACTAAATCGAACATATACCATTGAGCTTCCAGGTAAGCATTGGAACTTAATTCTCTACCTATAATCCGCCCCAGATATCTACCGATAACATTCCATACACCAATAATTATCATTACCAGTACTAGCCAACTGGTGAGTTTGCCTATACGTTCATTGCAGGCATCAATCCATCTAGATATTCTTAGAAGCTTATCCAACGCCTCGATCGCCTCACTAACTTTAGTAAATGTAGT